>Ga0209515_10002341_pt1 | contig 29378 bp, 31 predicted proteins | sample Subgroupgradi54m_FD_187454 | JGI IMG/M metagenome (GOLD analysis project Ga0209515, IMG submission 187454) | Subsurface groundwater microbial communities from S. Glens Falls, New York, USA - GMW60B uncontaminated upgradient, 5.4 m (SPAdes)... ... | reverse complement strand
TCAAACCCTTCGGCCATCGCAACCGCGCTGGTACTCGTATCAATCTGTGAGCCAACCAAATTCATCCACACCCCGGCCTCAAGAGAACGCCGCACCACCGCCTCGCCGTCATTGGCAAAGGCTTTAAAGTTACAATGCGCGTGGATGTCGTAGAAGCGAGGGGCAATCATTTGAAGCTCTTCTGCAGTTCCGCAAACAGCTCGACCGCCTTTGGTCCAGCAGAATTCCGGAGATGGTCAACGAGTGGGCCTGCGCCACTCGCACTGCTCAAACTCTTCAAGGCTTCGGCGCCCCCAGGGAACGCGGTCAAGCGACGAACCGCCTCCCAGTCAACCTCACTCACGCTCCGGAATGCTTGTGGCAACAATGGAAGTAAAACGGCAGAAACCGAAAGGATCCACTGCGCAAGCTGTGAACGAGCAATCGGGGCCATCGCAAATGCAAGAAACGGAAATCGCCCGACTAAGTGAAACACGACCCCTAAACCCAAGACCCCCTCAATGAGCCCAAGAAGTGCGCCAAGACTATGGTTCAAGAGGCGCAGGCCCGGAATAATCCCAATGACATTATAGAACTTCTCAAAAAACCAAAAAGCAAGACCAATGAGACGGTTGATGACAAAAAAAATAACAAGGTAGGCAATGAATCCTACAATGGCTTTTTGACCGCCAAACAACGAGACCGCCTTTATTGCCACTGGCTCGTAGATTTTTCCCGCAATGACCAACCCAAGGGCAAGACCGACAAGGGACCCCACCGCATGAATGAGCCCAAACCGGTAGCCTGCACCGGCAAAGAGCAAGAGCGCAATGAGAAGAATGAGGTCAAAGAAAGACATCGTGGTGAGGTAACTGGTAATCAGTAATTGGTAAACAGTAATTTTGAAATCGGATTCCACGTACCGTTTACCGTTTACCGTTTACCAATGCCTCGCCGGTGATTGGCGGAAACAAGGGCGCGCCGCGTTCCAACCGTGATCCCGAAAGAGGCACGCTTCCCCACTGCTGCGCCTCAACGAGCGTTCGCTCTGATTCTTTCGTCCAGACACCAAGACTTCGGAAAATGGCTTCCGCCGTCTGGGGCAGCAGCGGCCACAGCATCCACGCGACATGACGAAGCGATTCCAATAAACCCCACAGCACGGCGACGCGGGCATGTTCGTCGCCATCCTTCTGCCATGGTTTTTCGCGTTCCATCGTTTCATCAAGGATGCGTATTGCCCGTTCCCAGATCGTTTCAAGCGCCTCATGAGGAGCACAGCCGTCCATGGCGCGCGTGTACTCACTCCAGGCTTCTGCCGTGACCCGTTTGAGCTCAATCACCACCGGATGCCGCTCGACCGCCTCGAGATTGGCATCAACACTGGTCAATCCGGCGCCCAGGGTAATAATTCGCCGCGCAAGATTGCCGATACCGTGTTGCAGATCTGCGGTATAGCGCTGTTCAAGCTTGGTAAGACTAAAATCACCGTCATCCCGAAAGGGAATTTCCCGCATCAAAAAGTAGCGTAAGGCGTCGTTGCCATATTTGCCCACCACATCAATGGGGTTCGTCACATTCCCAAGGCTCTTGCTCATCTTCTGCCCGTTCACCGTAAAAAACCCATGCGCAAAAACCCGGGCGGGCAGTTCCAACCCGGCCGAGAGCAACATGGCGGGCCAGAGTGCGGCGTGAAATTTCAAAATATCCTTGCCGACAATATGCAGATCAGCTGGCCAGAGGGTTTCGAAGCGCCGCTGGTTCGTGCCATACCCGACCGCCGTCAAATAGTTAATAAGCGCGTCAAACCAGACGTAAATCGCCTGTGCCGGATCATTGGGCACTGGAATACCGACCGCGACCCCACCAGTATACTCACTTGTTTTCCACCGACGTGAGATGCTGATGTCAGCAAATGCACTCGTGAGATAATTCACAATCTCTTTGCGGCGCGTGATGGGCTGGATGAACTCCGGGTGCGATTCGATATGGGCGAGAACTGCATCCCGATATTTGCTCGCCCGAAAAAAGTAGTTCTGCTCTTTAATGGTGGCGGGCACGGTCTTGTGGATGGCACATTTTCCATCGACGAGATCCGCCACCACCAGAAACGCTTCACAGCCGGTGCAGTACAATCCCGAATATTCACCCTCGTAAATGTCGCCCGCCGCTTCTACCGCTTTCCAAAACTTTATCACGGCCTTTGTATGGCGTTCTTCGGTGGTGCGGATAAAATCATCATTGGTGAGCGCCAAGGAACTCCACGTCATTTGCCATGCAGCACTCATCGAATCGAGATATGTCGTCAAATCTTTTTCCCCGCTTGCTGCCGCGGCCTCGACATTCTTCTGGCTATTCTCATCCGTACCGGTGAGAAAAAAAACATCCTCGCCCTTCATGCGATGCCATCGGGCAAGGGCATCGGCAACAATCGTGCTATACGCATGACCAACATGCGGTCGATCGTTCACGTAGTAGATGGGGGTAGTGAGGTAGTATTTTGGCATATCGGCCGAGTAACTCGTAATTCGTAACTAGTAACTAGTAATTCTTTGAACGATTTCCGTCAATAAACGCTAATTTCTAATTACCAATTACTAATTTCTCACTGGCCCAACGACGATCGTGTACTCCCCTTTTACCGGATCAGCCGCGACCTTTTCTTGAACCTCCGCAATCGCGCCACGATAGACACTTTCGTACATCTTGGTCAGTTCGCGGCACACGATCACGGTTCGTTCCTGTGTGCCCAGGGCCAACCGAAGCTGCTCGAGGCTTTTCAAAATCCGATGTGGCCCTTCAAAAAATATCGCGGTGTGCTCCAGTTCGGCAATGACTTCAAAAAAACGGTTTCGACCCTTCTTCAAAGGTGGAAATCCAAAAAATGTACAGCGATCAGCCGGCACTCCGGCGATGGAAAGCGCTGCAGTGAGCGCACTCGGCCCCGGAATTGGATGAATCGTGACACCAGGCAATTCGGCAACAATGCGAGCAACCAATGAACCACCCGGATCAGAAATGGTCGGCGTACCGGCATCGGTCACATACGCAAGATGCTCTCCGCGCTGGAGCCGCTCGGCAATGCCCCCAAGATTACTCGACCGCTGCCGCCATACGAGGATGGGCTTTTGGATGTCAAAATGCGCGAGTAATTTCTTCGTCACCATGGGGGTCTCGCAGACAATGGCGTCAACCGATTTGAGCACCGTGAGCGCCCGTAGTGTCACATCCTCAAGATTGCCAATTGGCGTTGCGACAACCGAAAGCGTGCCAGTCATGGGTACACTCTAGCCAATTCAGAGTGTTTTGGCTATAGTAACGGAGCTGTGGGGCATAGTATATCGGCCACCGCCTCTGGCGGGGTCCCGCCCGAGGCGGGATAGTACGCACGCTTACCTCGTTAGAAATCGGGCTGTAGTATATCGGTAGTACGCACGCTTCGGGTGCGTGAAGGCTGGGTTTCCTCCAGAGGAGGATCCTCCTTTGGAGGACAATTCCAGAGCAGCCATAAGATGAAGAATGGGAAATATAATCATCGGGGCATAGTATATCGGTAGTACGCACGCTTCGGGTGCGTGAAGGCTGGGTTCAATTCCCAGTGCCCCGACCAAGACAGTATTCCTGAAAATCTTATGAGCATCATCATAAGAAACGCGACAGCATCGGATATCGAACTATTACGATCATTCGAGCGTCGGCTGGTGGATCACGAGCGTGCCGTCGTGCCGACCTTAAAACAATCCGGAGAGATCCGATATTACGACATCCCAGCATTGATTGCGGACACAACGAATACGGTTGTGCTCATTGCGGAAATTGCCGGTGAGCCAGTTGGGTGCGGGCTTGGAACAATAAAAGAGAACGATGCCTGCTATAACGAAATGCGCTACGGATATATCGGCCTCATGTACGTTGACGAAGCTTATCGAGGAAAAAATATCGCTGGCGAGATCGTACAAAAAATAGTTCAGTGGTTCCGAGATAGGAGCATCAGCGAAATTAGACTCAAAGTCTACGCCAGTAACTCCGGGGCTGTTCGGGCATATCGAAAATATGGCTTCGAAGATTATATCTTCGAAATGAAACTTCAGAATCCTCATTTATAGAGTGATCCTTATGATATCAACACAAAAAGCCACCTTTGCTGCCGGATGCTTTTGGGGCGTTGAAGAAGCGTTCCGAACCGTCCCCGGGGTTGTCTCAACCCAGGTAGGCTATACGGGCGGGCACACCGCAAACCCCACCTACGAGACGGTCTGTGGGCATGGAACCGGACACGCCGAAGCGGTTGAAGTGAGCTATGACCCAGAAAAAATTTCTTTCGAGACCCTCCTCAATACCTTTTGGGAATCGCACGATCCAACACAAATGAATCGCCAGGGCCCGGATGTCGGCGATCAATACCGTTCGGCAATCTTCACCCACAGCCCGCAACAAAAACAGGACGCCGAAGCTTCGAAAAAAACCTTGGAAGACTCTGAAAAATATCGCCAACCCATCGTGACCGAGATCACCCCCGCAACCGAATTTTACCGCGCCGAAGAATATCACCAACAGTACTTCAAAAAGACAGGCCGCGCATCCTGTCATATCTAACTATGATTCCTCACGACTCGTTTGGCCCGGAGTATATCCTCGAAGTCCACAATGCACGACTCGGGCTCACGGGCTTTCTTGTTGTTGATAACACCGCGCTCGGGCCCGGTAAAGGCGGTATCCGGATGACGCCGAATGTCAGCATCGAGGAGGTGTTCCGCCTTGCGCGAACCATGACCTGGAAATGTGCGCTTGCGGGAATTCCTTTTGGCGGGGCCAAGGCGGGCATTGTATGGAATGGTGGATCGCTTGCAAAGAAAAAGGCGTTGATCCAAAGCTTCGCGCGTGCCATTGCCCACTTCACGCCAAAAAAATACATTGCCGGGCCAGATGTGAATACCGGGGAGCGTGAAATGGAATGGTTTGTGGACGCAACCGGCAACTGGCGCTCCGCAACTGGCAAACCCGCCGACTTATGCATGAAACTCTTTGGCAAACCCGGCGAACAATGCGGCATCCCCCACGAATTTGGTTCCACCGGCTTTGGCGTGGCCCATGCCACGAATATCGGCGCAACACTCTACGGCCTTGATATTAAAAAAGCCACCATCGCCATTGAAGGCTTTGGCAATGTCGGCAGTTTTGCATTTCAGCATCTGGCCGCAATGGGAGCAAAAATCATCGCGGTCGCCGACCAAACCGGCACCGTTCACGACCCGAACGGACTCAACGCCGCCGCACTCTTAAAAGAAAAGGCGCGTGGAAAATTCATCAAAGATTCTCGCCTTGGAGAACGCCTTGATCATGATGCGATTTTCGCAATCCCGACCGATATTTTGATTCCGGCCGCAGTCACCGATGTCATTCACGACGGGAACAAAAAAACCATCAAAGCAAAAATCATTGTGGAAGGCGCCAACATTCCGATGCGCGAACACATTGAGGAAGAATTCTCACGCCGCGCCATCTTGATTGTGCCCGACTTTGTTGCGAACGCCGGTGGCGTGATTTCGTCGTATGCGGAATACCGCGGGTACAACCCCAAACAGATGTTTCGATTAGTGGAGCGAAAAATTCGTGCTGCGGTCACCGACGTGCTCACGAAGAGTATGAAGAAAAAGAAAAACCCACGCGCCGTCGCCCTCGAGATCGCACAAGAAAAGGTTCTCACCGCAATGAAAAAACGCGCTTAAGGTTTTAAAAAAGCGCCCCTTCTCCAGCACAAAGAGAAAGGGCTGCCCGACGACGCTCGAAGAGCGGATAGGGCGCGATTGAGGCTAGCGGATCAAGGCGTCCATGGTGTCGGCAAGATGCTTGCGGAGGTACTGAATGTGCTCCGTACCACCGGTTCCGTACATCGTGGAGTTGGCGTCGTTTCCTTTACCAACCTGCCGAGCGATGTACTCGTCGGCGTACCGGAGATGGGTTTGGCGGAAATCGACAATCCCCTGCACCGCGTTGTTATACGCCGACCAAAGACTTGGGTTCTTGAGCGCAAACTCACGAATGGAAGGCCCGGACCCAACTGCCATCAAGAACTGCCGATGAGCAGGAGGCATGTAATCCTTCATCCGATCGATGAAGGGCCACGGGTCCTTGTGCTCGACACCCAGTGCCGCATCGAGACACGCGAATGTCGGGGTCTGGGCTCCAGTCTCGCCGATGAACTGCTGGGGCTTTTCCCCAAACTCTTCCACCCCTTCGTAGATGAGTAAGTACCGCGTGGAGCCCATGAGATATGGACGGACCCGAAGGAAGTAGATGAATGGATTACACCGTTCGGGCATCCGGTTCATGGTGGCGTTCATTTGCTGGAGTGATTCAGCCATCATCTCGAGTGCGTTCTCGACGCGATTGGGGTCATCCATGTACACGCCTTGCTGGGCCATACCAATGGAGCGAATGGCGCCCGCAGCACGAGCCTCGAGGGCCACGTGCACCAGGATGAACCATTCCTCATCCTGGCCTCCCAGAAAGTTCTGGAGCAGCATGATGTTGTCGAGATCAACGGGGCCATTCCGATCCCTTCTCGTCCAGTTCCACAGGCAATACGGGCTGTAGGAGAGCACTGGCTGCAACCCAAGACGTTTCGCGAGTACACATTCCGGGATTGCGATCTGGGAGGGAACACTGGGTCGAGGCCGCCCGTCCTTCTGCCAACGCTCCAGGATGTACGCTTGGTGCAGGAATGTATAGCGCGTGAAGGCCCGACGCGCCTCAAGATCGGTGAGCTCGGCGAGCGCGCTAAGATCTGGGGGTGGTAGCTCTGCCACCATTGCTGCGACTTGTTGTGCAGCAAGGACTCGTGGCAGCATATCGCCACATCGCTCAAGTGTCGCGAAGTGTGCTGGCAGGTCAGCGCACGGATCTTCATCCGGAAGAAACCCGCGCGTGGCACTCACGCCGAACCGAGCAAGGTCGAGAGCCGGAACTGGATCCTGAGTCGACTGTCCAACATTCACGCTGATTCTCCTATTGTCAAAGAGGCCTCGGGTTCTGTTGAGGTTCCAACCAGTATAAAGGATTGGATCCTCAAGGACAAGGTAAAAATGGCCGGTTGCCACCGAGCACTCTTTCCAGTACAATAATGCGAAATCGATTATCAATTCTCTGGTGGGCATATCGGGCATGTAGCTCAGTTGGTTAGAGCGCTCCGAGACAAATGAACAATTCACTGGTGGGCACGCAATGGGCACATAGCTCAGCTGGTTAGAGCGCTGTCCTCACACGACAGAGGTCCCTGGTTCGAACCCAGGTGTGCCCACCAGTGGATTGATACAAAGATTCGGGGAGGTCCCTGGTTCTCCCGCCACCGATAAAAATATTTAAGGTCGGCGGGATCCCGCCCAAGGCGGGAGAACCCAGGTGTGCCCAAATTGCGCCCACCCGAGAATAATACACTAGACGACGCACGACCCATCATGCTACACCAGGAGCAACCGAAATGGAGGTTCGGCCGTGACCTTTCAAAAACTCTGTCTGGTGCTCCTCGCATTCGCCTTGCCCGCGAATGCGGCTCTCCGCCCCGCGGAGAAGCAACCACCACCACCCGAGATGCGGGCTCCGGAAACCCGCGTGTGCGTGTTCCTGGACGACATAATGTTCACTGACGACGAGCAGTGGCAGCTGCGAGGTCGTCCGGTGGACATCGTCGTGCGGCTGGATCCAGGCGAACACCTTGAGGACGTGTTGAAGGTGTTCGGATGCATCAGATGTGTCGAATTTCAGAACCCCAGCCGCCGACACGAGGTGCTCTTCGAGAGGGGCGACTTCGAGCGGTTCATGTGCGCTCTCCGAGGCCGCTGAGCAGCCACTCGCCGGCCTGGCTGTCCTTCGCTTTGGCCCATTCGGACCACGCGGAGGACGGCTTCTTTTTTTTACTCTAAAGTGATACACTCCACCCACTATGGCGCAGGATCCAGACATCCTAAAAGCACACAAAGATGAGCTTCTCGAAGAGGAGCGGCAAGAACTCCAACCATGGGGATGGGTGGCTCGTTTTTTCTTTTTGCTTGGTGTTTTTTTTATGGTCACGGTCGTTTCTGCCCAAGCGATTCTCATTGTGCCTCGGGTACTGGCACCGGCTCCGGTGGAACGACTGCAAGAACGGATTGCAAGTGTCTTCCCATTCTCGCTGCTGCCGCGAGCAAATTCGTACGTGCTCAAGGGCGAAGAAAACGACCGTGTGAATATGCTCGTCACTGGCATCGGCGGCGTGGGACACGATGGCCCCTACCTTACCGACACCATTCTTGTCGCAAGCTTCCAACCCTCGACGAACACCGTTGCGCTGCTCTCGATCCCGCGCGATCTTTTTATCCCCGAGCCCGCACCCGGCGGCCGCAAGATTAACGCGGTTGGCGCACTGGAAGAAGCCCGCGTTCCGGGATCGGGCAATGAGGCGCTCGCCAAAACTCTTGAACACCTCTTAGGGATCACCATTCCCTACCAGCTCCGTGTCGACTTCGAGGGATTTGCCACGCTCATTGATCGCTTAGGCGGCATCGACGTGGTGGTGGACCGTTCATTTGAAGATCATCACTATCCGATCTTAGGCAAGGAAGATGCGCCGAACCTCGCAGAGCGCTACGAAACCCTCAAAGTCGAAGCAGGCCCTCAACATTTTGATGGCCACCAAGCGCTCCGCTATGCCCGCAGCCGCTACGGCAATAATGGCGAAGGTTCCGACTTTGCTCGTATGCGTCGTCAACAAAAAATGATCGCCGCGCTGAAAGAAAAAATACTTCAGCCGTCGATCCTACGACCGCGGTCGCTTTCGGCACTCTCGGAACTCATTCGTAATCATATCACAACGAACATCGGATTTTCGGAGCTCATTCGCATGCAAGAAATCCTGCGCAGTTCGCCGCGACTCGTCGGCAAAAGCTTCGATCTCGCGAGCAATAGCATCTTGGAAGAAACCAGAGGGCTTGATGGCGCATATCTCCTGCGACCCAAAGGGGGTGATTACAGCCTCCTTGCGCGTACGGCGGCAGATATTTTTAACGACGGCCACGTCATCGCAAACACTGCACCCGTACGAGTGGAGGTGCTGAATTCCACCAAAACGAGTGGGCTCGCTGCAAAGGCCGCAGAACTCCTCAACAAAGAAGGGTTTCAAATTTTGCGGGTGAGCAATGCGACCACCCAGGCGCCATACCCCACCACCACCATCTACAACCGCAGCACCCAAGGCCATGACGAAGAGGCGAACCGGTTAGCAACACTCATGGGCGGACATCTCGAAAGCGCCATTCCGCCTTGGGTTCCCTCGGGCGCCGATTTCATCGTGGTGCTCGGAGCAGATGCGATTCAAAAGCTGACACTGGGTACCCAGTAAACGCTATGCCCTCCCCCACCATTGTCCTCTTTGGCCGCACGAATGTCGGCAAATCAACGCTCTTTAACCGACTCACGGAACGTCGAGAAGCGTTGGTGTCTCCGATGCCTGGCACTACGCGCGATTATAAAGAAGGCGAGATGCTCTGGCGCGGTGTTTTTTACGGGGTCATTGATACCGGTGGTGTTGATGCGTTTGCACGCTTAAAACCCGGTCAAACCGAAAAAAGCATCCCGGAAAAAATTCAAGCCAAGATTGGACTCGCAATACAGAAGGCCGATGTCATTTTCTTTCTCATCGATGCCCAGACCGGGGTCGTCCCGCTTGACCGCGCGCTCTTGAAATACGCGCGTTCATTCAGCGTACCACTGCTCGTGGTGGGAAACAAAGCGGATAACAACCGTATTCGTAACGAGATCGCCTCCATGCCTCGGCTCGAAAGTGACGCGGTGATCCCGATCTCTGCATCGAATGGCTCTGGTGTCGGAGATCTCTTGGACGAAGCGCTGAAGGTGCTCAAGAAGGGTGCCTCCCCGGTCGACGCACTCCCTGCCGACGCGGTCATCACCATCTTGGGCAAACCCAACGTGGGAAAATCGAGCCTACTAAACGCGCTGCTTCGCGAAGAACGATCGATCGTACACCACGAACCCCACACCACGCGCGAACCCATCGACACCTGGCTTACCTACAAAGAGCAACGACTCAAAATCACCGATACCGCCGGCATCCGTCGCCATGTGCCGCTCGGGCTTGAAAAGCAAGGGGTTGAAGCGACCTTGGCACGCTTGGACGAAACCGATGTGGCGCTGTTTCTCTTTGATCCGTTCTCGGAAGCGTTAAGCCATCAAGATCGTGCGCTTGGAGGAATGCTGAAAGAAACGCGCTGCTCGCTCATCATTGTCTGTAATAAATACGATCTCTTGGGCGGCGACGCAGACGAACAGAAGACGCCCGAACACCTGCAACGCTTCGAAGACATGATCCGAAAAAACTTTCCCTTTCTTGCCTATGCGCCCATTGTGGCGATTGCCGCAAAAGATGGCTGGCGAGTGCGCAGGCTCCTTGATCTCATCCTCGCGGTGCGCGCCGATCGCAAAAAAATCTTAAGCGAAGATCAACTGAAAGAAATTTTCAAGAATATCTCACACGGGTTGGGCATGGTTCGCGTGCGCACGCGGAAAAGCCAACGACAGACGCCAAAATTTTCTCGCCTTGATCAAACCGCCGCAGACCCACCAAAATTTACCATCAAGAGCGGTCGCCACGCCCGTATCCCCTTCCCGCTCATTAAGATTGTGGAGAGAAACATCCGAGAGGTCGCCGGCTTCGTTGGCACGCCGGTGAAGATTCATGTGGAACGGACTTGAAGGAAACTAGTAATTGGTAATTAGTAATTTCCGATCGATTGACATATTCGACGTAAAAATTACCAGTTACGAGTTACAAATTTCCTCAATATGACGTTGATCGTTGGCCTCGGCAACCCCGGAGAACAATACGAGCACACGCGCCACAACGTCGGCTGGTGGGCGGTTGATGTTGTTGCGGAAGATGGAGACGCGGCATGGAAAAAAGACAAGGCCGCGAACGCCGAAATCGCCAAGCATCGCGACCTTATCTTGGCCAAACCGCAAACCTTCATGAACAATTCCGGCTCGACGGTTCGGGAATTAAAAAAAAGAACCGAAGGTATGCTCCTCGTCATCCACGACGACATTGATCTACCGCTCGGCACGATCCGAGTGTCGTCTGGCGCGTCGGCAGGCGGACACAATGGCGTGCAGTCCATTATTGATCACCTCGGCACCAAAGATTTTTGGCGCATCCGCATTGGTGTTGCCCCAGATCGCGAAGGGTGGAAACAAAAAACCGACCCTGCGGCCTACGTCCTCAAACCATTCACCAAATCAGAACAAAAAATCCTCGCTACCGCGAGCGACCAACTCATCGCACTCATTGAGCAAACAATTGAACGTCCAAAGGTCCAAACAGTAAAACTTTCCGGAAAATAAAACGAGGGCAGGTCGCGGCGTCACTGCCCATCGCTCATAATCCCCACCACACTGCTGCCGACCGGCCTAAGATTCCCTACAAAAGTAAGAAGCCCTAACTTGCCGGACACGAGCAATGGAGGGATTGCCCGAGTTCCGCCGATCGACAGCAGTCTGGAGAGGATTGGACTTCAAGTATAAACCCCAGCCGCATCGTCCGTCAAAAATGCGTGTGTACAATCGAACCCTTGCCAGCGGAATTTTGCTATGGTATAAAAGCATTTCTGTTGACGAAACGGTGGTGTCAACAAGGAGGCACTTTAAAAATGAATAGACAACTCAAAAGGAATTTCAGAGTCCTACTGGGCAAAGCCTATACCGTAGAACTGCTCGCTGGGTACGCGGGTTCCAGCTTCCGACCCATGCTCTCCAAAGTGATCGAGCTGGCCAAGGAATTGGCGATCCCGCTCTCCGACATCGGGCTCAGCGTAGAGCGACGCCGGGAACTGGAAGATCGGCACGCCCTTCTGGTCGAGGAAGCGATGAGTGGGTTTCTTGGGCCGATCATGGCCCCCGCCAACATTCGCGATGAGGAGTACCGATGAATCTGCGCAAGCATGACGCCCTGTTCACCGGACTCAAGAGAAGGCGGGAGCGCTTGGAAAGGACCATCAGGCGCGAAAGGCGAATACTGCGGAAAGCGAAGCGATCCGGGTCGCCATACACCGCCACTCAAGGCGTGCTCACCGCAGCGTACGAAAGACTTGAGATGATACGCTGCGCATTCGAGCGACTCCTCCGAAAGGGTCAGCGGGCCCAGCGCCGCTCCGAACCGTCCGAACCGGAAGTTCTTCAATGAACGGAAAAGGACTCCCGGAAGAGCGAGCTGGCACCGACACACGGGCACCACCACGCCACACTGGAGGTGCTTCTTTTTTCCTTATTCTAAATTTTTTCACGCACGGAGAGAGATAGAAGCGAATCGCACGCAGCGTCATAGCGGAGAGTCCCAGGATGCGAGGAGTTTTGAAGCAAATCCCGCCTGTCCGAGGAACTCCGACATCACGAGGTCGGAGGACGAGTTCGGGATTTGTGTTCAAACAAAACCCGATGCAGCCGTTTGACTCGGAGCGTGCGCCAGGGCGCATTCGCACAGATCTCTCTACGTGCGCCCCTTCTTGTTCGTTGATTGATACCAAGTCACCAAGAGTGGCGAGGCAATAAAGATCGAGGAGTAGGTGCCGACGGTAATGCCAACGATCATGGTGAGCACAAATGTCTGGGTGGACGTCCCGCCAAAAAAATAGACCGCCAGCAGGGCTAAGAGCGCGGTGAACGAGGTGTTGATCGAACGCGCGATGGTCTGGTTCACACTCCGATTCACCACCGTTGCAAAATCTTCTTTGTACACATGCAAATTCTCTCGAATGCGATCAAACACCACAATGGTATCGTGCACCGAAAACCCCAGCACAGTGAGCAATGCCGCCACAATCGAGGCATCAAGCTCGATATTCGCAAAGTGTCCAAGATACGCAAAGAGGCCGACGGGAATGACCACGTCATGAAAGAGCGCCGCGATGGTACACACGCCATACTTCCAACTTTTGACCGGCTGCGACACTTTCCGGAATGCCCAGGTGATATAGAGCGCAATGACAATGATTGCAATCACCAGAGCTTGAATCGTCTTCTGCTTCAATTCTACCCCGAGCACCGGGCCAATGGATTCTGCCCGTGAAAGTGTCACGATACCTTTTTTGTCCGGATCAAAGGCACTGACTACCGCTTGAAACACTTTCTCGCGTTGTTTTTCATCAATGGGCTTAAAACGCAAGACGCGAGAATTGTCCCCCAGCGATTGAATCGTGGTTCCGCCAAGGTCAAAGGGTTTTAATGTGTCGGTCAACGCGCTATTGTCCGGCGCTCCTTTGCTGAATGCAATCTCCATCATGGTGCCGCCGGTAAAATCAATTCCAAGGCGCAGCCCAAACAGCAAGAGACCGATGATGCTCAACGCAAAGAGCGTCCCGGAGATGGTGTAGTACAAGCGGCGATATTGGATAATGGGGAGCATAGTGCAATTGATTGGTTGTCAGTTGTCAGTTTGTACGCATCAATAACTTACAACTTACTTACTGGCAACTTGTTACCATTCATCCGCGCTCCCCACAGCCAGCGATGCGTTCCAACCCAGGGGCCGACAAGGCGCAAGAGCGTGCGGGTGACGTTAATCGCAGAAAATAACGACACGAGGATACCAATGGTGAGCGTCACTGCAAATCCTCGCACCGCGCTTGCCGTGAAGATAATGAGAATAAATGCGGTAATGAGACTCGACGTATTCGAATCGCGGATCGAGCTCCACGCGCGCTTAAACCCTTCGCTGATTGCGGAATCGAGTGCGCGCCCCGCGGCCAGTTCTTCTTTGATCCGCTCAAAAATAAGCACGTTGGCATCAACCGCCATGCCGACGGATAGCACCACCCCAGCAATACCCGCCAAGGTCAGGGTCACGGGCCACAGTTTAAAAATCGCAAGCACAAGCAAGGTGTAGAGCCCTAATGCAACCACGGCAAGCAGCCCGGGCAATCGGTAGTAGAGAATCATGAAGAGAGCAACGAGGAAAAATCCAATTTCTGCCGCAGTCACCGAGCGATCGAGTGATGCTTTTCCTAAGGAGGCGCCAATGAGTTGTTGAGCCTCGAGCTTGATGGGCACCGGAAGCGCACCCGCATTGAGGCGTTGCGCCAACAGCTTTGCTTCTTTGACATCAAAACGGCCGGTAATGACTGCAGATCCGCCCGTGATGGCCTCATTTACCCGCGGAACGCTAATGGCCTGACCATCAAGAAAGATGGCGACATTTTTTCCAACGTTGCGGCCGGTAATCTCGCCGAACAACTTCTTCCCTTCGTCGTTAAACTGCAGCGACACCAACGGTTCGTTCGTGTGCTGATCAAACTGCACCTCGGCGCGCTTCAACTGTTTGCCGGTAAGGCCAGTGTACTTCCAGGCATCCGTCGGCGGGAGGACATCGCTTGGGAGCTTCTTCTTGAGAAAAATGCGACGAAGGTTATACTCGGTGAGCGGACGTTCATCAAGCTTCGCGATGAGATGGAAGCCAAACGGAGTCTCAACAATATCCGAGATCGTGCCTACTTTCTGTGCAAACGCTACATCTTCAAATTGCTGCACCATCTGCCCTTTGGCAAAGTATCCCAGATCACCCCCACGCTCGGCTGCACCGGGCTCGGTGGAATTTTCTTTTACCAACGCCTCAAAATTTTGGAGCGTTGCTTTCGCTTTGAGCTCGGTAATCTTTTTTCGAGCGTCGTCTTTTGAAATCGGTTTGTTGCACCCAATGGCATCGACGTAACAAATCAGCAAATGCCGCGCGTGCACTTCTTGTTTCGTGGTGCGCTTTTCTTCAACCTTCACCACTGAAAAACCGTAGGGATCATCAACGACCGTTGGGACCAGCTGACCCGGAAGCACCTTTGCCTTTTCAACCGCTTCAACCATCGGCGTGTTGACCCCATCCTTGGAAACAAAACCGATGTCGCCGCCCTTGTCTTTGATTTGCGCTGAATCATCTGATTCGGTTTTGGCCAGCACTGCCATATCTTCGCCCCCTTTGATGCGCTTCAGCAGTTCTTCCGCGTGATTCTTTTTTTCAAGATTCGTAGTCTCAATACCCTTCTTTTCTTCTGCGGTGAGTTCGCGCGGCTTTTCAGTGTTCTGTTCTTTAAATTCCAAAAGGGGCGTTTCGCCGATGAGCTTGATCGCCGACTGGATATCGGTGATGCCGGCGAGCTCGACAATCACACGCCAGGTGTCGCCGGTTTTTGCGGTCTGGACAATCGGTTCCGCAACGCCAAAGGCATTCACCCGACGTTCAATGACATCCCGCACGCCGGAGAGTGCATCGGCGCGATCCGAGAGCGGAACGCGATTGACATCGGCATCGTAGATCAGTTGTGTCCCGCCTTGGAGATCAAGACCCAGACGGAACGGTCGTTCAGGAACATGAAGTTTCAGCGGCTTCAATGCGCGATTCACCGGCGCCGGATCCACCACCGCAAAGGCAGCAATGGCCAACAGCACCAAAAAAAAGACCGCAAGCCGGGTCTTCCCGCGGGTTGTGGCACCAAACAGTGATCGAAACGACCGCTTCATAGTGGACGGTATATTACCACGAGCGGGGCTTCATGGTCAATCCCCGCGTTGACAGGCCGATCACCCCCTGCTTTAATTCATTGGCTCTACCGGCGTGACGGACGGGAGAGTGATCTTTTCCAACTTGAACACTCAACCCTTCGTGGCGGTCCGAAATTGGGACCAATGCCACAAACAGAAGGAGCAATGAACATGACACCACAGACGACGGCACTGCCCAAGAAGCACCAGAGACTGGAACTCGACCAGATTATAGAGCGATACTGGAGTGAAGAGACCGACGAGGACGCGCAGCTCGGGTACCTTCATGGCGCAACCCGATATGTTCAGGTCTCGGATGGAACGCGCGCATTCATCTCCGACAGGATGGGAATCATCAAGTTCCTGACCCAGATCGGCAGCGAGAGGGATGTAAAGGAAGCGAACGAAATACTGCGGCGTACAGCGCGGAAGATCCTGGCCCGAAAGTTGGTTGCCAAAATCAACAGATGGCAGTTCGCGCATGATGTCTTCACGAGGAATGTTTTGGATCTCCTGCATTTCTTCGCCGAACCGAAGCATTGCGACCTCGCTGGTTCTGATCTGAAACACATCAAAGACTTCCTGGCACTCTGCTGGGAAAACGTCGACGGACCAAGCGGTCTTGATCCAGCAGAGATCGAACCGACAATCATCAGCACTGGATACTTCGAACTGCTGCGCAATCAGCGCTTCTTCCGGGCAGTGCCAGCACTCTACACTGCCTTGCGAAGCATGCACAGCAATGCGAAGGCGTACCCCATCTCACTCGCCTGGAGAGGATGGGCGAACGTACGCAGGAATAGCGCCGGTGAGCTCTACTATGTCGGCCACACACGGGTAGTCCCAACGATGATCGATCGGGACTGTGTGATCATCCTTCGACTGTGTGGAGACTTCGATATCAGCTGCGCCGACTATGGAGAAACGACCCGGCAGCGGCAACTCCCGGCAGCGCTCCTTGACCTCGTCAAGAAGTTCCAGAGCATGCTGGGAAAGGCCATGTAAGGAGTCAGCTCTTCGTTCTGACGCATACCCCCACTCGTCCGTCACCGAGTGGGGCGCTTCTTTTTTTATGGTATTCAGCTTCTGTAGCGACGTGTTAACACATGACTACAAAAAATTTCTGAAGTATCAGTTAAGGATAAGAGCGAAATAATGAGAATGACACCCGATCACTATACCGATCCCACAGCGCGAGGAAGGTCGGAGCAAAGGCGCTCCGTTGGTGCAGTGCGTGTTCAAGAGCGCTGCGCGTCATCCGCTGTATGACGCTACCCTCCCCTGCCGTGGGTGAAATGGCGTTGATACCGGTAACGAGGAAACCATGAATAAGGCGCACCACGCCATCAGGCAATTCCGCCATCTCTTTTCCAAGGAAGCGTGGCACTGCATCGGTGATGCCAAGATCATGCTCGAGCGCGCGTTGGGCCGCAGCATCGGCACTCTCCCCGTGCCGGATCATGGTCGCTGCAGGACACCCCAAGAGACCGGTGTAGAGCCGCGGATGATCACCGTGCTCGGCAATCCGCGCCAACAGCATCTCTGATGCTCTGGTTACGACAAGAACGTACGCAGTCGGAACAATGTCTCGACGCCGATCAATGTCAGCACGTGGTTTGGTCCCGATAACCTGGCCAGTGCGATCGTAGCAATCAACGAGAGCGATATCCATATCGAATTTACTATATCCCAAAAAACAAAAACGACCAACCGGCTTGGTTGCTCGTGAGGGAAAAATCCTGAAATCAATTTATAATTTACTAAAATCCAACTGAAGATGTTTCGCCATCATCTTCACCATTTCTTCGAGACGATCGTATTTACCCCGAAGCGCAGCAAGTTCTTGATCGAGTTTTTGATGAAGCTGAACGAAGCTATCCACGTGAGTGATAATCTCACTTTTGGCTTTCTCAAGTTCTTCTTTGGTCACCGCGTTTTCTTTCACCCACTGGATGAGGTCAACTTTAAGCTCGACGACTCGATCATTGAGCTCGCTCTTCGTGACGGCGTTGTCCTTGAGGAACTGAACAATCTCGAGGACTTCGTTGATGGTAGCGCTCTCACTCATACGTGACGATTGTTAATTTTATTATTGTAGCATGGAAAGCCATGGACGTGAAGTACGTCCGTCCCGTTTGACGATGAAAAACCAAAAACGGTAGAATGGGGTTTCGCCACAATACGATCATCCCGGGTCCCTTGACAACGAGACGTTCCACCACGAAGGACATCATGCCAATCCCCAGAGCAAAAAAAACAGACTCTACCGTGTTGACCATCGAGGATTACCTTACGTCTCGAGAGGATGAGACGCGAGGAGATCCCGAAAGTGATGATGCCGTATGGCAGTTTGACTGTCCGACGCTTGCCGACCTGGCCTCGTTCATCGTCACAGTGCCAGACACGCAAGAAGGGAGTTATACCTATCGGTGCTACCCCATCGTGACCCTGGAACTCATCACCAATGTCTTCCGCCTCACGACGTCTACACAGGCGTTCAAGGCTGCACCGTTGGTGGAGCACGTACTGCTCAAGCAGGGACGCGATCCCAAGACGAATGAGCGAACCGCGGCGCTCTATGCCGTTCGCATCTTCGAAGAAGGCAAACGGCCAAGCCGACCTTACATCGGCGACTTCATCGCCAGTGATCAAGCTGCCCAGGCGCTTGCGTTGCGGCCGCGGTTGTGGACACTCCACTCGCCGATTAGCGGCTTCACACACGCCATCTTGATAGAGCCATGTCTCGGCCACCGTCTGCTGCGAACGACGAAAGACGATGAGCTCGACGTGTGAAGTCTAGGATGCCGCCAATCGACCATCCTCCACCCCATTCGCTGGTAACCGAGTGGGGTTCTTTTTACCCCCGCGCAAGCATGCGCTGACGCTTGGCCTCGGCTTCGTCGAGAACCACTTTACGAATGCGAACATTTTTTGGAGTGACCTCCACGAGTTCATCGTCGCCAATGTATTCGAGCGCATCTTCCAGGGCCATGATCCGCGGCGCATTAAAGTGCTCGGCGGTGCCATCCCCTTTTGAGCGCATGTTTGAGAGTTGTTTTGTTTTGCAGACATTCACCCGAATATCATCTTGCCTGGCATTCTGACCGACCACCTGGCCGGTATACACCTCAACACCGGGACCCAAAAACAAGATGCCGCGATCTTGCACATTGAGGAGTCCATACAAATTCGTCGTTCCGCTCTCGTGAGCGACAAGCGATCCTTGATCGCGCTCTTTCCAATTGCCCGGATCCGGCTTGTAATCGGCAAAAATACTGTTCATGATGCCGGTGCCGCGGGTATCGGTGAGAAACTCGGTGCGATAGCCGAACAAGCCCTTGGTCGGAATCAGAAACTCAAACAGGGCAATGCCGTTATCTACCTTCATCTCTTTTATTTCACCGCGACGAACACCCAGTTTTTGAATCACCACACCGGTGTGCTCCTCGGGCACCTCGATAAACAACAGTTCATGCGGGGTCAACATCTTGCCATCCACTTCTTTCGTAATCACTTGCGGCTGCGAGACTTGAAACTCGTAGCCATCGCGACGCATTCGTTCGATCACAATCGCAAGGTGCAACTCACCGCGACCCGAGACGATCCAATTGCCGCTGGGCGCATCCTCTACCTTGAGCGCCATATCGGTCTCGAGCTCTTTCGAGAGTCGCTCGCGAATCTGTCGGGAGGTACTGAACTGCCCTTCACGACCCGCAAATGGAGAATCGTTAATCGAGAGCGCAATTTTCACAATCGGCTCTTCGATCGATAACAGCGGCAATGCAACCGGATTCACTGGATCGGCAATGGTCTCCCCAATCGTTGCATCCGGAATCCCCGCCAATGCCACAATATCACCAGCGCGTGCTTCCGCGATATCGATGCGACCCAAGCCTTCAAACCCCATCAGTGCGGTGAGCCGGCATTTCTTTTTTTCACCGGCACGGTTGATGTGCATCACATCTTGACCGGCGCGAAGTACGCCATTGGCAACCCGGCCCATCGCGATGCGGCCACGAAAGTTATCCGCACTCAAGGTTGTCACCAACAGTTGCAGCGGCGCCGTTGGGTCGCCGGAGGGGGTCGGAACATATTTCATGATCGCTTCAAAGATGGGGGCGATGTCGGTCATCGCGGCCAAATCCGGTTCAAGGCCCGCTTTGCCTTCTCGGGCTGCGGCGTAGATCACCGGGAAATCAAGCGTCGCATCATCGGCACCGAGTTCGACAAACAGATCAAAGGTTTTATTGAGCGCATGATGCACCCGCGCCGCGGGTTTATCAATTTTGTTAATAACCAAAATAATCTTCAATTTCATTTTGAGCGCCTGCTTTAACACAAAGCGCGTTTGCGGCATCGGCCCTTCTTGGGCATCCACGAGCAATAGGCAGCCATCGGCCATCGCGAGCACGCGCTCCACTTCCCCACCGAAATCGGCGTGACCCGGTGTATCAATGATGTTGATGGTGGTTTCTTTCCACTTCACGCAGGCATTTTTTGAAAAAATGGTAATCCCCCGCTCTTTTTCAAGCTCGTTTGAATCCATGATAAGATCTTGACCCGCCATCTCTTTGGTGAGCTTTGTTTTCGATTGACGCAGCAACGCATCGACCAGCGTGGTCTTGCCATGGTCGACGTGCGCAATGATGGCGATGTTTCGAATATCGTGCATACGTTGTTTTTGTTCTCTGGAGCTGGATCATATCACCAAAACCGGGCCATGTCAATTTGACCATGGCGACGAGCATGATACACTATGCGGCATCGTCCAAAGGAGGATCACCATGGAACTTCCGGAACGCTGCCATCAGTGCAATCGGGCATTCGAAGATGGCCAAGAGATTCTTCTCTGGCATCAACAGGGCGATGAGTATCGCGCCTTCTGCGCAGGGGCAAAGGTCTGTAGTGCCGACTTCACGATCGACACAAGCGTCCCTATCGAAGGATCGAGACGTCTTTTCTACAGAGAAGATCGCCCGGACGACATCGTCTTTCTCGATACCGATACGAAAGGCCTCTGACCGCACAAATACATCGCTCCTTTCCAACGCGAACACAAACGATCTTCAGATCAAGAGAGGTCATCGATCGTGAAAATAGTGACACCGACGCCTGCTGCCGATGACACCCCGCTTCCATTTCCGGACAACGATGTGCCACCGCTCACCCGAGGAACGTTCCGACAGTGGTGCGCTCGCAATGATAGTCAAAAAAAACGAGTGTATCTCTGGAAGAAACTCTGTGAGGTCGCGCAGAGAGTACGCCGACAGATTGCCCTCCATCCCGTTGATGGAACTGCGAGCTACGAGGAACGCATGACTCGAATACTCGGTGAAGCCGACATGGCGAAGACCGAAACATTCTTGAACAGCAAAGGAATTCAAATCGAGAAGCGTCCACTCACGACTGCTGGGTGGTGGCACTTCACAGAGGAATACCCCAAGCTTCACGAGCGACTGTACGAATACCTTGCTCAACGTGCAAAAGCCCAAGGGAAGCAACTGACGCTTGCTCAAACGAAAGACGCCATTCGCGATTTCTTCCCTGGGCGCTCAAGCATAGATACTGCCGCCCCTCAAGCAGTGGTCACGGCACCCTTGGGTGACTACGGCTCATCGCTTGCGGCTTCCGTTGAAGAAGCGACGGAGATTTTCATCCGCGAGCATGGGTTGATCAATGGGTCGCGTCCCGGAAAGCGCCTGGAGAAAGCAATCCTTGCGCAATCGGCCCAAGAGAAGCGCCGACTCACAGTCGCCGAGGTCCATCGCCTCGCGTGTGAGTTCCTGCCGCGCAGCCATCCGGTGTACACACTGGAAGCACGCGCGACACGTCCACTGTTGGAGACAGACCCCTCCTGATGCTCTTCCCCGCCATGGGAAGCATCCTCCTCCATCGGCCGAGCGTACCGCCGCCCTCGACCGATGGAGCTCTTTTTTAAGTATTAAAATAAAAAGGAGGGGCAGTAATCGCACGGCTTTGCGACCACGGCCCCCAAGGTCACTCGTTTACTGGGCAACAACCCAGAGACGAATGCTTATGTTCTCCCACTCCGCCACCCGGTCCGGGTAGTCGATGACGAGCTGATCGAGCTCGTCCAGCGCCTCCCGGATCATGCCTTTGGACTTGAATGTCCAAAGCAATGAGAGTTGCGTCTTCATCCAGTCTGGGTGGTTCTTGAGCGACTGCGGGATTGCCCTGAATCGCTCAATGAGCTCGTCCAGATCTCCGGACGATCTGCTTTGGATCGCTCCGCATTCATAGATGAACTGGTGGAGCGGGAGGACCGCACGAAGCTCTGCCACGAGCTCCTTCCGACCAGCCACCGCCATGAAATCCACCTCTCTTCCGCCACCGAGGACGTACTTCTCGTAGAGCTGGAGGGCACGATAGGCGCTCGCTTCGGCGAGACAGTCATGCATCGTTTGCTCGAGAGGAGCAAACCAATCTTTCCCGGCATCAATGACAATGCTGTCTCCCGCACGGTCAATAGAGTGACGATCGTCTGTGTACCGATCGTCCTGCATGAGACGCCGCAAAGCCGCAAGCGTCTCAAACCGTCCGGCTCCAAGAAGCTCCCAGATGTACTCCGCCCCAAAAGAAAACTTGAAGTGCGGATCCGTGGCATGCGCCGCAGCCCAGAGCGCCGGAATGTCTTGATCCCGCCCTTCGATCCCAGCTTGCTCGATTAGCTTCCAGTGCTTGCGCTCCAGAGCACGCCGGGCTTGAGAGATTGAATCAGAGAGACCACGGAGCGCCCGATCGCCTTCCTTCCCGTATCGACAGAATGCATCCGATACCGGGGTGCGGATTGTCCGCTCGACATTCTCTCGGGCCTGCGTCGTGAAATCTCCACGGTACTCATCCAAGATCGAGCATTGTCTCTTCCCTTGGACGAGGCGCTGATACTCCCGCTCGACAGCGTCTTCGACTGCTTTGTGCTCGTGGACGAACACTTCTTCAAGCACTTTCTCGGCGTAGAACGGCGTGTCCGCATCGCGCAGTTCCATAGCCTTTCGAACCACTTGCTCGACGATGTCGGACGTTCGCTCGGGCTTGGGATCAGCGCGGAGACTCGCAAGGCCCCTCTCCAGACGAGGGTCGCTTGGCATCTCGACGCCGATGATTTCGCCGATGTGCTTTGGCCAGCCAATGGCAAACTCGACGCTTGCGATCGCGGTCCAATAGCGCCGATCGCCTTCGTTGGCAACATCGTCGACGAATGCCGCAACCCGCTCCCGCGCGTACGCTGCGAACATCTCACAGACGGTACGACGGAGATCCGGAACTATCGTGAGCTCGAGCTGGAGCTCTTTGTCCTGCTCCGACATCCACTCGTCGAAGAATCTCTTGATTCTTCCCTCGGCAACTCGAGGCGACTCCGGAACCAAGGCATTATCTTTGAAGCCCCAGTAGACCGCTTTCCAGCCCTTGTTGCCGAGAACGATCTTGGCGAAGATTCTCTCCCCCACGATTGCAGGTCGAGAAACAACCTCATCCGTGAACCACAGGCCACTTCTGCCGTTGCGTGCAACCCTCGCTCGGTCATTAAAGCAGAGAATACTCCGCTGCTTGCCGCCGATCTCATCGGCGAGGATGAATGTGCCCAGACACCGAACCACCTTGGCGTGAACCGCTTCGGGGTTCTCTCGCGTTCTTGTTTTCAAAGTCCGCCTCTCTCTTCGTCCATCTCATCACGCACCGCTCCTGTATTTTGAGCGGCTTTGTTGGTGCAACGCCCAATTCGCGCCAAACCAAAAAAGCAGCTCAAAACACTGCTTTATACTCCACTTTCTCAATGCTGTCAACCGCGCGTCACGCCAGCAGCATGCCCAACCTTTGACGATCAGCATCCGGTGCAGTTATAATGGCGCGTACCATATACCTGCTACTTGAAACACTTAGGAGAAAGCGAGCCCATGCCGTTTCCTTGGAACGCACGAGACTTTGTGTTCAGTCCCACGCCTGCAGCCGCGCCTAAGCGCGAACTCCGCGAGCTCCCGATGAACGAACTCGAGAATAGAATCACTGCGGAGGCCTTTCGCTGGATGGCGAACGAAGGCCACCTGAACGGCTCCCGGCCAAGCGAGCGACTCAAGGCAACCATCGTCGAGCGCTACGATGCCGCCCCTGGCCGTCCGCTCTCGCTCGCCGAAGTGAAGGAGCTCTGCGAGCAGCAGCAGACTGCGCGCGACAAGCAACGAAGGCGTCATGCGGAAGTGGCGATGCCGTTGAACGAAGTGATGAGGAACAAGAGCAAAGGATACTAGCTCGCCTACAAGCGAGCACGCCGGAATTCCGGCACACTACCCACCGAACGGATGCGCCCTACGGCCTCCGGACGGTGGCGTTTTTTTAATAAAACACAACAGCGGCAATAAAAAGAAAAAATTCCCGAGCTCGGGAATTTTTCTCATGAACCGCACGATGAAAACCTACGACTCAACCGTGATCTCGACCTTATCGCCATCATGAAGATTGAAGGTCTCGCGGAGCTTTACATCACACGCAACCTCGACAATGGTTTTTGGATGACCACCAACTCCTGCCTCGTTTTTTTCGGTGCGGAGAATGAACGCCTTTCGCCCGAGCATTGAACAAGCAACGATGGAAACCGAAACGGTCCCGCCGTACTCGCGTTGATCGAGCCGCATGGCACCCTTTGGAATGTTCCATTCATCCGCAAGCTGTATGTTGAGGGTCCCGGGATAAAACCGCATTCCCGTCTTCCGTTCATAGGCATCACGACATCCGGGAATTTCTTCCATTCGTTTGGAGAAATCCCCTAACCCACTCACGATTTTCCCCTTCAAGCGCTCCATAAAAAATTACTTCTACAAAGCTATCATGGCTGTAGTAAATTATACTACAGTTGTAGTACTTTATGACCTTGCTGTGTCACCAAAATACCACTGCATCTTTCACCGCCGGAGGAATGCGAGCACGGCGATGATGAGCGCGAGTGCGCTCATAAGCAGCGTTGCCATGCTCCAGCGCGATGATGTAGCTGCGGGCTGGGATGGTGTGGCTGATGGCGAGGCTGCGAGATCATCAACAACCACGGTTTGTGAATACGGCCCATTGTGGGAAAAATCCATGGCCCCGCTCTCCATCTTCGGCTGCTCGGCTTTTGGATCGGCATCCCACGCAACAACACTTCCGTCAGCGTAGGTCTGATATGCCTTCCAGATGAGCGTGGTCGGATCTTTCGGTACGCGAGCACTCAAGACAAATTCGTCGCGCTGTTCCGCCGGGATACGACTGCCGCTCCACAGAATCTCGGTTGGTTTCTGTTCATCAACTTCCTTTCCATCATCGTCGGTGATTTTTTTGCCGGTGGATTCTTTTTTAACTTCAATTTTCCAGCCGGGTTTCACATTCGGCGTGACAAAGCTTAAACCATCCGGCAGCACGAGTCGAACGCTCGTCGTGGCGATTGGTTTTTCTGACGGCACACCCATGGTAAAAGTCTGAAATGCCGCAACGCCGACCTGCGATGGCTTCACCACCACATGAGCGGATACAGGAAGGGCCAGCAGCAGAAGCAAGCCTGCCGCCATGAACGAGAGAGAGTATTTCATAGGTGCCGTTTACCAGTAATCATATTATGAACCACGCGGGCGATCGCGAATATACAGAGCGACAACGAGGATCGCTGAACCGAACGCGATGATGAGATGGACGATGTGCGATGGTCGTTGCGGAACGCCTTGCACCGTGATCGGTGCCGTCGTTGGAGCACCCTCCCGCGCGACACGGACATCATAGGTGAGGGTAAACGGCTGAAATGCCCCCGCCACCTTCGGCACCCCCAAGACGGTGACAGTATACACAGCCTTTTGTTCAAACGTAAAGCGCGCAACACCAGTCAAAATGTCCGATGCATTCACGGGCCGAAGGAGGGATTCCGTGAGCGTTTGCTGACCGCGGTGAAGAGAGAAGATACAGGCGCAATCAGAGAGTGAAAATTTCCCCTTCGTATCTTTGAACTCAAAGAAAAACGTCGCCGGCGCGCCGATGATCGGATCGTCTTCGGGATCAATATGCATCACCGCCCCAACCGATCCATCGGTTGAGAGCACATGGGCCGCCGCGAACGATGGCGTGAACACCATGACGAGAGCGAGAATAAATACGCGCGATCGCAATGTCTGCATACGAAATGTTACGGCAAGGGCGCCGATGTGTGCCGCGCATGAATGCCCAAAGAAAACCGGCTGCTGGATGGCAGGAGTTCCGCGACGACAAACAGCACACACAGCACAACGACAAGCAATGCCGTGGGTTTTCGCCGAACAAGGAGGTTCGATGGAAACCGTTTCGCAAGATACATATCTGCCCGCCGAGCTTCAAGAAAGAAGAGGATGGCGAGCAGAAGGAACGAGAGCTGCGGGATGCCACGCGAGAGATCCCCAAAATGCGATCCGAGCATCAAGGCGTGGATCAACACCAGAACACCCGCGCCGTAGACCAAACGGTGGAGCATTTTCCAGCGTCGGCCAAGGAATTGCACCGCCGCATCAAAGGATGTTGCCGCCATCATCGCAAGAATCACCAATGCAGTGAATCCAACGAGAATCGCAACGCGGTATTCGGTGTTTAAAAATGCGAAGCCCGGGAATCCGCCGAGCAGCTTCCAGAAACTGATGCTTGTGTGCAACAGCGCAAAGAAAAACGCCGAAACTCCGATGGCGCGGCGCGCGGTGAGATAGAGCGGCGCGTATCGGAAGCCGGGAAGGGCGCGCGTGAGCGGCGTTGCCAGCAATGCGAGGTAGAGATAGATGAGCGCGGTCAACCCAAACACTTCCGAAAGACGGATCCACCGCAAACTGGAAGGAGGGATCGTGCGCATCACGAAAAAAAACAACGCGCATCCCAGGGCAATGCTGCTGAGAAAAACAATCCGTCGAATACGAGCCAGCCACCACGACATGGGCGATGCATCCACATCTATGGATGAGTACCGTTCTTCTGGCGACTATACCAGGCCGCCGCAAGCAGCGTAGTAATCGGCACGGCAAAAATGAGACACACACTCCCCACGAGGGTGCGCACAATTTCTTCCGAAATGGTTTCCGAATTCACAATAAACCAAATCGGTTGTCCCTTATTGAGCGCAAACAAGAGAAAAAGCGGCAACGACGCCCCCGCATACGCAAGGAACAACGTGTTCATGAGTGAGGCAATGTGCTCCCGGCCAACCGAGAGGCCGCGCTGATAGAGCTCGCGAAAACGCAATGCCGGATTTGCGCGGTGTAACTCATCGACAATGGCGGATTGTGCCGTTGTAATATCATCAAGAATCCCCAAGACCCCCAACATGATCCCCGCGAGCAGCAAACCGTGAAGATCGATGGCTCCCGAGCCCATGCCCTGCAGGAACACGGCGTCTTCACTGCCCGTCCCAAAGAGGTGCGACCACGAGACGGAGCGAATAGCAAACCATGTGGAGAGCGCAAAGGTGAGCACGGTCCCGGAAAGTGCGATCGTGGTGCGCTGGTTAAAGCCATGCGCCAAATACAGTGAGAGTGTTGCAATCGCCGCCGCCGCCATCACGCTCACGCGAAGCGGGCTCTCCCCGCTCGCGATATGGGGTACGACATAATAGAGAATAATCGCGATCGTTGTGGCCAAGCCAAACACCGAGCTAAAGCCGCGCATCTTGCCAAACACAACCGCAACCAACAGGAAGAACAATGCGATCAACACCAGTGGTCGCAAGCGATCGTTATCTGCAAGGTAGTATTTGGGGCCACCGTTGAACTGATAACTTTTGACGACGATCACGCGGTCCCCCACTCCAAAAGCGCGATTAGCCAATGTTTGATCTGTCTCGTTCACTTCGGATGTCACGATATTTCCATTCTCTTTGCCACTGCCGATTTTGAGGGTGTACGTTGTCAACCGCTCCGTCTCTCCGGGAACAAGTTGCGCATCCGCGTGCTTCAATGAAAGTACGACGGCGCGATAATATTCATCGGCAGGGAGATCGGGAATGGCGCCGGGCGCCTGGACCGAAGGCGCTGCTTCGGTTTGCGCATGTGCTGGCGTCATTGCCGTGGTCGCCACCGCAGCAAAGATGACCCCAACCAGGATAATCGAAAAGAATTGTTTTTTTGCTATGAAAAAATGCTGAAGCATATGGATCACAGAAATAATGCAACAGGATCGAGCCACGCTTTGAGTGCCGCAGTACTCCCGACATAGCCGCGAAGGTTGATCGACGAGCCTTGGTGAACCCCAAAGTGTAAATGCTTGCGCTCTCCGTCGGTCTCGGTGCTATAGCCTCGGCCGAGTTGGCCAATACGCTGGCCCACCGAAAGGTGCGTGCCAATCTTGGCAGGGATGCTTGAGAGCGCGAGGTGCCCATAGATGACGGTCACCGCCTTGCCATTGACGGTGCATGCTTGCACCACGACCCCACCATACCCCTGCGAGAAGCGTTTGAGCAGCACCGTTCCATCGCAGACGGCAGTAATAGCCACATCGGTTTTTTGCTCTTCGGGAAACGTCTCAAAGTCAACGCCAGTGTGGTAGCCACTGAATCGCTCGGGGGTGACGGGAGAATGTTTTGGACTCACCAACAGGCCAAAGGGTTTTTTCGTGATCCGCGCTGACGCCCGCGATATAGGGAAGGCCAACGAAGCCTCGCGAGCAGCAATCGTTGGGGCACGATGCGTGACTGGAGCAGGAGCATCCACCGCAATACTCGAGACACGGAGCCCGAGAAAAAAGGGCAGCGATGCAATGATGACGGCAAGGACGAGCAGGGGCCAACGAGTCATACTGGTGATCGCAAGAATTCTTTTTGCTTTGTGAGAATCACTAACCCTTCGTGCCCCATATACTTGAGCACGAGCGCTCTCCATGCGTTATACGCCATGAAATCCGTTTCTTGTGTGATCGACTCCTCGGTATGAGGAGTATTGAGATGCGCATATAAATCCCGATCGACGCGCAAGGGATGACGACGCAGGCCAATATCAGTGAGCGCAGTCTTGTTTGAAAACAGAGGCGCCAAATTCGGATGATCCTGTTCAAATGTACCGAGGATTCGGACATACGTAAAGACCGCACGAAGCGCGCTGATGTTGCCGGCCAACACCTCGTGGAGACTCTCGCAGTAGGCATCCAGTTTGTCGGCATATGTGAGGAGTTCCGCCTCAAGACAATCGCGTTCGAGCGCGTGCACGAGCAGGGCGCGGTACGGATAACCCGCAATTGATTGTGGGTATTCTTTTGAGAGCACTTCAATCGCTGCCGCTTCGGCGTCGTGAACCTTTTGCAACTCTTCGGCTGACATATGCATCTTGTGCCCCAGTTGCACATCCCCGGTGATCATTTCCGCGTCATCGTGCACCAAGGCGAGGATGCGCGCCTTCGTTGTATCGCACGCCGGGAGATGATCATGCAAGAGCGGTGTTAACTCTTGAATGATGAGCGCAACGCGCATTCCGTGATGCCAGAGGTTCGACCGATAGAAAAACACATCGAACATTGCAAAACGTTCGATGCGACGCAGGCGGCGCTCCCTGCTTTCTGGAAAAAGCCCAAGGATCTCTTCGAACATGGCGTCTTACTGCTTCTTAAATTTTACCCCAAACACCGGTTCGTAACTATTCGCATATTCATCTTTGATCGTGATGGACTCCCCTTTGATATATTGCGTCATGGCCATATCCGTCAACAGCACTTCATCCGTTGCGATGTCGGAACTCAAGGCTTCAACCTTCGCGAGCTCGTCCGCACATTCCGATTGGATGGCGGTCATGATCTGCACTTTTTTCTCCCGAAGCGCCGCCACCTCATCCATCACCTGCTGATACTGCGAT
>Ga0209515_10002340_pt1 | contig 29392 bp, 31 predicted proteins | sample Subgroupgradi54m_FD_187454 | JGI IMG/M metagenome (GOLD analysis project Ga0209515, IMG submission 187454) | Subsurface groundwater microbial communities from S. Glens Falls, New York, USA - GMW60B uncontaminated upgradient, 5.4 m (SPAdes)... ... | reverse complement strand
TACAGTGCCCCGTCGGCTTTTTCAAAAAGAGTTTTTTTAGTATCATCCTCACAAAGCTGCGCAACCCCAAAACTCAAGGTTATCTCATTCTCGACATAGCTAAACATATGTGCTTGTACAAGCTTTCGTAGATTTTCAGCTAAATTAGTGGCACCGATGATCTCTGTCGAAGGGGTTAGAATAACAAACTCTTCTCCACCCCATCGTGCAAAAACATCTCCGTTTTTAATATTATCGGCAATAAGTTTTACCAAGTCGATTAAAATAATATCTCCGGCTTGATGGCCGTAGGTGTCATTGACCAGTTTAAAATGGTCTACATCAAAGATAATCAAACTAAGAGAAAGATTGTTTTGTTTTGCATTGGCAATCTCTATGCTAAAAAGATCTTCGAAATTTTCCCGATTATTGATCCCTGTTAAATTGTCTTTATACGCTTTTTGCTCCAAGGTGTTAGTCATCGAATAGAGCTCATCAACTTTATGCTTCATCGCTTTATTGATATTCCTCAACTGCTGTTTAGTCTCTTCAAGCTCGGTAATATCGTGTCGGATCGCTATATACTCGACGACATCTCCATCCACATCCAATATCGGTATAACTGTGGTATCAACGATATACTGGCTCCCATCTTTTTTCATATTGGTTACCACACCGTTCCAGCTTTTTTTTGCTTTGATGGTGTCCCAGAGATCTTTAAATGCTTCTCTAGGCATATCGGGATGTCTGATGATATTGTGCGGTTTTCCGATGAGTTCATCCCTTGTGTATCCGGATATCTCGCAAAACTTATCATTTACATAGGTAATAACCCCTTTGGGATTTGTTTTTGAGACAATATTACTTAAATCAACCGCTTTTTTGTATTCGGTTAAAAGATTGGAGTTTTCACTTTTATAGTTTTTGTTGCTACTTGTAATCGTTTCAAAATTAGAGGCCAAATCATTTGCCATCTGCAACGTGAGAGAATCAATTTCACTTTGCAGGGCGAATGAAAGGTTGCCATTTTCAAAAATAACCTGCTCTATTGCATTTTTTAGTTTCATAATCAAGGTAAAAAGATCAGCAGTGGTAATGTTATAGTTATTTAAAAGTTGTAGAAAATCTATTTTTATCTGGCACTCCGAAACGGTTGCACGCCACTCAATAACACTGATGTAACAGTCGCAAAACTGATAAAAAAGATGGGTATTTTTTTCAATAATAGGTAAAGAGTGTCTATGAAGTACATTTTGTACCTCATTTTTATTCATCCATCGCTTGATAATTTCATTTCTATTAACACGTAAAAAATAGGAAAACTCTTCACTGTTTATGATTTTAATCATATATTTCCACCTTTTAAATTTTCTCATATTTATGCAATGCTCTATTATAACAACAATCAACTTTTTATATATCAAACATTGACGCACGGATATTTAGGTATACTAAATACTATCTAGATATGATTGCAATCGTATCATTACATCGTTGGAGACTTATGAAAGCTGTTGCAATTTTATTGCCCTTTATATTGATAGCAACGACCCTATATGCTGAAAATAGAGAAAAAAAGTGGATCCCGATAGAGCCGATAACAATAAACCATACAACTAAAATAGAGAGTAACACATCCAAAATTCAACCTGCCAACAAATGGATTGATAATGTCAAAGTTATTCAAAGATTGCTGGATAACAAAGGTAAAGAGGATGATACAGAGAACAAAAAAAACTGGTACTCTCTTGATACTACGGAGAACGAGTGATTATTTTAGATTTTGAAACCAATTCGGCCAATATCCACGATGTTATAGAGGTCGCTGCTTTCCATGTCCACTATACAGATAACCACTATGTTGTTACCGATACCTTTCATCGCTACTATTTTTCGCTGTACGAAGTCAATCCTCATGCTCTCGCCGTTCATAAATTATCTCCGCAGCGGATTGAAAAATTAAGAATCGGGGTCGCATACGAAAAGTACTTTGCCGATGATAGTGATTTTGTGGAATTTTGTACCGGGGCAAAAATCCTTGTAGCGCACAATATAACGTTTGAGCTTCGTCACATAGGGGAGTTGGTCACATTCAATAATCACTTTTGCACCATGAAAGAGAATAAAAAAATTGTTTGTGCCACGAATATTAGAGGCAATCTCAAAAATCCTAAGCTCATTGAAACCTGTGCCTATTACAACATAGAGTTTGATAACGAACAATACCACAGTGCACTGTATGACGTGACTAAAACATTGGAAATTTTAAATAAAATGGGGTGTAGAGTTTAGCCTCAAATGTGAATATTCATATTGTCATACAATACTATATCGTCAAATCGGTGTGACCTAGTAAGATGCGGTTTTACTTTTACCGGCATAATATAACTCGAAAAATCGGTAATGTCGGTGAATTTTGCTTTGAATCCTACCGTAACACTGTAGGTATTTTGTGAGACATTATTAGCATACTCCGTACTAAAGTAACCATAGTTGAGCGAATATCCGGTTGAAACATTATTTTGGCTATTGGTATAAGAATACCCCAACTTGAGATTATCCGTAGGATAATAGTTAAAACGACTACCGTAATTTTGCTCTTTAGCCGAAAGGGTTTGATACAGCTGATTGCCGTTTATCGAAACATCTACCGTCCCGATAGGTATTTCAGCCCGTTTTGCAACCTGGCAGTACGTATTTTTAAAGGTTTGATCGGAAATCTCATTTTGTGAATTTGTTTTACTCGCAATCCGTTCAGTTACACTGCTGCCCATTTCCACATCTATGTCATTATTAATCATATAACCAACTCCCAAAGCGCCCGAATGCTGACTTACACTCTCATGAGAGGAATCGTAATTGTACAAATTTTGATTAAGATAATTGACCCCAAATTTTACATAGAGTGAATCCTGTAATGGGTTAACTTTAACAATGGCCGCCGTTTTAACGGCATCGGAAGAATGTTCAACCTTGAGTTTAATAGTTTGAGAGTTATACATCACTCCACTGCCACTATCGCTCACTTGCGGCTGATTTGGTTTGGTTTTTAAACTATATATTGAAAGTAAATTGGTGCTGTCTGTGCCATTACTCTCCTCTATAGTTGAAGCATTAAGGGTAATACCCTCTAAAAAAAACAGAAGAACAATTACAACTCTACCGCCCATTTTTCAATGCCTTTTGTATAAACTATTTTTCGAACTATATATTTCAGTAGCTTTGGTATCAATGAATCACTATAAAGTAGCCCATTCTAAACGGCTTACTTATTATAACCTCTTCACAATCGGTTCACATAACTATTCTATACTCCTACATACCATTTGTTTTGGAGAGACACATTATGAAAAAAATATTATTTGCTTTAGCCCTTACAGCATCTTCCGCCCTTATGGCACAAGATGTAATTGGAGGATTGGTCGGTGGAGCTATCGGGGGAGTCATCGGAAATCAATTTGGAGGCGGCAACGGTAAAACAGCCGCTACTATAGGCGGTGCGGTACTGGGAACGATGATCGGAAGTAGCGATCAAAGAGGTTATTCAGGCGATAATTATCGTCAATACAATAACGGCTATTCTGGATATAACGGCTACACAACGCGTGAGGTGTATCGGGAAGAGCCACAGGTTGTTTACACCCAATCTCGTGTGATTTATAGCCAACCACGTGTTGTTTATGTCAATCCCGCTCCCGTTTATTATGGATGGAACCGTCGTGACCATGAGTGGCACGACCGCGATCGATATGAAGATCGAGACAATGGCTGGAGACGTGAGGGGCGATATGAGCGAGATTATGATCGACGTTAATATAAACGGTAATCCGTTAAAAAATCAAATGCCGGAAATAGAGAAATCCGGCAAATAAAATCGCTCCCAAAAATATCAATCTCCAGACAAATCCAACTACTTTTGAAAAAGAATAAATGAGAATGATCAAGACAAGCCCTGCTCCGATCATTCCGTACCATGTAAATAAATGTTCTAGCATTGTTTAACTCCTATTTTCAAAATTATATTACAGCAATCCATCTTTTTGCATTCTCTCTTGCAAAGCTATCAGAATATATGCACTAACGGTTCCGCCGTGAAATTCTCGGATTTTATCTTCCCATTCTACAGGAATGGTAATCAATTTTTTCTTCTTCTCTTTATCACTTTTCACACTATATTCCCGCTCGCTCATTGCGGCGGAACTTTTCACTTTCTCAATGTTTTTTAAAAAACTATTTTTTGCCATACCATATCCTTTATATATGTTTTAGATATTTATTTTATATTTAAAATGGATTTAACTTCATCAAAAAGTTCATCCATTTCTTGATCGGCTTTACTAAATATTCGATACTCTTTTATACTTTTCCCCTCACCCACCGAATGGGCGATGTCCACCCGTTGACGCAAAACGGAGGTGAGCAGTTCAAAATGTTCCGACATGCAGATAAACTCAACCAAATCTCCGAATCGCTTCATCGCAGGATTGATATTGTTAAATAAAACGTGGGTTTTGATCATCTCACCTTGTATATCCGAAAGGCTCTTGAGAATCTCTTCATACTTTTGTAATCCCATCAGATCAAAGGGCTTATCACTCACCGGCGTGATGAGTAAATCCGAAGCGATGATAGCGACACGATTGTACGCGCTGTCAAATCCTCCCGAATCAATAATCGTCAAAATATCCTCGGAATCATTTTGGGCATATTCCGCCAACTCTTCAGCTGTATTGAAATGGAGCATTTTGATCGGAATAAGTCCTTGCTCTTCTCGCAGGGCATTGGTCACGGTAAGAGAGCGTTGTGTATCAAGATCAATAATCCTTGTATCGATGATTCTCGAAAAATAAACCGCCATATTCCATGCAACGGTTGATTTTCCGACCCCCCCTTTTTGATGCGATAATGTAAGTATCATAGATATACCTTATATATTTTTAGAATATAGAAAGTATATATTTTAGATACTTAAAATAGACAAAACAAAGAATTGCCTAAATAAAATATTGATTCACCATATTATCTAAAAGAGGAGTATAATTGGAATTATCGCGAAAGGAATGATTATGATCGAGCAACAGCTACTTACCTTATTTGTCGGAATCATCGCGATATGTATGGTAATCATCACTATTGTAATTGTTTACATCGGAATGCATTCGATCAAAACAATGAACAAAGTACACGAATTCATTGCCCATGTCCAAAATGAGCTTAGCTTCATCTCCACAAAAGCGGTGATAACGCTCCATGATGTAAGTGAATTGCTTACCCATATTAAAGGTGAAACCCGTGCAATCAGTGAAAAGTCACTCCTTTCACTGCATGAAATACATGAGTTGATTTCTTATATTCATATGGAAACACGTTCTTTAGCGCTTAAAGCCTCTAACGGTATTGCTAAAGTAACCATTGGCTCATTAGCAATCGGGGCTCTCTCTTCGTTTTTTAAGAAAAAACCCAACGAATAAAGGAAAAAAAATGAATCAACATAACAATCTACTTAGTTTCGTACTTGGTGCTGCCATCGGCGGCGCAGCTGCGTATTATGCGTTTAAACACAAAGATGAGATTCTGGAAAAAATCAATGATATGGAAGATAATATCCATTTTGATCAACAAGAATGGATTGAGAAAGCAAAAGAGCAACTCGATCGTCTGACACACACATTTCAGTCTACTGTTCAACGCTATTCAAATACCCCGAGTGAGGATACGATCAAAGAAGATGAAATTGCCCGTCTTACCGAAGAACTCAATACACTTCGTCAAGAGATGCAAGCCCTTAAAGCGATCTAAATTATCACCATCCTCTCTTTTACGGGAGGATAAGTCGATTGGTTTTTCGCATTGCTCTAAGCGTTGTCACCGCAAAAGCGACGATAGCAGGTCCTAAGATCACTCCCCAAAATCCGAACGTTGCCAATCCCCCCACTATTGCGAAAAAGATTACAAACTCATTGATACGACGTTTCCCTTGGCTAAGTGTTCGGTTTACAAAATTTAGAATTACCAGCTTAACAATGTTGTCGATAAAAAATGCCATCATTGCATACGAATAAAGCGATATGATGAGGACATTCATAATATTCCCTTGAAAATATTCATGTACCACGACAGGAACCCACACAAAAGCCGTGCCCACTACCGGGATAATCGCCGCAATTCCAGTCAGAAATCCAAGCAACAGAGCATTGTACCCCTCAAAAAAAGCGATAAAAATCCCAAATGCCAACCCTTGAGCGATCATAACCCCCACCAACGTATAAAAGACCACTGCGATCATGGTGGTCATCTCATCCAAAAATTCCCGCTTAATTGAGCGTTTTAGAGGAATAATCGGGAGGAGAAAAAGGGTAATACTGCGACCGTACCACATCAAAAAGAAAAAGAAAATAACAATCATTGCCATCTCGCCAAGCATTGCCATAAATGTTTTTAAACCGTTTCCAAGCCAGCTTGCCAAAAATGCGATGATCTCATCTTTATGCACTTTAGAGAGAGCAATCAGATTGTCGAGAGGCTCTTTTAACCAAGCAAGATAGGTGGGAAGGTGACTGCTCAGCGAATCAACTTGATTGGTGAAGGTACCGATCAACGCCATCGTGTTAGCAGGATGGTCAAGGACTTGAAATAAAAATAAGGTAATGGGGACAAATATGATGAGGGCAAGCCCCAATGTTACAACTGCAGCGGATGTTACCGAAGCAAAATTTTTCAACCGCGCATTGGTATCTATTTTGAGCTTAACGATTTGATACACAGGAGAAACCGCCATAGCTAAGAGCAATGCAACACAAAAGCTTTTTAAAAAAGGGGCAAATAGCCATAAAATCAAAATGAAAGCCCCGATTCCAATCCATCGTAAAAAATTATTTTGTCGCATACTATCTATCCTTATCCGTGTTGAGAGTTGATAAAACGCTTATAACTGCCATCCTTAGCTTCTAAAATTTCTCGTGTTCCCTCTTCGAGTATGATACCGTTTTCCAATACATAAATATAATCGGCACGTGTTACCGTACTGAGCCGATGGGCGATGATAATCACTGTTTTCTCTGCCAAAAATGTCTCCAATGCCTCAAACAGTGCACTCTCCGTGTGAACATCAAGCGCCGAAGTGGACTCATCGAAAATAACTACTTTCGGATTGGCCAACACCATTCGTGCGATGCTGAGACGCTGACGTTGACCCCCTGAAAGTCGGATGCCAAATTTTCCCACCTGTGTTTCCAATCCAAGAGGCAATTCCTGTACAAACTCGGAGAGCTGTGCAATACGTAACGCTTTAAGTATAGCATCATCACTGACCGGATCCCCCATTGTGAGGTTAAATCGCAGCGTATCATTAAACATCAAAGGCTGCTGCAAAACAACGAACACTGCATCCCGTACTTTTGAAAAGCCGATTTCGTTTACACTAACACCGTTATAGAGAATATCCCCCGATGTCGGTGGATAAAAACCGACAAGTAACTGAGAGAGGGTGCTTTTACCGCTTCCGCTCGCTCCAATGATAGCAACGGTACTTCCGGATGCGATATTGAGATTCAACCCCTTTAATACCGGTTCCTTTTCATCGTATCCGAAAACAAGGTTATCCGTTTGAATCGAGAGCGAGTTTGACTCTTCCATCGCAATTTCACTCTTTGAAAAAGTCGGTTCGGTAGGAAGCGACAAAAGTTCATTCAACCGTGCAAGAGCATTTTTGGCATTCGCAAAGCTGTACTGCATCGAAAGTAAATCTTGCACGGGGGTCATCATAAACCACAAATAGCCAAAGATACCGAACATTAGCCCGATACTAAGATCCGAATAGAGCACCATCACCAGCCCTAGTGCACGGAAAATCTCAAATCCGCTCAAAAATAGGGTGTACGAATACCGCTCCCCCATCAGTGCTTTTATCCCGTATTCACTCGCACTTTGGCGCAAACGCTTCGATTGATCTATCGCGTTATCAATAAATCGTTCTTCTTTGTTGCTGGCACGAATTTGACCGAAGAGATCACACATTTGAGTGAGGGTATCCGAGAGTTCACCGATGGTACGGTTTTGCTCTTTTTTGAGTGCCCCCACCCGTCCCGATATTTTACGGGTCACAATCATAATGACGGGTTGAAAAATCAGGATGAGAATTCCAAAAAGGGGATTGATCCATATCAGCACTGCTGCAACACCAATAAGCGTTGCAACCGAAACGATAAGTTTAGAGAGGGCACTCCCTAAAAACTGCTCGATGGTATCGATATCGGTGATCAGATGGGTAATCACCTTACCGCTTCCGAGACGCTCATATGCGCTCATTGAAACATGTTTTAGGTGTTCCAGTGCACGGACACGAATCGTAAAACTGAGTTCCTGCGAAAGGGCAATAAAAAACTTCTGAGATACAACGCTAAGGAGAAAAAAAACAAATCGCAAGCTTATCGTCACAGCCAATACGATTCCGATATACAAAAGCGGTTCATGTACCGATGTAAACCAATCGATTGCTTCGGTGATTTTTCCCCCTTTTTTGAGGAGTACCTCATCGACCATGAGCGGAATCAACAAAGGGATCGGGATAGAGATAAGGGTCGCGAGTATGGCAATGATGTTCCCCCACAAGAGGGAACGTTTGTAGCGAAGCATCATGGAAAAAAGATGTTTAAAAGTTATCATCATACGATTATATCGAAAGGAGGTATATCACTTGCAACTTTTATTCTAAATAATAAAAATTATCCTTTAGGATTCTGAGTTAACTTTATGAAGCTCAATTGAATTAATCTTCATGTGTTACAATTTCCCTACATTACTAAAAATCACACAAGGAAATCACATGCTCGTTACCAAAAAAGCTCCTGACTTTACCGCTACTACCGTTCTTGGGAACAACCAAATCGTTGATAACTTTAACCTCTATGAAAACCTTGGTGAAAAAGGTGCCGTATTGTTCTTCTATCCGTTGGACTTTACCTTTGTATGCCCTTCTGAATTGATCGCATTTGATCACCGTTTAGAGTCATTCACAGAACGTGGAATCAACGTTATCGGTGTATCGGTTGACTCACAATTCAGTCACTTTGCATGGAAAAATACTCCGGTAAACCAAGGCGGTATCGGTCAAGTTCGCTATCCGCTCGTAGCAGACCTTAATAAACAAATCTCACGCGATTACGATGTATTGCTCGGTGATTCTGTAGCACTTCGCGGTTCATTCCTCCTCGACAAAGACGGAACCGTTCGTCACGCTGTTATCAATGACCTTCCGCTCGGACGTAACATCGATGAGATGCTCCGTATGATCGATGCGATGTTGTTCACTAATGAACACGGGGAAGTGTGCCCTGCAGGCTGGGCAAAAGGTGATGCCGGTATGAAAGCAAGCACTGAGGGTGTTGCTGAATATCTTTCTGCTCACGCAGAAGAGTTATAATTCCTCTTTCCCCTCTTCGGGGAAGCCTCTTCTTAATCAAAAATACTTTATCCTTTCTCTATGCAATACTCTTTTTTAGCCTCATACCTACTTATCATCTTTGCCCTCTGGTATTCACGCCGCGAACAGTTCGGTCTGGAAAAAACAATCCTAACCAACTCGATACTCGCTATGGTGCAGTTGGGGCTTCTCGGTTACGCACTCGTCTATCTCTTTAAAATATCTCATCCATCTCTGCTGTTTTTCGTTTTGCTGGGGATGGTAACTTTCGGAGCCTATACGGCGAAAAAACGTTCACCTCTGGGAGAACACAGTTTTAAAATCGCCTTTTTTACTCTCGGAGCCTCTTCGGGAATCGTTTTTTTATCGATGATGGCGTTTGGAGTGATCCATATGGTTCCCCATGAGATGATCCCCATCGGAGGGATGATTATCGGCAATGCCCTCAATGTTTATACCCAAAGCATCGAGCGGTTCCGTGCAGAGGTGAAAAATACCATAGAGACAATCGAGGGGATGGTAGCGCTCGGAGCACCGATGAAAGAGTCTCTATCGTTTGCTTCCAAAGCTTCGGTTAAAGCGTCCATGATTCCGACGCTTAATATGCTTCAGACGGTCGGAATCATCCATATTCCTGGGATTACAACGGGGATGCTCCTCGCGGGTGCCGATCCGCTGAGTGCCATATCGTATCAACTCGCCGTGATGTATATGATGGTCGCCGTCGCATTGCTCGCTGCGGTATTTAGTACACTGTTTTCGTATAAAGTTATTATCGGAGCTGCGTTTACAGCCCCTCGCTGAATCTTTTCGCTTTTGGGTGAACGAAACAAAGTTTCTCCCACCCCCGATGTGGTCGAATCAGCGTAACCCGATGCGCTGACACCGAGCGAGAAAGCGCCACATAAAACTGCGAAGGGGCAAATATCTCATTGGTCTCGATCACATAATCCGCCAAAGACATCCCCTGCGATTTATGAATCGTGATCGCAAAAGCCAACGTAATCGGAAATTGACTGAGGGTAATCAGTTTCTCTTCGCTTGCCGTACTCCCTTTTTCCACCCACCGTGTTTTTATGGTATCAACACGTTCGACTTTGACATTTACCCCATCGCCTTTTTTGACCCAAATCAGATCCTCTTCGATGGATGTGATTACTCCCCGCTCGCCGTTATAATAGTTCCATGCGTTACGGGTAAAGAGGATGGGTGCTCCCACTTTTAGTGCTAGTATCGGCTCGATACGGCTCTCGGTCATAAAGCGCTCAACATCGCGATCCTGCATCTTTTTATCATGGATCGTGACATAAGTAGCAACTCCGATAATCTCGCCATTAAGATGTTCCAACTGAGCTCGATTATGGTTTTGGGCGCTGATGTTTTTACCGTAGAGCAACGTAATGGTCGATTTATCGTCGCTGAGCGGTTTTACCAACGCATCCAGCGCACCGTGCGCCTCTTCGTCAAGACGGGCATGACGTACTTTTTCCAAAAGACTCAAAAACTCTGCTTCATGGGTACGATAGGATCCCTCTAAATGCAAGGTTTCAAATCCAAGCCGCTCCCACGACGGAGATTCAAACGCGAAATAGATCGGTTCATTTCCACGCACGACGGGGGGAAGCTGTAAAAAATCCCCGACCACGATCACTCGCCCGCTAAACTCTGATTGCAACAATCGCAGACGGATCATATCGAGCAAAGGTGCCCCTACCATCGAAATCTCATCGATGACAATGATCTGTATAGAGCGAATCAGTTTCACAATTTTTTTAGAAGGATCGAGCTTGCCGTTACGCTCCAGTTCCTCCTGAGACGAAGCAATCCCCAGATCAAAAAAACTATGGAGCGTCTGTCCTCCAATGAGTGTTGCCGCCATCCCCGTCGAAGCGAGACGGGCGACCGATTTACCCTTTTGTACCGCGTCATCTATGAGTGCAAGGGTCAGTGTCGTTTTCCCCGATCCCGCACCGCCGGTGATAAAGAGATTCGAATGTTCCAAAATCTTTAATGCGTTTTCAACCATTCTCATCCTTTAGTGGTATTACCCGTCCAAACGGCACGTCACCCTTCATAGGTACAATCCAAAGCGTCTCGTAGTTAGGCTCGTACAGCGGAAATTTACCGTCCAAATCGGTGAAATAGAGCAATATCTTCGGAAGAGTTAATTGCTTTTCGATAAACTCAAAAACAGGGTTAAAATCGGTTCCCCCACCACCGATGAGGGTATACATTATCGATTCTCCGTTGGAAAAGCTCTGATGAGAGCGTACTCGATCATCGCACACGATGACACTAAGTGTATAGGAGCCGAATATCTCGGTGATAGACTCAATCTCAGCAATAAACTGCGCCAAAAGCACCTCATCCACCGATCCCGAACTGTCGATAGCAATAACGAGTTCCAAATGGCGTGACGTAGCACTGGGGAGATAGATGCCGCTGTAAAGGAGTTTTTTGGAAGGGGGCATCATCGCATAATCGCTGATGTAATACCCTCCGATGCAATCGCGCAATTCGCTACGCCAATCGATTTGTCCACGACCGACCATAGGGATAAGCCGTTCCAATCCTTCTGGCACACTGTCCATATTCTGTGCTTTTTCAAGTGCACTTTGGGCTATTTGTTCATTTTGTGCACTTTGGAGCTTCTGATCCAGACTCTCATCATTGCGGCGTAAATCGCTATCTTTATCGTTTAACTCTTCACGGGTGATCGTATCTTTTAGAAATTCATAAATCTCTTCGGCATATTGCCCTCGAAAGCGCGGGTCGTACGTGATTTTACTGGGAGGGGTGAAATCGTTATCGATAAGCATGTTATTGATCGCATGTTCGCAGGCAGTGTACCACAACCACGGAGAGCGATTTCCGATACGGACGGGATGAGAAAGGACGGTATGCAATGCGGCATTGGAGAGGGAAAATGCCACCTGCTCATCGCTGAGGGTATTAAAAAAATCTTCCCTATATTCAAAACGGTTCCCCTGCAGGGTAAAGCTTTCGATGTTATCGTTCACCACGATTTCAAGAGCACTACAGAGTGTCCCGAAATAGGGATGTTCAACCAACAGCTTGGATTTAACCCGCGAAAAATCTAACATAACAGATAGGCGTAGGCGTTGACCCATTCGCCATAGACGGCCAAATGATCCATACGAATCCCCTGACGCTGCAAATCTTGGACGATCATCACCGCAAATTCGCTTTGCAGACTCAGGGTGTAACGGAGTAAATGGTTGATTTTTGCTTCATCCGGATCGCTTAAAATCCGCCCGACCAGAGTCGATGAGAGGGCATACAGCGCAGAAATATCACTCGGATATTTTGCACTTTCTCCGCGTAAAATGGCATCAACATCGGGCAAAAGATTCATAACCTTGCAAAATCCCAAGAAATCCACCGCATTCGCTTTCCCTACCGCACCCGCAATGGTATCGAGCAACAAAGATTGCGCAAGCGTGCTTTTCAAGATCAAATGAACCGCTTCCCAGCTTCTAGGAGTCGCAAAACTTCGCTCATTAGTGGTCGGGTCAAACGTAAAGAGAGCGCCGTTTTTAAATCCGATATACGCCACAATCCGCGCATCCACCCCCCGTTTTATCGCCCATTCCCGCCAATCCTCGACATTTACCTCCATCTCGACATGGACAAAACGATTTGAAAGCGGTGAAGGGAGACGGTACACAACCCCGCGATCTCCCTCACGATTTCCGGCAGCGACAATCGCCCACCCCTCGGGAAGGACGTATTCCCCCACACGACGATCCAAAATCAGCTGATATGCCGAGGCCTGTACCGCGGGGGCGGCGGAGTTGAGTTCATCGAGAAACAATATCCCCCGACCCTCTCTCGGTAAAAACGACGGAGGTGCCCACAGCGCACTGTGCGATTCACGCTCGTAAAACGGAATCCCTTTGAGATCGGTCGGATCCATCAGGGATAGGCGCAGATCGATACACTCAATCCCCTCATCACGAGCGATCTGTTTGATGATAGACGATTTCCCGATCCCCGGAGGACCCCATAAAAAGGTTGGGATTTTTGCACTGATCATTGCGCTCATCGTCGCAACGGTTTGGGAAGTTCTCACGATTGCCATCCTATATTATGGGTTTGAATATGATTTCCGAACGTCGGATTGGTTTTTACACTCCGCTCGTAGCGACGATCGAGGGAAAGCTGATAGAGTATATCGATCGAGGTAGCGGGATTTGCGGCGAGTGCACCCAAAACAGCAGGATTACCGCTTGGGTACAGTTTTTCGAGTAAGTCACAAGGCAAGGATGGATTTGCTGCAAGCTCCGCACTGTACTCTCCTAAATCATAAAGAGATCGGCACCACTGCGAACCCAAAACAGCATTAGAAGCCAACGCTCGACAAACCTCTTTATTCTCCATACCCATCAGCTTCTCCTGCATTGTTTCAGTAAGCGTGGGATTGGACGCGAGTTGAAGCGGATATGTTGTAAAAAACCGATCAAACCACTCTTCATTCAACCCTATATGTGCGGCAAGAATATCACCTTGCTTTGCTTCCAAAAGCGATGCTCCAGCATAGGAGAGACTCTCGTTTTGGGCCAAAAGAGGATGCAAGTTTTCCTCTTTTAAAAGCTCTGCTTCGAGAGAAAGAGGGACACGATGAGCCAACAGTTCGGAACGCTGCGCCATTAATGACCGCAAGATCGGCTCAGGAGTATCAGGATGGAGCGCAATCGCGTCCAATACACCCTCTAGAGAACTATTCTGAGGATGTTTAATCTCGCGGCTCAGAGGAGCGAGCTCCGCAATCGCTCCGATCAGTTCACGATTTCCATACTTCTCGATCAAATGTGCCAAACCGCTCATTGCGTACTGAACATTATGATTCCGTGCTAAATCTTCATAAAACCGTCCGATGATAGCGGCAGTAACGTCGCGGTTACTGTCATTGTCAAAGAACCCTTCCCCTTTCCAATCGTAGAGTTTGAGAAGCTTGAAAAACAGTTCATCGGTAATGTAGGGGTTTTGGATAAAATCGACGAGGCGTTCCTGATCACGTGAGAGTTTGAGACTCATCAAGAGACGGTTTGGTTCGATAGAGCTGCACAGCCACTTCTCTATCGGATCGAGAGAGACAATCGGTGCGGCATCTATCGCATACAAACGCTCAGCCTCTTGCGATTCAAGCGGATTCATCATCCGCCCTTCGATAATGAAGGCAACACCCTCTTCATACACTTTGCACAGCTCTATACCGTGAAGCTTCAAAAGCGCTTCAAACTCTTCAGGGTTTAATGAGCGGGTTTTACCCAACAGCAGTACCGATTTTCCATTAAGATCACCATAATTCATACGCGCATTATAATCCATCAGGCTAAAAAAACACAGCGGAGGTATAATGTCATCAATAGTTTAAAAGGATTTTAACGATGGAAGAACTCTACGAGGGAATTGCCGCTTATGATGCAGGAGATTTTATTAAAGCCCATGAGCTTCTCTACCCGTTAGCCGCCTACAAGCGCGATCCGGAAGCCCAATTTCATCTTGGAATGATTTACTTTTATGGCGAGGGCGTTGAAAAAGATATTGATAAGGCAATGGAGTGGTGGAAAAAAGCGATGAGAAACGGTCATGTCGATGCGGCGTACCGTCTCAGCGAAATCGCTACCTCGACAAAGACAACATTTTAATTATTTTAACGCGAAAGGAATAGAATCCCTTTCACTACGCTAAGACCGCTTGGGTCACTAAAGCTTGCCTCTACAAGGCAGATTTATTCCAGTACTCGTCCGATACTGTATCGCATATCTTCATCGAGGCTGTCCATATTACCGAGCATCCAGGTAAGATATCCCTTGTCCGCTTCGGCAATCTCGGTGAGGGTTTTTCCTTTATACTTTCCAAATTTCAAAGGGCGTGTATAAAATACCGGTGTTTGAGTCAGCTCAACCATTTTATCGATCGGGTTTACCCCCTCAAATCGTTCCTGCAATCGTTTGCGCAATTCAGTCAAAAAAAGTTTTAAAACCAAAACGTCTCCGATTGCATCGTGCGCTTTAACTTCGATTCCAAGAGCATCGGCTTCGGCTTTCTCTATTTTATAGAGTCCCAAACGGTAGCGAAAATACTGCAATCGATGTGCCTCTTCCTCCTCAAACAGATGTCGGGCACATCGAAGCGTATCGATCAGACGCATTTGCGACGTAAAATCCTCTTTGGCCAACATCCCTAAATCAAAGGGGGCATTGTGAATAATTAAGACATTATCCGACGTATTAAGATCACACAGTGCTTGAAATGCCGGTGTCTGCGTACACTCCAGCTTACCCTCGATCATATCGGGAGTAATTCCGTGTACCTCCATCGCACCATAACCGATGGGAACCTCAGAGGAACACATATCATTATAGACATCAACTTTTTTCCCGTCTAAAACGATAAATCCAAGCTGTATGATTCGGTCATTTTCCCCCGCCCCAGTCGTTTCAGTGTCGAGTAAAACGTATTTAGCCATTAATACTGTTCGTCTTCGTCTTCGAGGTCAAACTCATCGTAATCATCCTCGTCTTCTTCCTCTTCGTCATCATAGGGAAGATCATCTTCATCCCCTTCTCCTTCACGCATCGCGGTGAGTTCGGTATAAAGCTGTTCTGCCTCTTCTTCATCAATATCGCCGCTGTTAAGCTCTCCAAGGAGCTCTTTATACTCGTCGCGAAGTGCTTGCATATCTTCAAGCTGTGCACGTTCTTGCACAGTGGCATCTTTTGCCGAAGCAATCCCTTCGAAAATATCATCAATATGCTCTTCGACATCAGGAATCAACTCGTTTTGAATCAAATGTTTTAGTTGTGCGATATAGGCCATTTTAAATCCTTTGAATGTAATACCATCATTGTAGCAAAAGTATTTATCCTAGGGATAGAGTAAATGCAAGTTTTTATTATGAACTTGATTCATTTTATAGAATTTAATTTCAAATTTATAATTACCGTTCTATACTTTAGCTTTAGCAAAGGATAACCGTATGTCTCTACCCCTACAAACAAAGATTCAAAATCTCAAACGGGATACGATTCTTGAAAAAGCTGCCGTACTGTTTGAAGAGCATGGATTTCAAGCCATGAAAATAACGGACTTGGCAAAAGAGGTCGGTATCTCGATCGGAAGTATTTATGCCCTCTTTGAATCCAAAGACCAACTTTATATGGCCTATATTCACCAAAAAATCGATCTTTTTTTAGAACAGCTTATAACATTGTCAAAGGATTCCTCTCCCGAAAAGACGCTTTTGCTCTTCATAACCATGCGATTTGAAGTGTGCGCTCAAATGCGAAAAGCCTTTGATAACCGTTTAGTCAATAATCCCGTTTTTGATTCCATTCTCACCTCAGGATTAGAAGATCCTATTAAAAAAGTTTACACCTATCTCGGATCCATTATTGCGTTAATACAACCTTCTGCCCCCTTGCGAACATCGATCGAACAGGCCTATCTTCTCGAAGGGCTTTGCGATGCACAAATTAAACATTGGAATAACCATCCCGAAGTTGATCTGATGTCCAAAATTGCCCCCTTGCACCACCTCTTTATCACTCTGACAAAGGAAAATCTATGAGACGATTATGGCTGATTGCCACAGCATCCGCACTTTATGCCCAACCGCTCTCCTCTCTTATCGATTCTGCCCATAGCAATGAGAAAGTCGTTAGCCTCAATCAGCGGGTTAATGCTGCCGGATTGAACCATGATGCCATTGAACGCTCTTATCTCCCGCGTATTGATGCATTTACGAATGGAACCTTTGTCGATCATACCGGAGGGTTTGATGCCAAGCGCAGTGTTGCCGCCGGTCTAAAGGGGGAAATAACCCTCTTTGACGGTTTCAAACGAGAACATGCCCTGCAACAAAGCAATGCCCTCGAAAATTCGGCCCGCTACAATCTATCAAACGGTAAGAAAGAGATAACGCTTGACGTCATACGTCAATATTTTGAGCTTCAAAACACCCTCGATGAAATTCAGACCCAAACCCACATGTACGATCAACTCTCGGCACAATTAATACGCCTTGAGAAATTTCGCAGTGTCGGTCTAGCCAGTGAAGATGCTCTGATGCGGATGCGTTCAGAACGTTCCCATGCTCAATATCAACTTGAGGATTTACGCTACCAAAGCGATCGACAAAAAGGGGATTTGGAGACAATTTCCAATCAAAAAATTACCGATTTACAACCCTCGACTCTGATGGAGCCGAAAGCAACTCAAGCCCAACCACTTGATTCGCTCAAAGCGCTCCAATATTCACGCGATGCCAAACGGCATGAAGCCGAAAAAGCGGATGCCGGATTTCTCCCTACAATCAAGATAGAAGACCAATATGCCTATTATGACTATTACCAAGATCCCATTGCCGCCATGCGTGTCAATACTCAAAACAAAGTGATCGCGTCACTGAGTATGAATTTACTCGATTTCTCGACCGCTTCCACAGCAAAACAAGCCCTTATGGCACAAGCGCAAGCGCAGACATCTGAATTGGCCTATGCATCCAAAGAGGCAAACCAGAATTTTGTTATGGCGACACGCTACATCGAGCGTTCCCGTGCCCTGATCGATGCGGCGCAAAGTGCGTTTGATGCCGCTACCCAGACCTTAGATGCCGTTACCCATAAATACGAAGCACGCATTGTCGATTACGTCACCTATCTCGATGCCCTTCACTCTCTTACCGATGCCACCAACCGGCTGAGCCGCGCTAAACGATCGCTTCATTATGCGTATGCAACCTATTATTATTATGCAGGGCAAGACCCAAAGGAGTTTATTCAATGAACTATTTATTTCCCCTCTTTTTCCTTATAACCTCACTTATGGGGGAAGAAATTTATGCAACCTTTGACGTAGTCGCCGCAAGAGAGGCGAATCTAGCCCTCACCGCTTCAGGGGTTGTCAAAACGCTCCGAGCAGATGTCGGAAGTCATGTGCAAAAAGGGGCTGTTCTCCTTGAAATCGATAACGATGATCTCGTTGCCGGAGTCGCATTAGCTGAGCAAAGTCTCAAAAAAGCGCAAGTCGAAGAACAATTTGCGCGCCAAACGTACGATCGATACAAAAAAGTTGAAAATGTCATCGATGCCGAATTGATGGATCAGCAAACGTTAGGCTACCAAAAAGCATCGGCCGCTCTTGGCGAAGCGAAAGCACAGGTGCGCTATAAAAATACCCTTGTTGAAAAAACACGCTTGCGTGCCCCTTTCAGTGGTGTTATATCCGAACGAAACGTCCAACTGGGAGATGGTGTCGGAGGGGGAACCATGAGTCTGTTTAAACTGATCAGCTCACCCGATGCCAAATTGATGATCCGATTTGACGAAAAATATATCCCATCCGTAAAAAAAGGATCTGTTATTCGCTATCGTGTCGATGGCGAAAGCGGTTATCGCCGTGGAACGATCAGCAAACTCTACCCCTCTGTTGATCCAAAAACCCGCAAAGCGACTGCCGAAGTTCTCGTATCTGGAATTTCGCCCGGCCTCTTCGGTGAGGCCTATATATCATCAGAGAACGCCAAATGAGTAAAACCCATTTGGCTGCGCTCGCCGCTATGACACTAAAGCTTGTCCCTAAAAGGACAGATAGAATAGAGGGTCTAAACTAATGTACAAATTTGCTATTAACCGTCCCATCACCACGTTAATGATGGTGATGACCCTTATTGTTTTTGGGCTTCTCTCCTTTAAATCCATGCCAGTTGCCCTCTTCCCGAATATCGATTTTCCTATCGTTACGATACAGACCTATTACCACGGTGCTGATCCCGAAACGGTCGAATCGAAAGTGACCGATAAAATCGAAGAGGCAGTTTCAGGGATCGACGGAATAGATAAATTGATTTCTACCAGCTACGATGGGCTCAGTGTCGTTACCGTACAGTTCAAATTAACAAAAGATATTGAAGAAGCGGCAAATGATGTCCGCGATAAAGTCGGGACACTCAAACTCGACAGCGACATTGAAACCCCCACCGTTAAAAAAGTGAGTGTTTCGGGAGCTGCATCCATCAAACTCTTTGTGAGTACCAAGACCGGAGACGCTATTGCCCTTATGCGTCTAGCCGATGAAAAAATCAAACCGAAACTCCAACGGATACAAGGGGTAGCAAACGTTAAAATTTCCGGATATCGCAACCGTGAAATCCGTATTTTTGCCGATCCGTTTCTCTTAGGTAAATACGGTATCTCTTCCAACGAGCTCCAAAATCTCATCGCACGTGAAAATGTTCGCTCCGGCGGGGGTAAGCTAATTTCTAAAAACAATGAGTTTGTCCTCAAAACACGCGGAGATGCTCAAAGTATTGAGGAGCTTCGAGGACTAATCATCCGTCCCGGATTACGGCTTGGGGAGATTGCCAAAGTTGAAGACGGCCTCAAAGATGCAAAAAGCTACTCTTCGTACAACGGCGAAGAGGGGGTACTGCTCGAAGTACAAAAAATATCGGGAGAAAATGATCTCGAAGTGATAAAAGGGGTAAAAGCAGTAATGCCGAGCCTTGTCACCCTTTCCGGCAAAGGGTATTCACTGAAATTGATCGAAGACCAATCCGATAAGATTATGACCAATATCGAAAATGTAAAATTCGACCTCATCTACGGTTCCCTCTTAGCGGTTTTAATTGTCTTTTTCTTTTTGCGCAATCTTACTGCCACCATCATCTCCGCCCTTGCCATCCCCACCTCGATAATCGGAACCTTTGCCATGATCGATATGCTGGGCTACGATCTCAATCGGCTCACCTTGATCGGTCTTACCCTGGCCATCGGGATATTTATCGATGATGCCATCGTCGTGATTGAAAATATTTCCAAAAAAATGGAACAGGGAATGGATCGGTTTCAAGCATCTTTTGAAGGGGTTAAAGAGATTGCATTTTCCATTTTAGCTATTTCAGCGATGTTGCTTGCCGTCTTTATCCCCGTAGCCTTTATGGGAGGGATCGTCGGAAAGTTTTTTAACTCATTCGCAATGACGGTTGCCTCTGGAGTCATCATTTCGTATTTTGTAGCGGTGATGTTTATCCCTACATTGGGTGCACGACTTCTCAATGGGACCGAAAGTGCTTTTTGGCATAAAACCGAACCGATATTTCAAAAAATCGATCGCCTCTATCGCCGCCTTTTATCCTTTTTACTCCGATTCAAAGGGACCGCACTTTTGGCGACCGTTGCACTCCTTCTCTTCTCTTTTTCGCTAGCAGGCAAAGTGGGAGGAACGTTTGTCCCGATGGAAGATATGTCTGAGATGCGGGTACTCGTTAAAGCTCCCGTAGGGATATCCCTGGAAGCGATGAAACAGGAGATGGACCCTTTGGTTAAAGCACTGCAGCAGGACAAACGGATCGAAACTGTGGTCCTCACCATCGGTTACAATGCGGCGCAAGAGTCCCATAAAGCGATGATTTATGCCAAACTCCTTCCCGTTGAACAGCGTGAAGGGCTAAATGAGATCATCCGCTTCTATCGTCAAAAGTTCAAACCCTATTCGCACCTCACTATCAGTGTCGAAAATGTCCCCCCTATCGACACGGGTGAGAGTAATTCTCCTATTCAAGTCGTTCTGACAGGGGCTGATCTTAAAATACTCGAAGCCAAATCGCTTCAACTCGTCAAACTGCTTAAAAGCAACGGCGGGACGATCGATATCGACAGCGATTTTGAACCCGGCAAGCCGGAAGTACGTATCAGTATCAACCGCGAGAGTGCACAACGCTTCGGGATAACGGCTCAGCAAATATCCGCGGCAATTAATTCAGCCTATTCGAGCGACAGCGCTATCTCCAATTTTGAACAAGAGGGGCGGCAATTCAATATCACGCTGCGCGTCGCCGATGAATATCGAACCATGACTTCTGACCTCAAAAGAATGCAAGTTCAAAGCAGCTCCGGAGAGATGATATCGCTCGATGGACTGGTGAAACTCGAAACCACTAAAGGGGCGGCATCAATCAATCGATTTGACCGCGAACGCAAAATTTTAATCACCTCAAACCTTAACGGTGCACCGCTTGATTCGATCGTCTCCATGATCGATGAAAAACTCCCCCCTTTGTTGGACGGGGGATATCGTTACCGCTATACCGGTGATATTGAACGGATGCAGGAGACGATGCAGGCTTTCGGATTTACCGTAGGATTAGCGGTTATTTTGATCTACCTCATCCTTGCCGCCCTCTATGAGTCACTTGTCCAACCGCTTATCATCATGGTGGCAATGCCACTGAGTTTTACCGGAGTTATTTTTGCCTTGTATCTTAGTGGAAATCCTTTTAGCATCTTTGTCATGATCGGGATTATCTTATTGCTGGGGATGGTCGGAAAAAATGCCGTCTTGGTAGTCGATTTCGCGAATCAAGCGATCAAGAAAGGGTCAAATGTCCATGAAGCGCTCTTGGAAGCAGGAGAAAAACGGCTTCGTCCTATTTTGATGACGACGTTTGCTATGATTTTTGCTATGTTACCGCTTGCCCTAGGTCAGGGGGCAGGTCATGAGAGTAATTCCCCAATGGCCATCGCGATTATCGGAGGGTTGATAAGTTCAACACTGCTTGCATTGTTTGTCGTTCCAGTACTCTATCGAATTCTATACCCGCTTGATGCCTGGCTGCGACGCCATTATGAGCGAGAAAAATTATAAATACAGAGGCAAGTTTCTGGACCACAGCCTCTAGCGAAGCTATCGGGATATATTCCGATGGCGTTCAGTAAGTAAAAACGTCTCGAACGCTTTTTCATCCAGCGGTCGTGCATACAGATACCCCTGTCCCTGCATGCATCCGAACTCTTTTAAAAATCTCTCGTGTTTCGGTTCCTCAATCCCCTCAGCAATTGTTTTAAATCCAAGAGCGTCAGCCATAGCGATAATCGCTTTGACAATCGCAGCGTCTTGTGTATTTTCAGGAAGTCCTCGAACAAACGATTGATCAATTTTGAGCTTATCAATCGGAAAGGTTTTGAGATAACTCAAACTTGAATAGCCGGTGCCGAAATCATCAATCGCCACCTCTATCCCTAGATTTTTCAAGGCAATCAGTTTTTCTCCTAACACTATTGGATTACTCATCAAAACACTCTCCGTAATTTCAAGCTCCACAAATTCAGCTTCCAATCCACTCTCACCGATAATTCTATGAATTGTTTCTACCGCATCGGGACGTTCAAACTGTTTTCCAGACACATTAACCGAAATCCTCCCTGGAAACAATCCTCCTTCTTTCCATCGCTTAATTGTTCTGCACGATTGAGCCAACACCTCTTCACCGATCGGGATAATCAGATGATTGGCTTCGGCGAGCGGGATAAACGTGTCCGGTGAAATAACCCCCAATAAAGGGTGTAGCCATCGTACTAATGCCTCAGCTCCGAGTAATTCTCCACTTTTCAGATCGACTTGTGGTTGATAATAAACCACAAACTCTTTTTCATCCACCGCACGATGCAATTCCCGCTCCAATAAGACCCGTTCCAGCAGCTGTACACTCATCTCTTGCGTATAAAAGCTGTAATTATTATGCCCCGCCTCTTTGGCACGCCGTAACGCGATATCGGCATTTTTTAAAAGTTCTTCTCCACTTTCCCCGTCATCGGGAAAAATGGTAATCCCGATACTTGCTGTCAGTTTTAAATTACCTTCCTGTGTCTCAATTGGCTCATTAAAGAGCTCTATCACTTGCTTAAGAATCCGTTCACATTCACTGATGTTCCCAATCTCTTCGAGTATCATAATAAATTCATCTCCACCGATACGAGAAAGGGTATCTTCATGACGAATTAGAGTAAGCATTTTACGGGATAGCTGTTTAATAACCAAATCACCCATACTGTAGCCATAGGTTTCGTTGATATCTTTAAAGCTGTCAATATCAACGTAGAGTATTCCCAGCTTTGTCCCTTTCCGTTTTGCTCGGTCAATCGAGTGTTCTAAACGGGCCCCTAGAAGTAATCGGTTAGGTAGATTTGTCAAGACATCATGATGCACTATCCGCTCAATCTCTTGCTCAGATGCTTGAATTTTAGTGATATCCTCCCCAGAGGAAAATGTTCCTATAATTTTCCCCTGCGAATCTTTCAAAAGTGCATTATGCCAGGCAATAATCCGTTCCTCTCCGCTTTTAGTACGCACTACATTTTCATAGCACTCTACTATTGGTTGTTTTCCCGTTATGATCTCTTTAAAAAGTGCTTTCGATTGATTAGATTGTTCTGCAACAACAAAAGTTTCAAACCAATCTTGTCCGATTGCCTCTTCTTTGGTGATACCCAAAATTTCACACCCTTTTGGGTTGATTAGATCGATTTTCCCCTCATTATCCAAAGCCAAACACATAACCGACGCAACATCCAAATAAAGTTTACTTTTTTCCTGTTCCAATTCAATCGTATGTTCCAAACTTTGGCGTAACTGCGTACCAAGCCGTACTAACTCACTCACATCACTCAGGAATAGCTTCAGAATCGTCTGATTATTGACCTCTGCTTCCATAAGGGTCACTTTGTAAATCCGTCCGTTGATCTCGATTTGTTCACGTTCAACACCGCCATGTTTTCGTACGGTATCCACTAGATGGGCCCAAACATCGGGAGTGAACATCTTTGACACCGGATCATCAATCTTGACTTGAAAAGTCAACATAGCCTCGGCATTCAACCACTTAATAATTTGCTGCTCACCGATATCGATTATTTCGCAAAAAGCAATACCCAATAAGTTATACGTTGCTTTCGCATCACGTAGTTTTGCTTCCAGCTTCACCTCTAACGTCGTGTTATAGTTTAAAACCAAATCTTTTTCACTGATGAGATAAAGGCTGTCATCGCCACCTTGCACCATCAAATGGTGGATATTATGTTCCTTCATCACATCAATAGCACGATGGATTTTTTCATTCATACCGATACAAATAATCGGAGTACGTTTATAGGGAGAAATTGTCTCGTTACTGGAAACTTTGCGATATGCCAATTCCAATATATCTTGCTCTGTAACTATTCCTACAGCTTTCTCCCCCTCCATCACAACCAAAACATCACGGTTCTCTTGTTGCAATAATCCGATCGTCTCGTATACCGTTGCCGTATGCTGTGCATATACCGCTCTATTCCCATGATTGAGACACTGAAAAACCTCATGGGTAGTATGAATCTCTGCTTCATAATAGTGCAAAACATCGCTTTGCGTCAGTGTACCGGCATAGTTACCGTTCTCATCTATCAAGACTATTCGCCGTATCGCATAGTCATTCATCTGCTCAACTGCCATTTCGACAGGACGATTTTCATGAATCGATATAACCGGATAGGTAGCAAAATCGATTGCCCTGCTCTGAGCAGCCACATTTTGTCGATACAGTTCTACAAGATTTTTGAGTGTCAATATACCAACAGCAATGTCATTATCAACTAAAACTACATGAGCCGATCCTTCCTGTCCCATCCGCTCAATTACATCATGCAATGTCACATCTTTGTTCACACGATCATTTTTGTAACAAACAAGATCTCTTAGTGACATTACCTGCATCCTCGACTAAAATGAAAGATTATACCCCATTGTCAATTTTTTTATATACGGTCTCGATTCCCATAACAGTACTTTTCATCGTATGCCGATCAATCATCTCATAAACTGTACCTGATCCTTTTTCATCACTCACTATCACTTTTTTATCTTGGATATCATAATGGACTTTATAGACTATCCCTTCCATTTCAACACTATCTTTTTTAAACTCAATATCATTAGTGACGCTACCCATTGACGGAAACATAGTTTCACTTCTCCATTTCCCGATAATCGGGTTTTTAGGAGTATCATCCATCCAAAGCATAATGATCACCACCATCATTGAGCCTATTAACATAGTTGCCAGTTTTTTTATATCCATAATTATTACTCCCGTATACAGCACTTTAATAAATGATAGAAGATTGAATCAAAATATTATAACAAGATATGTAGCATCTAAATATGTAGAAATAACAAGTAGTATTTTAGTGAAGAGTGAGTGTAAAATAAAGTGATTGCTTGAAGGGAAAAGATGGTGCGGTCGGGGGGATAGCTTCTAGCCGCTAACGAATAACTACAAAAGCCCATAAAATCGGACTTTCTGCGAATCTGTCAAATCCTCATTTTCTTTCTTTTTTGTCTTGTTTGGTCACAATTCCGTCACAATTTTATATATTTTTATAGGTCATCGGCTTCAATTAACATATAAGAAAAAGCTTAAAGATAATAGACTTCCATTTTTTATTGTATTACTTTTCTATTCGATTTTTTACATTAAATGTATATTCTTGACATCTCTCTCTCTCTCTCTGCTAAAATATTTTTAATTTTAACTTAAAGAGGAGAGTTATGCCCTCAATACCTGAAGAATCCAACACGACAACCGCAACACCAACAGTAACTATCTCACCTGAAGCTAAAAGCCCATTGGCTAAAACAACAATCACCGAGTTGACTCCAACGCAACTTTATATCGAAGGGACCGTTATCACAAACGAAACTCAATTGACGTTTCAGGAACACAAACTTCAGGAGTTAATTAGCAAGCAGATTACTTTAGCATACGATGGTTATAACAGTATGAATCTAGTAGCTATATTAATCTCACTTGGTGCTATGGTAATTTCTTTAACTACCATCTCAAATCCAGGTCTTGTCATGTACGCATATTCGAGTGCTGGTGTAATTTTAGTTGCTTCTATTGGTTTTGCGTTATATGAAAGGAACAAGCAAAATCAAAATCAATCTTCCATCCAACATAACATTGATAAAACATTAAATGCTATTGAACGCTATAGCTGCCAAGAAAAGCCTCCAAAGCTTCAAAAAATAGACAAACCTCAGGAAAGTGTAGAATGAAAAATCTAACCCTATCCCTCCTCTGTGCTGGACTCATCACTACAACAGCTATCGCCGAAGATATTTGTAATGGAGCATTTCAAGCACAAAACTATCAACAATCTGCAGCATGTTATGTTGAACAACTCAAAAATGAGCAAACATTCCATAATCTTGAAATGGCTGGAATCTCTTATGTAAATCAAGGACGCTACAAAGAAGCGCTCCCCTATCTCAAAGAAGCAGAAAAAAAGGCAATCACCTCGTCTGATTATGCTATGATTTACAGTTGGTTGAGTACCACGTATGGACAAATAGGAAATACGATTCAAGAATTAGCCTATGATATGAAAGTTCTTGATTTATCACTGAAGTCCGAAGATCGTGAAAATATCGGAGCAGCTTATAATAATCTTGGAAAGTATTATGACGGACAAAAGCAACATAAAAAAGCCTTGGAATATTATGAAAAAGCACTCGAAAATAAAGAAGAATCAGAACGTGCTCAAACATATGGCAATATGGCTGTAGCCTATGATAATTTAAACGATCCTAAACATGCTGAAGAGATGTATCTAAAAGCCATTGAGATCGATCAACAAACGGGAGAATATAAATCTCTTGGATACCAGAAAAGTAATTTGGGTATATTTTATTTCACTCACAACCGCTATGATGAAGCACTCACAACACTACAAGAAAGCCAAAATATTAGTCATAATGCTGGTGATATAGCCACAGAATCATTTGCGCTAAGTTATCTCGCAACCATTGATTATCAAAATGGGCAAATCAATCAAGCCAAAACAAAAGCAACCGATGCTCTTCACCTCGCAAAACAAAGCGGGGAATCTGTGATTATTAATAAGGCAAATAAGACATGGAACCTTATTAACGGGAAAAAATAACATGAGAATTTCCCGTATTTTTCCCCTATTATCCCTCACCCTCCTAACCCTTAACGCCAATATGATAGACCGAACCGTCCTCTCTTTGGGCGGAGGGCAAATCTCTGTCGGAAATCAAAATTACGGAAGCGGCGGGATGGGTGTCTCTTTTGTCTCTCGACTCCAAAATAATTTCTATCTCGGAGCCGAAATTGACGGTGCGGCTTTTAATGCATCGGACAAATCAGTGGATATGAATTCAGGCTTAGACGTACTAATGAACATCTCTCCCCTTATCGGCTACCGCATCGGTGAAAGTCTCTATCTCTATGCCAAAGCGGGTTATACCTTCGGAACTATCGGTGGAGGTGAACAGAGTATTTCAGGAATGCGCTGGGGAGGAATGGCTCAATACGACCTGACCGATACGCTGACATTGGGTGCAAGCGTTATGAGCGGACAAGTTTCAGTCGATTACGTGGGAGGCAGTACCCACGAAACCCTCACTCAAACGATGATAAATTTAGGAATGAGATTTTAAATAATGACTCGTTCTGAACTAGAAAATGAACTCCAGCCTATTTTAAAGTTATCTCAGATTTCTGAAATAGGCGTGGAGCTGCTTATCGATTTTATTGAAGATGTCATTGAAAACATGTACTCTACTATTAAAGCTTTTGAAGATGAATCAAACCCTCAGATTCAACGTCTCACATCAATCAAAAAAGACAAAGATTATCTTAACCGTTACATTGAATCTTTTGAGCATATGGCTAAATATTATCATGCTATTGGGGAAGAAGATCAAGAGAATTTTATGAAGTTGAGTTGGATGATTTTTAAGGCATTTCAAAAGAACTCAGACTTTGTATTAAATGGCTTTGCTGAAAATAATACATTTTTACTTTCAAACCCAGATATAGCAAATATTGTTCGTTTGTTGAATGATCGAAAGAAGCACTCATCCAAGGAAAAAGCATATATTCAAAAATACAATGAACACAAGCAATTAAAACAGATAAGTAAATTTTTTGAGGGATATAACATTACTCGCAAAGGGATTGTTACATCGGCATCAATTTATATGTATCGTTCAATATTAATGTTACCCAATATGCAAAAACATACTTTAAAGGATGTCATAGAATCCATTTTCGTGCGTCATGGTGAATCCGTTACAATTTATCCTGCAAAAATGAATGAAGTTTATTTGAAAACATTTTTTCAAAATACTCCTATATTCTCTTATCCCTCAAAAAATGAGAAATTGCCTTACTTTGATGTTAAAAAAGTTACATCAGCAATAGAAAAAAAGATAAAAGCAAAGCTTGAAAAAGGAAAAATATACGATAGCAATAAGTTACAAAGATATTTTGAAAATGTAGTTACCCCTCTCAAACAACGTCTCCAAGCTTAACTTCTCTCCATCTCATAAAATTTCCCGAGATTTCTGGGAAAAAAAATCTATACGAAAAACTTCAAAACCTCTAGAATGCCACTCAGATTTTGCAAAATCGCTTAACAGCACCGAAGCTTCGGTTAATACTTATCCCAAGGATTAACCATGATAAAAATTAGTGCAGTTCTTTTGAACTTGTTCACCTCAAACGATTACACCAACCGTGAAACGGGCGAGGTAGTCAAAGGTAAAAATAAAGTGCAGTTGCTCTTAGAAACTCCATTGAAAAATGGCGGATCACGTAAAGAGCTAATGGATATTTCTATCCCCGTAGAGAAAGTAAAACTCTACAAGGGCAAAGAAAACGAAGTTGTAGAAGTAGAAGTTGCCACCGTCGGTAAGACTATCTTTTACGGTATTTAAAAGAAACCGTAGCGCATGCGTAGGTTCCGAGCCATCTTGCGGCTGTGCCGCTGTAGGCTCGTTGCCTTTAGCTACGCGCGTTAGCGTCTGGGGATTCTAATAACATCCCCAGACATAAATCAAAACCATCTAAAAATAAAAGGATTCACTATGAAAAAACAATTCTCAAATAAAGGACTTAATCACTATGGGTATCATCACCGATAATCTAACACAGTCCACTCCAGTTGTGAGCGGTATCGACGCTCTCCAATACTTCGCGATGAGCGGAGGACAATATGATCGATTCTATGAGTCTCTTATGGATCAGATCGAAGATAAAAAAGCCTATTTTAAAAAGCTCAATTACCAATACGCCGATAATGACATCATCGTAAAAATCAATGACATTGAGGTGCAATACAG
>Ga0209515_10002337_pt1 | contig 29443 bp, 31 predicted proteins | sample Subgroupgradi54m_FD_187454 | JGI IMG/M metagenome (GOLD analysis project Ga0209515, IMG submission 187454) | Subsurface groundwater microbial communities from S. Glens Falls, New York, USA - GMW60B uncontaminated upgradient, 5.4 m (SPAdes)... ... | reverse complement strand
GGAAGATAACGGCCAAGATTTTCGTGGGCGGGGTAGGTGTAGGGATTAATTTCAATAGCGTGATACCACGCTTTTTTTGCTTCCTCTATCTGGCCGGCTTCCTCTAAAGCCCTTCCATAATTGTTCCAAAAGGTGGGGTATTGCGGCGCGATTAGAGTGGCTTCTTTAAGATACGTAACCGCCTGCTCTGCCGTCGGTTCCCTGATGTCTTTGCTAATTTGCAAATAGATTAATCCCAAATTGTGCGGGGTTTCCGGCTGGAGGGGAAAATACTCGTAAGCTTGTTTTAAAGTTTCGAGCGCTTTATGGTAGTTTTCCGTTTTGGCGGGTTCACTTAATTGTTTGGCTAGGCCGACATAGATCGAGGCTAGTTTAGTATAGGCCGGGTAGTATCTGGGGTCCAGTTCAATGGCTTTTTGGTAGTCTTGTTTTGCTTTTTCAAGGGTCCACGGAGAGGCGGCAAGCTCTCCTTTTTTAAAGCTTAAATCGGCCCAATAAAAGCGCGTGGCGCGATAGCCGGCGAAAAGTAAAGTGACCAGGCAGGCGCTTGCCAGGGCCCATCTCAAGAGAACAGGGACTTGCCTCTGCTCTTTCACTTGAGGTGTTGTCTCCGGCGCCGCGATGGTGCCAAGCCAACACCACAGATATAAGGAAGTAGCCGTAACGCTGAAGTTAAAAAAAGAATGAATTTCTAGCGCCAGGCAGGAGGCTGCCAAGCTGGCCAAAAGCATGCGTTCCTGGGGCGCGGCTGTTTTGAGGCGGCGTATTAGCGTTAGTGCCAGGGCAATCCATATCCACAGGTAGCATCCTAAACCAAAAATTCCGGTTGTGGCAGCCACTTGCAGGGGTTCATTGTGGGCGTTGGTGGCGAGCATGAGTTTGCCACCAAGGCGAGAGTGGCCGACTTCTTGGTATCTGGGGAAAAAATATCCAAAGCAGTCCAGTCCAACGCCTCTGATGGGGTGCGCCCAAAATATTTTTAAAGAACTTCGCCAGAGACTCAGGCGCGCCATGGCCGAACCCTCTTTGGGATTTAAGAAAACTTTAATTCTATCTCGTATGGCCGTTTGGCTCTTTCCGTATTGAGTGAAGGTACCCAAGATGACGATTCCTGCCACGAGCGCCGCTATGATGAAGAATTTTTTTCTTAGTCCCTGCTCTTTTTTGCCAAGAAGCAAAAACCAGAGCAGAATTCCGCCTAAAAGGCCAAGCCAGGCTCCCCTGGTTTGGCTCAAAAGGCAGGTATAAACATTCATGGCGAGTAGTATCCATCCCGCGATTCGGAACCATATTTTTTTACCTACGAGGGATTGTTTATTGCAAACATATAAACAGATGGGCACCATCATAGCGGTGAAGCCACCCATGTAGTTAGCGTTTCCCAGGGTTGAAGACGGGCGCCCTTCAGTTGATGTTCTCCAGAGCCAGGGATCCAGGCCCAAACTCTGCAAAATAGCGTATACGCAGACTATGAAGGAACAGAGCATCGCGATCGGGACTAATCTTTCTCGATATTTCGCTAGATTGGCCGAGAGCAGGAAAATTCCCGCGTATGTCGCGACAGACCAAAATCCCCAAAACCACAACCCGTAGCTGCCAAAGAAGCTGCTGAAGTGATCAGGGCTGTGAATCGCCGCGATCAAGCAGGCCGCTGTGAATCCAAAAACAGGATATTGAAGTGAGCTGTCAAAGCGTATCGATATTTTTCGGGCGGACCAGAGGAAAAGCCAGGCGGATAGGAGGATTCCAACGCCAATTCTGGCTAAAAGGGTTTGGGGTAAGATAAATGGAGAGGCGATGCGCCGGTCAAATAGAAGGGGGATGATAGCCAGAAGAAAAAGTAAACACCAGTGGAATTTGGATAAAACTTGATCGGGGGTTGTTTCTTGAGGAGTTTCTTTAGGCGTTTCCACTTAGTTAAAACGATAGCCGATATTTCGAACGGTTTCGATATGCTTTCCGGTGGATCCGAGTTTTTTTCTCAAATTCTCGATGTGTTTGTCGATTACCTGATGGAACACTTCGGTGTTATTGTTAGATAGAGCGGAAAGAATGGTCATTCTGTCTAAGGCTTTTCCTTGATTTTTGAGCAATAGAGTGAGTAATTCAAACTCCGTATAGGTTAAAGGGACGGTTTTGCTATTGAGAGTTACTAGGCGGCCGGTAATGTTTATTTTTAAGTCTTTAAATTCCAATATTTCGGGGGGGTTGTTTCTGGCGTCTTCTCAGCTGGAGCGACGCACCCAAGCGGCAACTTTGCTTAAAAAGATAAACGGACTGATTGGGAATTCCAAAAAATCATCGGCGCCGGCTTCAATGGCTCTGGTGAAATTCTCAAGTTTGTTGTCGTGGTCGCTGCTTAAGATTAAAATGGGTGTTTTTTTAAATTTCGGTTCCTTGCGCAGCCAGAGGGGAAATTCCAGAATTTGCGGGTTAGCCGATCCCCAATAAATAAGAACGCATTGCGGTCGCTCTTTTAGGGTTAGAGTTGAAGCTTCCACCACGCTTGCGGTTTTGATGACGTTAAAACCTTGGCGAGTAAGCATTTCCTCAATACCATGAAGATTGGTTTCGCTTTGTAAAAAAAGAAGTTTTGCGCCCATACCGATTCTACCTATAGTTTATGGTAATCTTTTCGCTTGTGCAATAGTTCTGAGGATTTTTCAGCTGTACCATCCTTTATGTAAAATCGAGGGTACGGTACCATCGAGCTAAAATTAAGGATTGGTACTGAAAAATCTGGGATAATAAAGCTAGATTGTTAAATATTCTCATCCTGCGGTTGTCCTCATTGGGGGATGTCACTCTTCTTGTTCCGGCCCTTCAGGCGATCAAGAAGGCGTATCCTGAGAGCCATTTAACCTGTCTGGTTAAAAAGCAGTACCGTGCCATTTTAGATGGCTCGTCCTTGGTGGATGAGGTACAGGTGTATGAAGGTTTCTGGCCCACTTTGCGCGCTTTGCGCGGACGCCAATTCGATGTTTTGCTCGATCTGCATGCCGTTTTGCGTACACGGCTGCTTGCTTTATTTATTCACGCCAACCTTAAGCATACCTACAACAAAGATACTTGGAAACGCTATTTCATGGTTTTTTTTCACCAACGCGCGAAGGCATCAACAAGTAAGTCAATTATTCAGGACCGTCCCCAACATATGCGCCATACCTCTGATCGCTACCTCGATGCTTTAAAAGTTATTGGAATTGGCGTGGATCGCGTGGTAGTTTTTCAAACAGCCTTTTTGGGGGACGCAGTGTTAACTTTGCCTTTGATGCGTGAGATTCAAAAACGTTTAGGTCCCAAGAAACTTTGTGTTTTGACGCGTTCCGAGCACGCCGCTATTTTTGAACGCGAGGGCTATGAGACGATTAAAGATGACAAGAGGGGCGGGGATTCGGGCTTTGCCGGTTTTTGGCGCGTGAGGAATCGTCTAAAAACATTCAATTTTGATTTGGCTATTATTCCGCATCGCTCCCTGCGAAGCGCGGCTCTTGCTTGGTGCGCCGGCATTATTGTCAAGATTGGTTTTGGCAATTCCGTGGGCTGGTGGCTTTTTACCCGGCAGGTGCCTTTTCATTGGAAAGAGCACGACAGCGAACGAAATCTAAGGCTTTTGGATATGCTTCCTAATAAGCCATTACTTGGAAGCGTGGAATCTAGGATACCCATAAGTCAGGAAGATAGGTTGGCGGCTAAGAATATATGGAGCAATATTGAAGTAAACTTGGCCGAGGATTTTGTCATCGGTATTGCTCCCGGCTCAAAATGGGAAACGAAGCGATGGTTGGCGGAGCGATTTGCCGCGCTTGCCTGCGCTTTGGCTAATAGTCGCGCGAATGCCAAAATTGTATTTTTAGGCGGCCCCGAAGATCGGAATCTTTGCGCGGACATTCTTAATTTTTGTTTTAGCGATTCCGGATTCCGAATTCCGGATTCCCGACTTTTAAATTTGGTCGGCAAACTTTCCTTGAAAGAATTGATTGCTATTACGGGAGATTTGAAATTATTTATTTCTAATGATTCTGGTCCTATGCACATCGCTTGCGGCCTAGGAGTGCCAACAGTAGCCATTTTTGGTCCCACGGTTCGCGGTTTTGGTTTTTACCCTAAGGGCAAGGCGACCAAAGTGGTTGAAGTAGATGATTTGGAGTGCCGTCCTTGCGCTTTACACGGAGGTAGAGCGTGCCCGCGCGGGCATTTTCTGTGCATGCGGCTCATTACGGTTGACCAGGTTCTTAAAGCGTGCGAGGAAGTTTTGGCATGAAGGTTTTGTATTTATTGGATGAATCTTGGGATTCGGGTTTAACGGCGAGCGCTTTAACAACCGCCGCTTTATTGCGTGATAGCGGCGTGGTTTGCAAAATTTTATGCCGCGCCGGTTCTTACGCCGAGCGCGTTGCCAAAAAATCGTCTCTCGAATGTTTCAGTTTTAGAAAATCTTGGTTGTTTTCTTTTGGGTCCATTAAACGTTGGGTTCAAAAAGAAGGCTTTGATATTCTTCACGCGCACACGGGTTCCACGCACACTTTGGCTTGGATTTTGAAAAGCAAATTGCCTCGTTCGCGTGTTTTACGAACCCGGGCGGATGCCAGAGGGGCCCCGTCCCAGTGGTCCGGGACCCACCGAGTCCCGGAGGGACGATGGGTCCGTAAAAATTGGTTTTATGACCGGGTGCTTGCCCAAACAGACGCTCTTGTTTTTCCATCCAAGAAACTTCGTGACGACTTCTTAATAAATTGCCGGTATCCATTGAACCGGGCGCACGTGATTTATCCCACAATAGAGAAGAATGTTAGTCATCAGAGTTCAGTTATCAGATTAGAAAAAAATGATTCCGAAGCCCTGAAAATAACCATGGTTGGGAGATTGGATCCAGTAAAGGGGCAGGAAGATTTCATAGCCGCCGCGGCTTTAATCGCGGGACAGTTTCCTGAAGCGACTTTTGAAATTATTGGGGAGGAAAAAAACACAACCATTCGGCAACTCGATGTTTTGGCGAAAAGATTGCGAGTAGCTAGGAATGTTAAGTTTCGCGGGTTTCTGCCCTTGGAGGAATTGGCGGTTGCTATGGAAGAAACCACCGTTGCCGTTGTTGCTTCCAGGGGTTCCGAGGTTGTGTCTCGAGTAACGTTAGAATGGATGCGCTTGGGCAAACCCTTGGTTGCCACGCGGGTGGGGGTAATTCCTGAACTTTTGCAAGAAGGAAAGTGCGGCATTCTTGTTGATCCGGGTTCTTCGGAAGAAATGGCGTACGCGATTAAAAAGTTGTTGCTCGATTCCAAGATTCAGCTAGAATTGGCTCAATCGGCGAAAGATACTTTTGGACGCTCCTTCGCGCCTGAGGTGAATCTTAAGAGCCACTTGGCGCTATACAAAAAGGTTCTAGAGAATTCTTTATGAGATTGCTTCGTTCCTCGCAATGACAGAAAAAAAGTTAAGTGTTTTGGTTTTGGTTACCAACGAAGAGCATGATTTGCCCTCCTGTATTGAGTCCGCGCGAGGCGTGGCGGATGAATTTGTGGTTATTGACGGCGGTTCGAGTGATCAGAGCGTTGCTGTCGCTGAAAAATTGGGCGCCAAGGTTTTTAGGCGCCCCTTTGACAACTTTACTGATCAGCGTGCCTATGGCCTAAGTGTATGTCAAGGAGAATGGATTTTAAGCCTAGACGCTGATGAACGCCTTACTTCTGAACTTTTTCAAGAGATCACGCGACTCACGACTTCTCATGATGGTTATCAAATTCCATTCCAGGTCTTGTTCATGGGCCGCGCTATGCGTTTTTCGGGTCTGGGTGATGAAAGCCATTTGAGGCTTTTTAGGAAAGACAAGGTTGCTTTGGCGAGCGGCCATTTGGTGCATGAGGTGTATCAGCTCTCCAGCGGTAAAATCGGCGCCTTAAAGGGGAAAATAACGCATCGACCTTATCGCGATATCACGGAGTATCTAATGAAATGCGAATTGTACGCCAATCTTTGGGCTGAAGATTTTATTCGAAAAAATAAAAAGCTATCTTGGCGGTATCGCTTTGTCGTTCCTTATGAGTTTTTGAGGTGCTACGTTCTGGCTTTGGGTTTCTTGGATGGGTTGCCCGGATTCGTTTGGGCCGGTCTTTCGGCGTATCACCGGAGCGTGAGAATAGGGAAGATGAGGAGCAAAGAAGCTCCGAAGCAAAGAGGAGTAGTCGCATGATTGCTGAAATATTAGGTCTTGCCGGTGTTTTGGCTGCGGCCGGATTTTCGGCGCGATGGAATTGGTGGAGGCCTACCAAAGTCGGTATTCCCGTTTTGATGTATCACAAAATCGGGCATCCTCCCAAAGAAAGCCGGCAGAAATCATTGTGGATAACGCCTGAAGTTTTTGATTGGCAGCTAAATTGTTTAAAAGCGCGAGGATACCAAACCGTGACTTTCGCGGATTTGAGGAATAAACGTTTGCCGGCGAAACCCGTGATTCTTACTTTTGACGATGGCTACTTAAATGCTTACACGGACGCGCTACCGGTTTTAAAACGCAACGGTATGCGCGGTGTTTTTTACATTGTTTCTGGCGCGATTGGCCGGGATAATTTTTGGCACGATCCCGAGAAAGAACACAGAATCCCCATGATGAGTTTGGAAAACATTAAAGCGATGATGGCTGCCGGCATGGAAATGGGCAGTCACGCCCTAACCCATCGGCGCTTGGCGGCGATGTCTTTGGAGGAGGCGGAAAAGGAAATCGTAGAAAGTAAAAAATCTTTAGAAAAAGTTTTAAACACGGAAATGCTTTCTTTCGCGTTCCCTTATGGTAATGGCGAGGATGTTGCTGAATTAGTAGATATGTCTTTTAAAGCGGGTTATGGGTGGGTGCTGGGGATACATGGAGGCATATGGTCTGCTAATGGCGCAAAGGCTGAGCCCATGCCTAGGATTTTTGTTCGGGGAGATGACACGAAGTTCGATTTTTATCTTCAGCTGCGCAGCGGCCGCTCACGCCTGTGAATATTCTCCACATTACCGACGCGAGGGGGTTTTCCGGGGGAGTGAACCAGATTTTGCTTCTCATGCGAAAGATCAGAGACGCCAATTTAGCCGCCCAGGCGCTCGTTTGCCCGGGCGAAGGAAAGGTATCAAAAGTTTTCCGGGAAGACGGCTTTGACGTCCGCGATGTTTCAATGTTCCAGGATTATGATTTGAAAGCCGCCTGGAAAATTTTAAAGATTATCCGAGATGGGAATTTTGATCTTGTTCACGCGCATCACCCCAAAGCGCATGCGCTGGCTCTTATCGCTAAGTATTTCCACCCCTTTCATTTGGTCGTGTCTCGACGGGTGACGCACAAAATTCCCTGGTATCCCACGAGCCGATGGAAATATTGTTCCCCTAAAATCGATGGGTATCTCTGCGTTTCGGAAGCGGTTAAAAAAGAGTTATCGCGAGCGGGCGTTGATACCGGCAAACTTGCCGTAGTTGCCAGTTCCACTGATTTTGAGAGGTTTCATCCTCAAGAGCCTCCTGTTACCGTTTTAAATGAATTGCGCGCGCTCGGCTTGCGCGGCCCAATCATCGGAGTAATTGCTAACTATTCACTTTGGAAGGGGCAAGATTTGTTTTTAGAAGCAATGAGTATTTTGGGCAAACAATGCCGCGGGGACGCTGTGAGCGCCGTATTGGTTGGACGAGATACGGACGCGGAAATTGTGCGGGGAAAAATTCGGCAATACGAGCTGGGGGGTAGAGTTTTTGCTTTAGGCTGGCGCGCGGACGCGGATAAAATCTTAAGCGCGCTCGATGTTTTGGTGAATCCTTCTATTTCCGGTGAGGGTTCTTCGGGGGTAATTCGAGAAGCTTTCGCCATGAAAATTTCGGTGATAGCCAGTGACATTGAAGCGAATACGGAGTTGGTGGATTCCAAGAAAGGTTGGCTTTTCGAGGCTCGCAAAGCGTCGAGTTTGGCTCAGGTGATCAACCAATTTTTGGATGTCCCTTTAGAAGAAAAGCAAAAGAGAGCCCAAAACGCCTTTATTTTCGCGCGGGAAAAATTTTCGGTGGATACGATGGTTCAAAAAACCTTAGCGCTATATCAAAAGGTGCTGGGATGAGCCCTAGAAAAATATTAATTATTCAACTGAAACGCTTGGGGGATGTTTTGTTGGCGACCCCCGCTGTTTCTTGGCTCCGTAAACGTTTTCCCGAAGCCCAAATCGATTTCGCGGTTTACTCCGAGTTCGCGGGGGTTTTAGAAAACAATCCGCATATTTACCGCGTTTTGAGTTACCCTCGCCACCCTTTGCGCGCTTATTATTTTTTGCGATCGCTAAGAAAAGAACGATACGACTGGATTGTTGATTTTTTAGCCAATGGGGCCAGCGCCTGGATGAGTTTTTTGACGCCTGCTCAAAATCGAGCCGCTTTTCAAAGAAATTATCCAAAATTTATTTACAACATTCAGATACCTTCTCCGCAAGGCGTTTTCTACTCGCCTGATGTCAAAATAAAACTTTTGGAAGCGGTTTTCGGGGAAGGCCTTGGGGGTGTCGCGTCCACTAAAGCTAAACTCTACGTCCAAGAGGCTAAGGTTAGCGCTTGGAGGGATGTCTTAGTCAGCGCGGGCCATCTGGCAAACAATAAACTCCTCTTTGCTTTTGCCCCAACTTCTCGCCAACAGACAAGGCGATGGCCCGCGGCGCGTTATGCTGGGCTTGCGCGGCGCTTAGTTGATAATTTTGAAGGCTCCAGGGTTGTTTGTCTATGGGGTCCCGGTGAAAGGCAATATGTTCAAGAAGTGGTAACGTCGGCTGATCACAAAAACGTTTTGTTGTCTCCGCAGTTTAAAACCATCCACGATCTGGCGGCCTTTTTGTCTCACACGACTTGTTTGATTACCAATTGCAACGGCGCCAAACATGTTGCTGTGGCGATGAACGTGCCCACCTTAACAGTTCACATGAGTTCTGATCCCGCGGCCTGGAACCCGCCCCATTCCCCCGAAAAATTTGATTCTAGGCATCCTGTTGTAAGGGCCGAAGGCCTTTGGTGCATAGGATGCCGCAAAAATGTTTGTCCGTTTAATTTGGAATGCGCTAATTGGGTGAGCGTGGATCAGGTTTTTGCCGCCACATCGCAACTTTTGCAAACCATCGGGGTTGTCTGAGTTTTTTATGAAACAAATTTGGAAAAAGTTGCGAAGTAATTTTCTGGGATTATTGTTCTTACGCTTTTTATCTTGTTTGTATGGTCTTGGATTTTGGTTTTTGTATTGTTGGCGGACATTGTTTGTTAAGGTGAGGCGCTTGTCTTATCCTGTTGTCAGCGTGGGCAACTTGACGGTTGGCGGTACGGGCAAAACTACTTTTTGCTCCTATCTAAGTCGCAGTTTTTTAGATCGAAAGTATCGGGTTTGCGTTTTGACTCGTGGTTATAAGGGCGGCGACGAAGCCCAAATGCTTAAAAAAGAGTTCAGTAATCAGGGTTCAGAGTTCAGTATTCTTGCCGGAAAAAACCGCCTGTCCTTGGCCTTGGATTTTCTTAGTTCCCGTTTTGTCGGAAATCGAAAATCAGAAATCGAAAATCAGCTTGTCTTTATATTGGATGACGGTCACCAGCATCACCCTATTGCTAAAGATGTAAACATCGTTCTTATTAACGCCACCGATGAAGCGGGGCTGAGCCATCTTATGCCTCTGGGTCTTTTAAGGGAACCCTTGGGTCCGAGCTTGCGCCGGGCGGATTGCGTCATATTGACGCACGCGGACTTAGCTAAGCCCGAGTATCTCAAGACACTGGAAAGCACGGTGCAATCCCATAATCGTCGGGCCTTAATTTTCCGTGGCGCCCACGAGCCAACCGGCATGGTTGCTTTGCCCGGTAGGAAGAATTTAGATTTGAAGAGTTTAGATTCATCGAAGGTTGTTCTTTTTTCCGGTGTAGGTAATCCCGAAGGTTTTGAATTGATGGTGTCAAAGAAACTGGGGGCCCACGTTTTACGCCATTTTGTTTTTGAAGATCACGCGCCCTACAGCGTGGGCCGCCTGGGCGAAATCGTGAATTATGCTAGGCAGCAAAAAGCGGATTACGTTTTGACAACCGCCAAAGATGCCGCGCGTTTAGTTGATTTTGTGGAAAAAGGCTATCATTTCGATAATAACCTTTGCGTTGTCGAAGTCGGTTTTGAATTTCTTGGTGACGAAGAAAAATTCTGGAGTTTCATTCTTGCGCAGCTTAAAATACCTAATTGAATACGCTTTATTCCGCTTGGTGGCGTTTTGTTTTTCTTTATTGCCGTGGAGCAGTCTTTCGACTATTAGCGGGATCATGGGTCCCCTAGTTTCCCGGGTTCTGCCGGCTCGTAGAAAAATTGTTTTAAACAATATACGAGCCGTTCTTCCCGGCGTAACGAATGAAAGTTGTCAAAAAATAGCGGAGAGTTTTTGGCGTAACATAGCGTTGACAATGCTCGAGTCCTTGAAAGCGACCGGATTCGATGCCCAGAGACTCAAGCTTTGTTTTGTTTTGGAAAATGAGGAGATTATTCGAAATGCCCTCGCGCTCAAAAAGGGAGTTTTGCTTCACACGGGGCACTTCGGCAACTGGGAACTCGCGGGATACGGTTTGACTTTGGGGGGCTATCCGCTTTGCGTGTTGGGCAGGAAACAGAGAAATCCCTATATTGATCGGTGGTTAACTAATGTGCGCACTCGTCTTGGCGCTCGAATCCTAGATCATCATCAAGCGGTGCGTGAAACCCAGCAATGGCTAAAATCCAATGGTTGTTTAGCGATTTTGATGGATCATAATCTCTATCAAGGGGGAATTTTTGTTGATTTTTTTGGCAAGCCGGCTTCCAGTACGACATTAACGGCCCTGCTTCACTTGCGTCTGGGTAGTCCCATTGTTGGTGTTTATAGTTATAGGCGGGGTGACAAGCATCATATTCGTTTTGAAACTATCAATGTTGCGCCGGTAGGCGCCGAAGGCTTGGATCGCAATGAACAGGCCAAAAAAGTTACCGAAATTTTGACTCATAAAATTGAAGACTGGGTGCGCGAGGATCCGGCGAACTGGCTATTGGGGCATGATCGATGGAAAAGACAACCCGAAACTTATTGATTTTTTTTAGTTTTCTCTTCGGCCTGACGATGGTCAGTGCCATTTCGGTTGCCTATTGCTCTTGGATCCCCATGCTGGCGCTTTATATAGCGCATTGCGCGCGAAGGAAAGAGTTTCCAAAAATTACCGCCCTGCCTTTCTTTCGGCAGCTTACCGCTTACGCCGGATGGGGACTAGTGGTGAGTTTTCTCGGTTTTGGTATTGCCAGAAGCTTAAACTACTGGAGAGCCGATTTGCTGTGTGTCTTATTCTGGTTGCTTTACCTCCTTTTTATCAATTGGCCCAAAACTCAACAATGGATGACCCGAGGCTTTTTGATCGGATTTCTTTTTTTGGTAATTATCGGCATCGCGCAATTTTTTGTTATGCACTGGGCGCCGCATTGTAACGAATGGCTCGCAACCGGCGCCCCGCACTGGCTTCATCGATTTGCCGTGAAGCCCGAGCATATGAATCGCATCCACGGACCTGTTCATACGTTGACCTACGCCGAGACGCTCGCCATAGCGGCTATTTTTGTGTTATCGATGGGTTGGAACTGGCGATATATGGTGCTCAAGGGGTTATTCTTGGTCATGGTGCTTGCCTCTCAATCGCGCGGTCCTTTCTTAGCTTATTGCGGCGGTTTGGCCGCTTATTTTTTGGCAATGTTGGTTTTTCAAAAACAGCGACGGTCTTATAGAATAATCGTGCCGATTGTTTTAGCCGGTTTCTTTCTAATTTTTTCTCCCGCGGTGAGGATCCGTATGGGTGATGGGTTGGGCTTTGCTCACAATAGAGATCGATTTACTATGTGGAAAGTCGGGGGCTTAATCATTCATGACCATCCTGTTTTTGGGGTGGGCATAGGGCATGTGCGAAGCGTGTGGACTCATTATATTCCTCAAGATTGGAAAAAATATTTAAATGGTGCCAATGAGGTTTGGTCGGATGTACACAGTCTCTATCTTCAGCAGACGGCTGAGCGAGGGATACCCGGGCTTGGTATTTTGCTTGTTTTGCTTTGTGGATTTCCTGTGTATCTTTGGAAGATCATGGGCGTTTTGCGCGATAAAGGTTTGTTCGTTCCGAGTGTTTTAAGCGCCTGGGCGGTGTCTGTTGCTTTCCTGATTATGAATCTCACGGAAAGCGCGTTTCAGGATACGGAGGTGGTATTTTGCTTATATTTTGTTCTAGCTTTAGCCTTGGCGCAGGTTCATGAAAAAGTTAAACAGAGCAATATTTCTTGACCGTGACGGCACTTTAATCCGTGACGCTCATTATTTAAATAGTATTGCCGGTGTTCGTTTGTATAAGGGTGTCGCGGGCGCGTTGGCTACCTTAAAGAAGAGGGGATTTAAACTGATTGTGATTTCCAATCAATCGGGAATTAGCAGGGGGATAGTTTCCAAAACAATGGTTGAAATGATTAACCGATATCTATCGGGTCTTTTGTGGAAAGCGAGTCGCGTTCGTTTTGACGCGGTATATTACTGTCCGCACGCGCCGCAGGATAATTGCCTGTGCCGCAAGCCAAAGCCCGATCTCATTCAACGGGCGTGCCGGCGTTTTAATATTGACTTAACCGCTTCTTATGTTGTTGGCGATAAAATTTGCGACATGGATTTGGCCCGCGCGATCGGAGTCAAGCCCTTGTTGGTGTTAACAGGCCATGGAAGGGGGGAATATAAAAAACTGAAGAATCGGCAGATTACAAAATTTGGGAATTTTAGGGAGGCTACGCGTTGGATACTAAAGAACGAATAAGGAGCTTTCTTGTAAGACACAGAATTTATGTAAATCGTTTTGTTATTGTTTTGATCGCGGTTTTAATCGCTCATCCCCGCAATCGCTTTTTCTTTTCTTTGGGTTTCCTGACGGCTTTGGTGGGGGCCTTGGTTCGTGTTTGGGCCAGGGGAACGATGCCGGCCGGATCTCAAGAATTGCAAACTTCGGGCCCTTACCGATTCGTAAGGCATCCGATGTATTTGGGTACGGCGCTTGAGGCCGCGGGCGTTTGGATTGCTTGCGCTAGTTTTAGCTGGGCTTTTACGTTTCTATTTTTAGGAATTTTGATGCTGAGTTATTTTCTGTTCGTTTACAAGGAAGCCATTTTAATTGAGGAAGAAACACTTTATGGGCGTTTTAGAAACGAATGGCTCAAGTACGCGAAGGAAGTGCCCGCTTTTGCTCCCCACAGGGAAGCTTTGCGTGCTTGGGTGAAAGAAGAATTGGCCAGTTTTCATTGGGACAGGTTTGAGCATTCTAAGGAGTGGAGAAATTTTATAGCGTTCCTTGGGGTTTTTGTTTTTCTCTGGTTTAAATTGGTTTATCGACTCTAGCGTGACACGATGAATTTTCTTTTTTCTGTTTTCTTTGCCATGTTTGCTTTGTTATACGCGGCCCAAGTCGCGGTATCGAGCAATTCCATTGATACCGTGAGCAATGGCAATGCCTTTGCCGGTTTGGAGCGCACGATAGGACTGGGTCAGGAAAAATACCGATACTCCGTTCGCTGGGGTGTTATTAAGGTTGGGGAGTCCTACCTGGGGTCTATGGAAAAGGTGGAGATTGCCTCTACAACCGCGTACTTGCTTTCTTCTTCGGCAAGGACACTTCCATTTTTTGACAGTTTTTATAAGGTACGCGATGAAAATATGGCCTGGCTCGATACGAAGTCTTTTGTTTCTTTAGGTTTTTCCAAACATTTGCGCGAGGGGAGATTTAGGCGCGATGAGGATGTTTTTTATGACCATCGCGCGGGAGAATTCCACGCTAAAGTGTATAAGAAAGACGGGCTCATCATTGAGGAAAAAGGGTCCATGAAGCCGTACGCTTATGACGTGCTTTCCGCTTTATATTTAGTGCGTGCTCAAAACTTGGAAGTTGGCAAGAGTTTTGCCATTGATATCAACACTGGAGAAGATTGGCCATTGCGGGTAAAAGTCGCGAGAATCGAAAAGGTTAGGGTTGCGGCGGGAGAGTTTCAATGCTTCGTTGTAGAACCCGAGTTGGCGAAGGAAGGGATATTTATCCAGAAGGGCAAATCCATGACGATCTGGCTTACCAATGACGCCAGAAAAATTCCGGTCAAGGTGAAAGCCGAAGTGTTTATCGGATCAGTCAAAGCTGAATTGGAAGAAATTGTATACAAGTAATAGCGTTGTGGATACGCGTGTATTTGCGCTTTAAGTTTTCCTGTAATAGAATACGGTCAAGGTTTGAGCAATAAAGGGAGGGTAATATGCCAGAAAATCTAGTTGTGGTTAGCAAAGTGAAGAAAATGGTAAAGGAAGCGGGTTTAAGGACGGGCGGAGATTATGTGGACGCGCTTTCTAAGAAAGTAGAAGAGATAGTGCGCGCTTCGATAGCCAAAGTTCAGGCGGATGCCGGTAAAAAGACTTTGGGATTGGAAGACCTGTAAAGAATAGTCCATAAGAAGTCCGTAAGTCTGTAGGTCTTTAAGTCTCTAAGTCAATCAACAGATTTTTTCGTTGACTTAAAGACCTCGGACTTAAGGACTTATAGACTACTCCTTTTTGTCAAAATGGATTTTAAAAATTGGATGGAGTTTGCCCTCTATGATCAGGGAGAAGGCTATTACTCCACGCATGCTCAGTCTATTCCTGATTACGTAACAGCGGTAAATTTTGGTCCTTATTTGGGGTGGGCCGTGGCACGCGAGCTCGCTCATCTATGGATGAACCTGCCCAGTTACATAGCACCTAAAGTATTTACCGTTGTTGAGGTGGGTTGCGGAAGTCAGGCCGCTATTGCCAATGGGTGTCTCGAAATTTTTCAAAGAGATTACCCGGATCTTTTCGCCAAAACCCAAGTTATTCTTGTGGATCGCTCGATCCAGCGTTTGCATCTTGCCACCCAGAAGCTCACTCGGCTTTTCCCGGGCAAAGTTTTCAGTTGCCCCGACATTAATCAAATTCCCATAATATGGGGAGCTATTGTTTCTAATGAACTTTTTGACGCAATGCCGGTAACCGTGATTCGCAGGTCCGAGGGGGAACGTTTGGAGCAGGCTTTTGTTGAAGGCACGGCTACGCAAAAACAACTAATTTGGCGTTCGAGTGAAGACCCTGTGCTGCTGTCTCACTCGCTAGAATTACCGGTTGGCGTCGCTTATGCCTTGAATTTGGACGCTCTAAAGACTCTAGAAACGATGTCGGCTAAATTGGAACATGGTTTTGCGTTAAGCATCGATTACGGTGATACTAGGCCTCAAGTTTTCAATCGTAGCCCGGTTAAAGCTTATAGCCAAGGACTTTTGAAATACCCCGACTGGAATAATCCCGGCAAAGAAGATATCACGAGTCCCGTTGATTTTTCTTTGCTGATGGATTGGGGGAGTCGTTTAGGTTTGGAGGTCGTAGGTTATGACAGCCTAAGTAGTTTTTTGATTCGCAACGGCGCCTTGGATATGCTTTCTGAGCCAAAAGACAAGACGTCGATTGAGAATAATCTTCGGGTCAAAAGCTTGATTCACCCTATTGGTTTTGGCGAAGATTTTAAAGTTCTTTTACAAGGCAAGTAAAAAATAATAATATACCTGTCGAGCCTCAATGATTGAATTAGCAAACGTAGCAATTTTTGGAATCGTTGCTGTTGGTTTTGCCACGGTTTCTTTACTCCTGGCTTATCTTTTACGCGCTTTCCGCAAAGACCTGCTCAAAGATACGGTTTATGAGTGCGGTATGCCCTCCCAAGGGGATAGCGAGATCAGGACCAATATTCGTTTTTACAGCTACGCTTTGCTTTTTGTTTTGTTTGATATTGAAACTCTGTATCTTTATCCTTGGGCGGTAAAAGCCAGAGAAATGGGATTCGCGGGATTTTTGCCCATCGCCATTTTTATCGGAATGCTATTCTTGGGTCTTTTTTACGCTTGGGGAAAAGGGGTTTTAGAGTGGGAGTAGCTGATTTTCGATTGCCGATTGCCGAGTGTCGATTGCGAATTTTTAGGATGTAATTATGGGAGTCAAGATTGAGCGCTTTCCCGGAGGAGATTACATTCTCACCACGGCGGATTTCATGGCCAATTGGGCCAGGGAGTCTTCCTTGTGGCCTTTGACCTTTGGACTTGCTTGCTGCGCCATTGAAATGATGGGGGCTTACGCGAGCCGTTTTGATTTTGACCGTTTTGGCGTGATCCCGAGGCCGAGTCCGCGGCAAGCGGATGTCATGATTATCGCGGGCACGGTGGTCAAAAAAATGGCCGAGCCTATTTACAGGATTTACCACCAGATGCCTGAGCCAAAGTTCGTGATTTCGATGGGGTCTTGCGCTAATTGCGGGGGACCTTACTACGATAGTTATTCCGTGGTCAAAGGCGTAGACAAGATTATTCCCGTGGATATTTACATCGCGGGATGCCCGCCGCGGCCGGAAGCTTTGCAATACGCTGTGATTAAGCTTCAAGAAAAGATTAGAAGGCTCAAACCCACGCAATCAAACGCTACCCCGGATCAAGAAAAGGGTTCCAGAACCTGGTAGGAGAGAAAGTTATCAGTAATCAGTTATCAGTAATCAGTAAGCAAAAATTAAGAATTTTACCGATTGCTGGTTGCCACTAAAATGACGTTCCAAGAAGTTTTAGAAAAGATCAAGGCTAAATTTTCCTCGATTACAGTTCCCGAGCCTTCGCCTGTAAAGGGTTACTCAACGGCGAAGTTATCCGCTAAAGAAGATTTATTTCCGCTAATGAAGATGCTCAAAGAAGATTTGGGCTTTGACTATCTGGATTTCGTTACCGCGGTAGATTGGAAGGGACCGGTAGATCCTAAAGGCTACATTATGGATCCCAATCCTAATCCGTTTTTACCGGAGGGGGCGACACCGCAGAGTATGCCCGAGGCGCCCACGCCCGGGTTTCCTTACCGAGAGAATTTCGAAGTGGTCTATGCTTTGACGAATCTCAAGGAAAGAATCAAGATTTTTGTTCGCCTTGAGATTCCCAGGTCCGGCGCCGCGGTTGACTCCGTTGTCAGCTTGTGGAAAACCGCGGACTGGCAGGAAAGAGAAGTTTTTGATTTGCTGGGCGTAATATTCACAAATCATCCTAATCTTAAGAAGATTTTGACTCCCGATTTTATTGCCGGACACCCTTTGCGAAAAGATTACGCGCATGTCAAGGACCAGTATGACTGAAAAAGTGGAACTCGCTAATCCCCAAGAACGCACTACTAGCAACGAACTCAAAACAGACACCATGTTTGTTAACGTGGGGCCGCAGCATCCCAGCACGCATGGCGTTTTGCGTTTAGGTTTGACCTTGAGCGGAGAGTACATCGTCAAAGCCGAGCCCGAAATTGGCTATTTGCATCGCGGCACGGAAAAGCTTTGCGAGGTGCGGGGTTATCATCATTGCGTTGTTGTTACTGATCGCTGGGATTACGTTTCCGCCATGCCGAACAATCTGGTTTTTTGTTTGGCGGCCGAGAAGCTGATGAATCTTGAGATTCCCGCGCGGGCGAATTATCTGCGTGTTATTATGTGCGAGCTTAATCGAATCGCTTCTCACCTGCTTTTCTTTGGTACTTATGGCATTGATATCGGGGCTTACACGCCCTTCTTGCACGCTTTTAGAGAAAGAGAAATGGTGCTCGATCTTTTCGAGATGGTATCGGGCGCTCGCATGACTTATAACTATATTCGCTTGGGTGGAGTCATGGCCGATTTGCCTGGTGGTTGGGTTGAAAAATGTAAAGAGTTTTTGGGTTACTTTAAACAAAGATTGCCGGAATACGATGATCTGTTAACATACAACCCCATATTCATGGATCGAACCAAGAATGTGGGACTGATTTCCGCTGAGTTAGCCACCAACTGGGGTTTGTCGGGACCTACCTTAAGAGGCAGTGGTGTGGCCTATGACGCGCGCAAGGCCGATCCTTATTGCGTTTACGATAAACTCGATTTTAATGTTTGTGTTGGCGAGAAGGGATCTTGCTGGGACCGCTATTTTGTTCGTGTTCGCGAGATGGCGGAGTCGATCAAAATTGTTGAGCAATGTTTGGATGCTTTGCCGGCCGGAGATATTATGGCTAAAGGCGTTGCTAAGATGCCTAAACCGGCTCCCGGCGAGGCCTATGCCCATGTTGAAGGCTCCAGAGGAGATCTTGGAATTTACTTAGTTAGCGATGGAGGATTTAATCCTTACCGCATGCATGTGAGGGCTCCTTCCTTTATCAACCTTTCTATATTGCAAGAGGTTCTCGTTGGGCTCAAGGTTGCTGACTTTATAGCTGTTCTGGGATCGACAGATATTGTTTTAGGGGAAGTTGACCGATAGATATGTCCGAAGCGCAAACTCCGGCTCCAACGCCTGCCCCAGCACCAAAACCTCCCGTTGCGGCTTTGAAAACCGTTTCGTCCGTCGAAGTTGTTCCTCAAATTACTCGCGATTTGTATAAAAAACATACCGCCGGTTTTTTGCTTAGCAATCGCAATTGGCCTACCGATCTTTGGCCGCATCCTTGGCAGAGTCCAAGTTATAAGAGGGCGGCCGTGATGCTTGCCGGAATTATCCTTGGCGTTTTGGCTTTTGGGATTGTTTTGGGTGAGTTTGGCGCGCCGCTGGTGCGATTACACGCGGGCTATCATCAGCTGGTAGAGACCAGGCTGCCCGTGGTGCCGGGGTGGTTAAGTGAAGTGGTTTGGATTTTGGTCAAAGCCATTGTTGTTTTGCACGTTATTCTATTGAATGGCATTTTCCTCGTTTGGTGGGAGAGAAAGATTTCAGCTCATATTCAATCTCGTCTGGGACCTATCTTTGTCGGGGGCTGGCATGGCTGGCTTCAGACATTAGCCGACGGCATAAAATTGATGCTTAAAGAGGATGCCGCTCCCGACACGAAAGACTCTGTTTTGCACCGCTTGGCCCCGGTTTTGGTTTTTGTTCCTGTTTTGTTTTGTTTCGCGCCGGTTTCTTTTGGGAAGGACTTGGAGGCCGCTAATTTAGATGTCGGAATTCTTTATATTTTTGCCTTTGCCGGAATTTCGGTACTCGGTATTGTTTTGGCCGGTTGGTCGAGCGCTAATAAATATTCTTTGTTAGGCGGTTTGCGTTCAGCGGCTCAGCTCGTTTCTTATGAACTGCCTCGATCTTTTTCCCTTATTCCCATGATTGCCTTGGCCGGCAGTTTGTCTTTGACGGCGGTAGCGCAAGCGCAAAGCGGCTATTGGCTGGGATTTATTCCGCGGTGGTTTATTTTTTATCCCGTTGTCGGGCAGATTTCTTTCGTCATATTTTTGATCGCCTCCGTCGCCGAAACCAATCGCACGCCTTTTGATACTCCCGAGGCCGAATCGGAACTCGTGGCCGGATTTCACACGGAATTCTCCGGCATGAAATTCTCCCTATTTTTCTTGACGGAATACGCTTATGTTTTTCTCGCGAGTTGCCTGATAACTACCTTTTTCTTTGGTGGCGGCGAGCCCCTGTTTCCCTTTTTGAAATTTATTCCCAGCTGGGTGTGGTTTATCGGGAAAACTTTAACTTCTGTTTTTTGTTTCTTGTGGTTTCGCTGGACTTTCCCGAGATTTAGAATTGACCGGCTGATGGATTTTAACTGGAAATTTCTTTTGCCATGGAGTTTCGTGAATATTCTATTCGTGTTGCCCTATTTATGGATGTAATGGGTTATTTCAGGACGATTTATTTAGGTTTTTTAAACACCTTTAAAGGCTTAAGGGTTACGTTGCGGCATATGGTTAAGCCTTCCATTACGGTTAATTATCCCGTAGTGAAACTCAAGCCCTACGATCGATTTCGCGGCGCGTTATTATTTGATCCGGTGACCTGCATCGGATGCAATCTCTGCATTAAGGCCTGTCCTTCCGATTGCATCAACTTAGAAAACCAAAAGACGCCGGAAGGCAAAAAAATAGCGAAAGTTACTTGGTATTCCATTGATTTTGGAAAGTGCAATTTCTGCAGACTTTGCGAAGAATCTTGTCCAACGAAACCGAAATCCGTCTGGCATTCCTTGGATTACGAGCTTGTGTTTTTTTCAAGACCCGAAATGGTTCGAGCTTGGAAGCAGGGAGATCCCTGGATTGGGACGTATTGGGATCCCAAAGAAAAGAAATTTAGAGTTCCCGAGGATCAAATTCCTATAGAAGAAATGCCGGTGAGACACTAAGCATTATGCTAACACAAGCGATTTTCGCGGCGTTGGGGGGATTGGCCGTAATTTGCGCTTTGGGCGTCGTACTAGTGCGCAACACGGTGCATGGAGCGTTGTTATTGGGTCTTTGCCTTGCCGCCGTTGGCGGTCTTTTCGCGCTTTTGGGGGCTGATTTTCTCTTTGCCGCTCAAATATTAATTTACGTCAGCGCGATCGCCATTTTGTTTCTATTTGTTGTGTTGTTGGCAGGGCGCCGAGCGGAGTTGTCTGAGGAACCATTTAATAAAAGCGCTCTGGCCGCGGCCGTGGCTTCGGGATTAATTTTGATCGTACTTTTGGGAACCATCGCGCAGTCCAAAGATGCTTTAAAGGCGCTTGCGGATTCAAACTTGTTTAAGCCTACCACCGGAGACATCGGTCAAGCAATTCTAACCACCCACGCCCTTGGCATGGAAATTTTGGGCGTTGTTTTGCTCGTTTCTTTAATGGGCGCCACATTGCTTACGAAAGGTTTATCCGACAAGGAGAAAATCAAGCCGTGAATCCGACAGCTTATATTGGGGTTTCCGCGGTTCTTTTCGCCATTGGAGTTTTTGGGGCGATTGCGCGGCGCAATGTCATTACGGTTTTGATGTCTATTGAGCTTATGTTCAACGCCGCGAACATCAACCTTGTGGCTGTCAATAGGTTGATGTATACCGCCTCATCGATGGGTCAGGTGATCGCGCTTTTTTCAATTACGATCGCGGCCGCGGAGGCTGTGGTTGGCTTGGCTTTGGTTTTGGCGATTTACAAGAAATTTGATACTGTTTTTGTCGAGAATTTTAATTTGTTGAAAGGATGATTTTAATTCTTAATTTTAAATTTTTAATTTTTAATTTGGGTAAGCATGAGCCCATTCTAATTCAAAATTCAAAATTCAAAATTCAAAATTACTTATGTTAGAACTGACGCCTTGGATTTTTTTGTTGCCGTTTTTATCCTTTTCTATTATTTTGTTTTTCGGTCGATGGCTGCCCTTAAAAGGGGCAATTGTCGGCATTGTTTCCATATCGCTCGGATTTATTTTAAGCGCGGCGTTATTTTTTAGCGGTGTTACCGGACACTTAACGCTTCCTTATCTTTGGCAAGTTCCTTGGTTTAGTTTTGGCTCGTATCAGATGACTTTGGGCGTCTATGTCGCGGGCGAGACAGTTTGCATGTTGTTTGTTATTACGCTGGTTTCGTTACTCGTTCACATTTATTCTCTAGGCTACATGCATGGCGATCCTCGATTTAAGCGTTACTACGCGTTTCTTTCTTTGTTCACGGCGTCCATGCTGGGCTTGGTATTGGCGGATAGTTTGTTTACGCTTTTCGCTTGCTGGGAATTAGTGGGATTGTGCTCATATTTCTTGATCGGTTTTTGGTTTGAAAAATCAGCCGCGGCTTACGCGGGGCGCAAGGCTTTTATTACAACTAAATTAGGTGATTTGGGATTTCTTGTAGGGTTGCTTTTGCTTTTTTCCATCACCGGGACGTTTTCCATTCCTCAACTGCAGGAACTGGCTCACGGCGGGGTTTTGCCTGTTGGATTAACCGGCATTGCCTGCTTGCTTCTTTTTTGCGGCGCCATGGGCAAATCGGCTCAAGTACCGCTTTTTGTGTGGTTGCCGGACGCTATGGAGGGTCCGACCCCGGTTTCAGCTCTCATTCACGCGGCCACCATGGTAACCGCCGGCGTTTTCTTGGTTGCTCGCGTTTTCTTCTTGTTTGAAATCAATCCCATGGTTTTGCACGTGGTTGCGGCCGTAGGCGCGATTACCGCGCTCTGCGCGGCATTGATGGGCCTTGTGCCCGAAGACATCAAAAGGGTGCTAGCTTTCTCCACAGTTTCACAGTTGGGCTACATGATGGTGGGCATGGCCTTGGGCGGTCCCCAGGTGGGTATGTTTCATCTAACCACGCACGCGATGTTCAAGGCGATGCTCTTTTTGGGAGCGGGTAGCGTGATTCACGCGGTGCACACCAATGATATTTGGAAAATGGGAGGATTGCGCAAAAAAATGCCCGTTACCTTCGTGACCTTCGTTATCGGCGTTTTAGCTTTGGCCGGCATCTTTCCGTTATCCGGATTTTTCTCAAAAGATCAGATTTTGCATGCCGCGATCGCCTCCGGCAATATCCCGGTTTTTGTTCTCTTAACCATTACCGCCGGGTTGACCGCTTTTTATATGTCCCGCGTGGCCGTGCTTGCTTTTTTTGGAGAACCCCGTGATCATCACGCTTACGAGCACGCGCATGAGTCGCCGATTGCGATGACATTGCCGCTAGTGGTCCTGGCGGTTCCTTCGATTTTTTTGGGTGCTTACTTATTTCACGGAGAAACCTTTGCCCGGCTCATTCCTATGCAGTTGGAACATGAGGTTTATCATGTGTCAACTACCCTGGTAGCTGTAGTTTCGGGCGTGGTGGCTTTGGCGGGTATCGTTATTGCCTGGCTTATGTACGGCGCGCGGCTTATTGATTATGAATCGCTGTACTCTAAATTTAATCTTCTTTGGAGATTTCTCTACGCGCGCATGGGATTCGATGGTGTTTGGCTTTTCTTAGTAGAAGCGGCGGATCGGCTTGCCGGTTTTCTCGCCGCTTTGGATTATCACGTTCTTGATCAAGGCATCGTGGACGGTTCAGGTTCGCTCACGGTTTTGTTTTCTAAAATTGGCCGGTGGTTTGACGATACGATTGTCGATAATTTAGTTGATTGTTGGGGATGGCTTTTCGCCGGTGGCGGGAATTTGGTGCGCGCCAGTGTATCCGGTTTTGTGCAAAATTATTTGCTTTATATTATCGTCGGAGTTAGTCTAATTTTGGCTTTTAGAATTTATTTTTAGGAGGTTTCATATGCCGTTACTTTCATTGTTAACATTTCTGCCATTGCTTGGCGCTTTGATAATTCTTGCCATGCCGAAAGAGAAAACGAAAACCATTCAGACTGTTGGGCTTTTGGTCAGCGGCTTATCTTTGCTTGTTTCTGTGGTTGTTTTGTTCGGTTACGATAAAAACCTTGCCGGTATGCAGTATATGGAAGATTTTCTTTGGATCGGCAATCTCAACGTTCATTATTTGCTTGGCATTGACGGACTCTCACTGCCTTTGGTGGTTTTAACAACTCTGCTCACCTTTCTAGCCTTAATCGCGAGCATGGGCATTAATCATCGCGTGAAAGAATATTGGTTTTGGTTTCTCGTTCTTGAAGTCGGCATGTTAGGAGTCTTTGAAGCGTTAGACTTTTTCTTGTTCTATGTGTTCTGGGAGTTGACCTTGGTGCCCATGTATTTTCTTATTGGCGTTTGGGGTGGTCCCAAAAAAGAATACGCCGCGACGAAGTTTTTCTTGTACACCTTGTTTGGTAGCGTATTTATGCTTTTGGCTATTATCGCGCTCTATTTTGGAAGCGAGCCGCATACCTTTAATATGCTTGAGCTTACCGCGGGACGCGATCAACTGCTTAAACTCGGGATGACTTTTCAGTGGCTGGTTTTTATCGGGTTTTATTTGGGCTTCGCGATTAAAATACCGCTTTTCCCTTTCCATACTTGGCTCCCGCTCGCTCACGTGGAGGCGCCAACGGCTGTCAGTGTTATCTTGGCCGGTGTTCTGCTTAAAATGGGAGGTTATGGACTTTTGCGGGTTAATTTTCCGATGTTTCCGGAGGTAACCAAAATCTTTATTTATCCTTTGGTTATTATTGCCTTCATTAATATTGTCTACGGCGCTTTAGTTGCCATGGCTCAAAAAGACATGAAACGCATGGTTGCTTATTCGTCGGTTAATCACATGGGTTACGTGGTTTTGGGTATGTGCAGTCTTTCGGCGGCAGGTTTTAACGGGGCGGTTTTGCAGATGGTCAATCACGGCATTATCACGGGAGCTTTATTCTTATTAGTTGGCGTGGTTTATGATCGCGCTCACACCAGGGATATCGACGCTTTCGGCGGCCTGGCATCGAAGGTTCCGCTATATGCCGGTATTATGACTTTGGCTTCTATGGCGTCTTTAGGCTTGCCGGGGTTATCCGGTTTTATCAGTGAATTTCTTTGTTTCTTAGGGGCGTTTCCGGTCTGGAAGGTCTGGACCATTATGTCTGTTGCCGGCGTTTTGGTCACGGCGGCCTTTTTCTTGCGCATGATTCAGAAGGTTTTCTTGGGTCCTTTAAATGAAAAATGGGCCAATTTGACCGATATGACGACTCGAGAATTGTGCGCCGTGGTTCCCTTGTGCGTGCTGATGGTTGTTTTGGGGCTTTATCCCAGATTGGGCTTGGATATTATGAATCAAACGATGACGATGCTCGCGGTATTGGTGAAGGGCGGAACTTGATTTTATTGCCGGAAATTATTTTAACAGTCGGGGCGTTGGTTTTATTAACTATTGATTTTGCTTTGCCCCGACTGCAAAGGTTAACCGTTTACATAGCTGCTATATTTAGCGGTTTGGCTTTATGCGCGGTTGGTCTTGGTTCCGGTACGGCTTTCGGTAGTTTTTTCTCCGCGAGTGCCCTGACGAACGGTTTTTCTGTGCTAATTCTCCTGGGTTCGGTGATTGCCATCGTGATGGCAATGGCGGACCACGAAGTAGAAAAACATTGGGGAAGCTACTTCGCTTTAATGCTATTTGCCACCGTGGGTTGCCTGCTCCTCATCAAGGCGCGGGATTTCTTGTACGCTTTCTTGGCGGTAGAGTTGATTTCCATTAGTTCTTTTATTCTTACCGGTTTTGAGCGCAAAATAGCATCCTCAATGGAAGGCGCCTTAAAATATTTTTTGGTCGGCGCTTTTTCCGCGGCGATCGCGTTATATGGCATTTCTCTTTATTACGCCGCTTTGGGAACGACTAGTTTTTCTTTCCCCGCCGATATCGGCGCAAGCGCCAATGGCACGTTGTATTTCGCGGCGCTTTTACTGATATTTGTTTCCTTTGGTTTTAAAGCATCTATTGTTCCTTTTCACTTTTGGGTACCGGACGCGTATGAGTCTGCCCCCACCCCGATCACGGCTTACCTTTCCGTTGTTCCCAAACTGGCAACCTTAGGCGCCATGATCAACGTTTTCAATCTCGCCATTCCCGCGGGTGACGCCAGATTGAGTCTGGCCTTGGCGATACTCGCTTGTTTGACGATGACTGTTGGCAACTTAAGCGCCATTGCTCAAAGCAATCTCAAGCGTTTACTAGCCTATTCTTCCATTGCCCAGGCGGGATATATGATGATTGGCTTGTTGTCGGTATCCCAGCTTGGGATGACCTCGATCTTAGTCTATGGATTTAGTTATCTGCTAATGAACTTTGGCGCCTTCGCTTGCGCGCAGTGGGTCGCGACCAAGCATGGGTCTTATGACATTAGCTCTTGCGATGGCTTGTCCATGAGGCATTTTCCTCACGCGTTGGCATTTACATTGTTCTTACTTTCTTTGGCCGGTATACCGCCTTTAGTGGGATTCATCGGAAAATATTTAGTATTCTCGAGCGCCATAGAGGGAAAATGGGCCTGGGTCGCGGTGGTGGCGGTTTTAAATTCAGTGATTAGCGTTTATTACTATATGCGAATCGCTTATCGTATGTATTTTGTTGAAACCAAATCCGTCGTGGTATCAGCGCCGGTTTTAAATGTGTTTGGAGGATACGTGCTCTCGGGTGTGATTGCCGTGCTTCTGATCGGTACTTTGTTTCTGGGAATTTATCCTAACCCTTTGCTGACCCTGGTGCGTTTTTAATATGCCTCCTTGCGTTTTAATTACCGGCGGCGCGGGCTTTATCGGGTTTCACGCCGCCCAGCACTTCTTGGCCAAGGGATGGAAAGTCGTTATTTTAGACAACCTTAGCCGTCCCGGCGTTCAATATAACTTGGATCAACTGAAAGGGGAGCAAAACGTTGTATTCATTAAAGCGGATATTAGAAAAAAGGGAGTTTGGGGAAGCGTTTTGCGGCCGGCGGGCGCCAGGGTCGATTTGGTCTTGCATCTTGCCGCTCAAGTGGCGGTGACTAAATCCGTTGAGAACCCTCGAGAAGATATGGAAATTAATTTTTTATCCACTTTTGAGCTTTTAGAAACGGTTCGTAAATTATCCAAGGGACACCGGCCCAAACTTTTGGTGTTTTCTTCAACAAACAAGGTCTACGGAGCGTTGCATCAATATCCTTTGCAAGCGAAAGCGAAGCGGTATGCTTTTTTAAATGGTATGGAAGCGATCAATGAAGAGACGAAACTGGATTTTCATTCTCCCTATGGCTGCTCCAAGGGCGCGGCCGATCAATATATTCACGATTATTCCAGGATTTATCACCTGCCTACTGTCGTTTTGCGGCAGTCCTGTATTTACGGCACCAATCAAATAGGCATTGAAGATCAGGGGTGGGTGGCTTACTTTGCGATCCGCGCCCTGCTTGATCGACCCATTACCATTTACGGGGACGGTAAGCAGGTTCGTGACCTTTTATATGTTGACGATTTAGCACGTTTGTTTGAAATGCTTTACAAAAACACGCATGTGTCTTCGGGGAAAATTTACAATGTGGGTGGCGGTCCCGAAAATACCGTGAGTCTTTTGGAGCTGACCGAGCTCTTGGGACAGAAGATCAAAAAGAAAGTGCCGCTTCATTTTAATTCCTGGAGGCCGGGAGACCAAAAGATTTTTATTTCCGATATCACCGCCTTAAAAAATGATTTGGGCTGGTATCCGCGGGTTTCTGTTGACGCGGGACTCGATCGCATGATCTCTTGGATAGAAGCCCATTTAGATCACATAAAAAAAGTAAGTACTAAGTAGCGTTGACGCTGCTTATCTGCTCATGCCTTACAGCAAAATCACCCCTCTAATCCTCGATCAACTGAAACAAATTGTTGGCGAGCGGTATGTTTTAACCGCCAAAGAAGCGATAGAACCTTATTCCCACGACGAAACTGAAGATCTAGTTTTTTATCCGGAAGTTGTTGTTAAGCCCGCGGATACCGGTGAAGTTTCCCAAATTATGAAATTAGCCACGGAGCATCACGTTGCCGTGACTCCTCGGGGAGGGGGAACAAGCCTTTCGGGGGGAGCTTTGGCTGTTTGCGGCGGGATCGTCTTGACCTTAGAACGCATGAATAAAATTTTGGAAATCGACCGTGAAAATTTGATGGTGGTTACCGAGCCCGGCGTGATTACCGAGATTCTGCAAAACGAAGTGGAAAAAGTCGGTCTTTATTATCCGCCCGATCCCGCCAGTCGGGGTAGTTGCCAGATTGGCGGCAACATCGCCGAAAACGCCGGTGGGCCTCATGCTCTCAAATATGGCGTTACAAAGGATTATGTAATGGGTTTGGAGGCAGTTTTGCCAAACGGTGAAATTATCCACACCAGCGGTAAACTCATGAAGGACGTCACGGGCTACAATTTGACGCAACTTTTGGTGGGTTCTGAGGGAACCCTGGCGATTGTTACTAAGGTATACCTTAGGCTGATTCCCTTGCCCAAATTTAGAAAACTGCTGTACGCGCCTTTTGAAACGCTTTATGACGCGGCGAAAGCCTTGACTCAAATTTTCTATCACCAAATTATTCCCGCCGCTTGCGAGTTTATGGAAACGGGCGCGATGGACATTGTGGAAGCCCGCTTAAACACAAAATTTCCATCTCGAGGCAAAGCGCAGGCTTGTTTATTAATTGACTTAGACGGCAGCAATCAAGATGAACTGGATCGTCAGGCGGAGTCGGTCTACGAGATTTTGACTAAGTGGAAAGCCTTAGACGTGGTGAGCGCCGACACCAAAGAAAAGCAAGATGCGATTTGGCGACTTCGCCGCTCTATCGGTGAAGCGGTAAAACAGCTGGTTTACAAGGAAGAGGATACGGTTGTGCCCCGCTCTAATCTGCCCGAGCTTGTGATGGGATTAAAAGAAATTTCCAAAAAATACGGCATTACGAGCGTTTGCTACGGCCATGCCGGAGACGGCAATATTCACGCGAACTTACTTAAGGGGGAGCTCTCTGAGAGCCGGTGGCAGGAGTTGAGCAAAAAGGCGATTCCCGAAATGTTTGAGCTCACGGTCAAATTGGGCGGCAACATTTCCGGTGAGCACGGTATAGGTTTTGTTCAAAAAGAATACCTGTCTATTGGAGTCGGCAAAACTGAAATTAGCCTTATGCGCTCCATTAAAAATATTTTTGATCCCCAAAATATCCTAAACCCAGGCAAAATTTTCCCGGAAGCTCCCGTGACCCCTTTCTAATCCCTTATGGTAAAATAAGCCCATGAATCTAGGCTGGTCCGAAATTCTTCTGATCGCGGTAGTGGCTCTGCTTCTTTTTGGGCCCAATCGTTTGCCCCAGCTGGCGAAATCTTTGGGTGAAGCCGTTCGTGTCTTCCGCAAAGAGCTCAAAGCAACTGACGAACCTTCAGACGAAACCAAACCATAGCGTACCGCTTGAAGATGCCCCCAGGCCGATTTGGGAGCATTTAGGAGAACTGCGTTCGCGTTTATTAATATTGGTTAGTTTGTGGAGCGGCTTCGCCATTTTGGTTTACTTTTTTTTGCTTCCTCGGTCCGTTGCAATTCTCTACTCGTTAGCGCGATTGCCATCCTTGTATGTATTTTCACCGCTGGAGCCATTTTATTTAAAAATAAAAATTTCCTTGATCCTTGCTTTCGCGATGGTTTTGCCTGTGATGGTGTATCAGCTGTGGCGTTTTGTGCATCCCGCGCTGCACAAATCGACCGAGCGTTCTTTGGGTTGGATGATCGCCTTTGGTTCCTTGGTTTTTTTCGCGGTGGGGTTAGCTGTTGGGGTTTTTCAATTAGGGCCGTTTAGTTTGCGTGTTTTGACTTCGCCCGCGATCGTCCAACCTTTTACCATGCTCTTATCGGCGGAAAGTGTTTTCAGCTTTCTCTTGATGATGGGAGTTATTTGCGGCTTTATTTTTGAGGTTCCCTTGGTTTTAATGATTGCCGGAAAACTAAATTTAATTCAGTATTCTACTTTGGCAAAGCGCCGCAAAGAGGCTTTACTGATTATTTTAATCGCTTTAGCTGTCCTTACTCCGACGGGAGACGCGGTGACATTAGCCGTAACAACGACTGCCGGATACTGCTTATGGGAGCTGGGTCTCGTTTTTTTGAGGTTTCAGAAATAGTGGCACGGTTTTTCTATAACCATGCTATAATTAAAAAGATTCATGCAAGCTATTTCAATTAAATCAATGTTAGAGGCGGGTGTTCA
>Ga0209515_10002336_pt1 | contig 29461 bp, 31 predicted proteins | sample Subgroupgradi54m_FD_187454 | JGI IMG/M metagenome (GOLD analysis project Ga0209515, IMG submission 187454) | Subsurface groundwater microbial communities from S. Glens Falls, New York, USA - GMW60B uncontaminated upgradient, 5.4 m (SPAdes)... ... | reverse complement strand
TGTCTATCATTTGGTATTTGGCGATGATTCGGGAAAGTGGGGCACAAAACGCGCAAAAGGCGAAAGTAAAAAAGAAAAAGAAAAGCTATCAATCAGCTCGTCTCATGCGTTTGCCTCCTGCTGGAATAATATTTGCGTATGCTTCGTGATATGATGGAAATGTATGGATAATCCTGCCAAAGTAGTTTTTGATGATGCGCAGAAAAGTGTGAGCGTGCCAGTTGGAGGAATAAGTATTGGTGGAAAAGAAAAAGAGTCGATTGGTGGACTTGGTGGCGAATTACCATTGACTGCCATTGGACAGGAGGTAGAACTTCCTAAAGAAGTAACGTCAGCTGGCGTGAGTGTGCATCCGACAAATATTCCAATCCCGCCAAAGGTTTCTCAGATGGGGGTAAAACCGCTTGGACAAAATGTTTTTGCAACACCGAGTGCTGCCGGCATAACCTTGCCTTTGACAGATGATCAGATTGCCCAGGGCATGCGGCAAAGTGCGACGACTTCTTGGCGATGGCTTGCTGAGTGGTGTAAACGAAGAATAATGCAGATTCGTTTATGGAAAAAGTAAAGGGTGTCATTCTGATCCCGCTCGGCGGGAGAAGAATCTCTCGCGCATGCGAGATCTCAAACGAGTTGAGAGATCCCTCGCTAATCACTCGGGATGACAATTTCATAATATGCCGGATATTTTTTTAGACCTTATCTATCGATTGGAAGTCATTACCATAAGCCTTCTTTTTTTGGCCATACTTTTTGGTGGTCTGGCAGGCTTGGCCTACATTATTTTTCTTTTATGGAAATATCGCGATCGGGAAGAGCGATCTTTGGACTACGTGCTTTTACAAGTTGCCGTGCCGCGCGATAATGAGATAAAAATCGATGCGGCGGAACAATTATTTGCTAGTCTTCATAGTTTGTACAAGAGTGGATTTTGGTCATTTTTGAAGCCCCAACCGCACATATCGTTTGAAATTGTGGCAAAACAAGAAGATATCCGGTTTTACGTTTCCGTGCCGAGGAAACTCATGGATTTGGTGGAAAAACAGATTCACGGTGCCTACCCTGGTGCGGATATTAAAGAAGTCGAGGAATACTCGATTTTTTCCCAGTCTGGCAAAGTAGCATTTGCGGCACTGCGCCTGAAATATTCCGATTATCTTCCTATCCGCGTCTATCGCGATTTACCTACGGATCCACTGTCTTCCATCACATCAGTATTGGCAAAAATGCAAGGAAATGAAGGGGCTGCTGTGCAAATCCTTATCCAGCCCACAGGTGGAAAATGGCGGTCTTTGGGCCGCTCGTATATTTCTAAAACCAAGAAGAATGAAGCAAATCCGGAAAAGGCAAGTTTCAAAGTAGATCAAAAAAGCTTAGAATCCATCGAACAAAAAACCAGCAAGCCCGGGTTTAGAGCGGTGGTTCGCCTTGTTGTTTCTTCTGATAGTCAAGAATCGGCCCGTATTCATTTGGAAAATCTGCTTTCTGTTTTTGAGCAGTTTTCTTCGGATTCCAATAATTTTAAAAAAGTGCGGTTGCCATTTAAGCAATTATTTATGGTGGATTTTATCTATCGCTATTTTCCTCTTTTTAGTTTGCCATTTTTCCAGCAGACGAGTGTATTAAATAGCGATGAGCTAGCATCGATTTATCATTTTCCGAATAAATCCATCGAAACCCCCCATATTTTTTGGCTCAACGCCAAACGTGCTCCAGCGCCAGCACAGATTCCTACGAGCGGTCTCTATTTGGGAAATTCTCGGTATCGGGGGGTAGAGCGGCCTGTGTATCTTGGCAACGATGATCGACGCCGCCATACCTACGTTATTGGGAAAACCGGCACGGGAAAAAGTCAGCTTTTAGAAGAAATGATCATGCAGGATATTGAAGCGGGCAAAGGAGTAGCGGTCATTGACCCCCACGGCGACCTTATGGACGGCATTCTCAGTCGCATTCCGCCAGAGCGGGCAGAAGACGTCATCTACTTTGACCCTTCTGATGGCGACCGACCCATGGGTTTAAATATGCTTGAGGCAAAAACCGAGGAACAGAAGCATTTTGTGGTCACGTCCATCGTTGGACTTATGTACAAACTCTACGATCCTATGAAAACTGGTATTATTGGCCCACGGTTTGAGCATGCCATCCGAAACGCCATGCTTACCGTCATGGTGGAACCGGGCAATACATTTGTGGAAGTGGTTCGTGTACTCACCGATAGCTCCTTTGTGCAGGAACTTTTGCCAAAGCTTACTGACCCTATTATTCGGCGATATTGGACGGACCAGATTGCCCAAACTGCCGATTTTCACAAATCGGAAGTATTAGACTACATCGTGTCCAAATTTGGCCGATTCGTTACGAACAAACTCATGCGTAATATCATTGGTCAATCAGAATCATCATTTGATTTTCGTAAGGTCATGGATGAAGGAAAAATTCTTCTCGTTAATTTAGCTAAAGGAAAAATCGGTGAAGAAAATAGCAATTTCTTGGGGCTTATTTTGGTGCCACGGATCCTGATTTCTGCCATGAGCAGGCAAGAAATCCCAGAAGAAGAACGGCGGGATTTTTACTTGTATGTAGACGAGTTTCAAAACTTTGCCACGCCTGATTTTGCCCAAATTTTATCTGAGGCGCGTAAATATCGTTTGAGTTTGACGGTTGCCAATCAATTTATCGGCCAAATGGAAGAAGAAGTGAAAAATGCCGTGTTTGGCAATGTGGGAACGCTCGTCACGTTTCGCGTGGGCGTGACGGATGCTAACTATTTGCAGCATGAATTCCAGCCGACATTTAACGAACCGGACCTTATAAATATCGATAAATTTAATGCCTATGTCAAAACGATTGTGAAAAACGAGCCGGTCAAGCCATTTAGCATGGATTTGACCAAAGACATGACCAAAATCAATGCGATGAAAAATCCTAATATAGCCCGCGCCATCATACAGCTTTCCAGACTCAAATACGGCCGCTCCAAAGAGTTGGTCGAAGCCGAAATTTCCCAGAGAGCGAGACTGTAAAAAGGAATATTTTCTCTGTGCAAGTGCCTCGGAATCTAGTTTTTGATATAATACTTCATAGTTTCGCCCCAGAAGGGGACCGTAGTTCATTGGTAGAACGCGATCCTTATAAGATCGATGTACTTGGTTCGATTCCAAGCGGTCCCACATGGAACTCGTTGTTTTGGTTGATGAAAAGAATAATGAGATTGGTACTGCGCCGAAAGATACGGTGCATACGCAAAATACCCCGCTCCACCGCGGATTTTCCTTGTTTCTTTTTAATAAGAAACAAGAATTACTTCTCACGAAACGTTCGAAGGGTAAAAAAACATTCCCCAGTGTATGGACCAATACCGTCTGCGGCCATCCTGGTCCTGGAGAAGGTGCTATTGCTGCTGCTAAGCGTCGATTAAAAGACGAGCTGGGCATCGATGTCTCAAATATCAAAGAAATTGCGCCTTATCGCTACCGGTTTGTTGATAAAAACGGTATAGTGGAAAATGAAATCTGTCCGATTCTTGTGGCCCATGCAGACAGTGATCCTCGATCTAGTCAAGATGAAGTAGAAGCGTGGCGATGGGTTGCCTGGCAAGATTTTTTGGAAGATAGTAAAAAACGTCCTGGCGACTATTCACCGTGGTGCGTGGAAGAGGCGCTTAAAGTTCCTCAAGCTTGACACTGCCGTCTTGTTTTCCCTTGATGAGCTCCAGATATTTTTCCGTGGTAGAGATGCGTTTGTGGCCAACGAGCTTAGAGAGTGTCGTAATCGATGTGCCGGCCATGAGATGATGGGCAATGAATGTGTGACGAAGATCATTGACTTTGGCATTTTCAATCCCAGCGATACGGAAATACCGGTCAATTGCTGTTCTAATGTTGCGAATAAGCAGTGCCCTGCCGGTTTTGGTGATAAAAAGGGCACTGCTTACCTCGCCGCCAACTGGCGCAGTACCACGGATTTCTAGATACCGATTCAACGCTTCGCGTGCAGGTTTGTTTAAGGGTACTATACGTTCTGCATGGCCCTCTTGGGCTGAAATATGAAGTTCATTCTCTTTTACATCCACGAGCATTAAATTCGTCAGTTCTCCAATGCGCAGTCCCGTTTGAAGAAAAAGTTCAACAATGGCATAGGTACGAATGTCTCCGCGACAGGAATCGCGCAGAGCCCGATATTCGACCTTTGATAAAATTCTCGGTGGCTTGGTTTCGTATTTAGGATGCTCAATGTCGGCTGCCGGATCTAGAGTTACTGCTCCAGATGTTTTAAGAAAACGATAAAAGGTCTTAATGGAGTTAATTTTTCGAGAGACAGATTTTGGCGTGTACTTTTCGCTTGCGAGTTTTTTTAAGAAGGCTTCGAGTTCATCATGAACCACTTCAGCAATGTCTTTTTTGCCCATATTGGCTAAAAAGCCGGTAAGTTGTTCGACGTCCTTCGTATATGCTACGATGGTAGCGCGAGCACGCCTGCGACTCTCTAAATATTCCGTAAATTGCCGATGGGCGCTTTTTAAATCTAGTGGTGTTGCCATGATGTTTTAGGGTTTTTGAATCCTATAGTACCCTATAATATCATAAAACAAACTGGGGTGCAAGTCATGAAAATAGTAAAGCATGCTAAGGTTGGACTTATAGTGTGGATTTTAGGTATTATAGTCGTAATAAGTCTCGTCGGATCCATCATAAATTCCTGGAAAAAGAAGGATATCGTGAAAGAAAGAGAGGATATCTTACGTCACGTAGAGGATCAAAACCAACAGCTCAAAAAACAACTGGAAGAAGCGCAAACCCCCGTATTTATCGAGAAAGCGGCGCGAGATAAGCTGGGACTCGTCAAACCTGGAGAGATCGTGGTGCTTTTGGGAAAGCCGGTGGCCACCGGTTCTGTGTCTCTGCGTGGAGAGCGGGAGGAGTCAGTCAACTGGAAGCAGTGGTGGAGGCTGTTTTTTTGAGTGTTTACACAGAAATCCCGTTTGGCGGGATGTTTGGTGGCAGGGGAGAGGATCGAACTCTCGACCATTGCCTTATGAAGACACTGCTCTACCACTGAGCTACCCTGCCATTCTGGAGCAAAACCTTACGGTTTTTCTCCAACTCTTTTCCCTCATAGGTATCGCGAACGATTCTCTCGTAACCGCCGTTCGCGACTGATTATACTCTATTTATTTTACTCAATTTCAGGCAAAAAGGCAATAAAAATCCGCCTACAGAGGACGGTTTGGTTGCGGGACATCCAATCAGAACCTATTTGCTTACTTCATGTCATCCTAAATTTCCTTAATATCATAAAAAAGGCGCCTTAGGTTTGTTGAGTTGATTTATCTCACCATCAGGCGCCATCTTCTTGTACTTTTCGCTTGCGGCAGTTTATTATTGGAGCGAAGTCGCCAATTTGTGCCATTCTTCACTGGATAGTAGCCGTGCTGGTCCTTCGCATTCTTTCCAGACACCCATGGAACCTCTGACCATTATCCTTGGTCACAATCGTTTGAACGCTTCTGGCGCAATCACTTCTGCGCGATTGGTTTCTTTGTTGTAGTTGGCTTCAACCACGCAGGCTTGTTGATCTACGACATATCCGAACCCATACAGGAGGTTCGTTTCAACGAGGAAGACTTTCTTTTCCATGACATTCTCCTTCTTATTGACCGAACTTTCCGGCGCAATTGTAAAGTACAAGAACAAATAAGGTAATCAAGCTGAAAGCATACCAGAAAAGAAGAGAGGAGTCAAAAAATTACAAGGTTTAGATTCTAATTTGTTGTAAGCCCTATGTTGCGGGGCCGGGAATCGCGCCCGGTCTAGAAGATTATGAGCCTTCTGTGCTGCTGTACACTACCCCGCGGTTCTGGTAAAGAACAGATTTTATTATAGCGCAGATTGATGGATATGGTCAAATACGCTTTTTACTGCGTGTTTTGAGCCAGGCGGCAATTTCATTAAGAGAAAAATTTTCAACATCTACAGATACCATGAAGTCAATAATCTCCTCTTTTTTTCCAGAAAGCACGTACCCATTGAGGAATAGAAACCGTTTTGTTGTATAGTATGCCGTTCGTTTATTGCCATCATCAAATGGATGATTTTTGACCAATGAATGTAAAAGTGCTGCAGCTTTTTTCCAAACGTTCGGATACAAATCTTTGCCGCCAAATGTTGCTTTCGGGCGCTCTATAGCACTATGGAGAAGAGTAAAATCATGGATATCACTTCGTCCACCTCCCACCGCAATCATTTTTGCATGAATTGCGTAGACCTCCTCAAGAGAAAGATAGTTCATACCCTTGCAAGGGCTTTGATGATATCGGCTTCTTTTTCACTGATTTCATCCAGCCATTGTTTGAACTCTGGTGTGAGTCCGGGCATAGTTGCATCTGCGATAGGGCGCACATAGGCAGCGCGGAGCACAGCATTGGTTTCGACGTCAATGGTATCTCCAGCCCGATATTTAGCTTCTTTTGTAAACTGTTTTGGAAGAACAACTGCTAGAGAGTTACCGACGTTGATGATTTTTTGGATCATATATGTACCTCCGTTATAACGAGATTATAACATAAGATTGGGATGGCGTCAACATGGTATAATAAGCAAAGTATGAAACGCATATTATCTGGTATTACGCCAAGTGGGGACGGGAGCCTGCATATTGGCAACTATTTGGGGGCGGTCCGTCAGTTTACCCAACTCGCCAAAACGCACGAGTGTTTTTTGATGGTTGCGGACTTGCACGCACTCACCACGATTCAAAATAAAGAAATGCTCAAGAGAAATACGGAAACGCTGATTCTTAATGAATTGGCATTATTGGGAGAACTCAAAAACATTACTTTTTTCCGCCAATCTGATGTCCCGATGCATACGGAGCTCCAGTCGATTCTCAATAACGTGACGCCGTTGGGGCTTTTGAAGCGGGCGCATGCGTACAAAGATAAATTGCAAAAAGATGTGATGGAAGACGATATTAACGTTGGTCTTTTTAGCTATCCCATGCTTATGGCGGCAGACATTCTTTTGTATAAACCGGATTTGGTGCCAGTGGGGAAGGATCAAAAACAGCATGTGGAAATTACCCGCGACATTGCCGAAAGGTTCAACAAAACATTTCAAAAAAATGTCTTTACATTACCGGAGCCATATATTCCAGAAGAAGTCACCGTCATTTTAGGTACGGATGGGAAACGGAAAATGAGTAAATCGTTGGGCAATCTTATTTCTATTTTTGATGATGAAGTAGTCATCAAAAAACAAGTGATGGGGACGTACACCGATCCCACACGCGCACATGTGACAGATAAAGGTCACCTTGAAGGCAATATGGTGTTTACATATCTCGATTTTTTTGGGGAAAAGAAAAAAGTCGAAGAACTCAAGAAGCGCTATCAGGAAGGAAAGGTTTCAGACGTGGAAGTGAAAGAATACTTATTCGAATCGTTGATAAAGACATTCAACTCGGCTCGAGAACGCTACGATGACCTGAAAGCACATCCAGAAAAAGTAAAGCAGATTTTAGAAGTTGGCGCAGCAAAAGCACAATCCGTGTCAGCGGCAACGATGAAAGAGGTGCGGGAAGCGGTGGGACTGACGAATCAGTATTCATTTTTTCGATACAATGGATCTCCGATCAGAGCCTGCCCTCGACCGGATCGAGGGTCGGGGATGACAGGAATTGTCTCTATTGATGAATTTAGCTCTATTGATATGCGGGTGGGATTGGTGAAAGAAGCCGTCAATGTAGAAAAAAGTGAGAAGCTTATTCGTCTGATAGTTGATTTCGGCGAAGAAACGCGGACTATTTTTACTGGCGTGCGGCCATTTGGATATACACCAGAGGACTTTATCAATAAGCAGTTTTTCTTTGTGTATAACCTTGCCCCGCGGAAAATGATGAATGAACAGTCACAGGGAATGATTATGGCAGTAGACGGTCCGGATGAGAAGCCTCTTTTTCTTTCTGCTGATGGTATGCCACTTGGTGCACGCGTTCGATAAATGATATACTTCCGCTATGGCAGAGAAACCAATTGTAAAACACAATGGAAATGGTAATGCTAAGAAAAAGGGAAAGATGTTTTCTTTCCAACTCCAATTTAACCTCAAAAATATTTTCATCGGGCTATTTATTGCATTTTTGTTGCTTTCCCTTTTGGGAAGTATTGGCAATCCGACTGCACTTTTGTCTGAAAAACCATTATCTACGGTGTTTTCTGATGTTAAAGCCGGCAAAATAGAAAAAATTGAAGTGGAGGAAGCCAAACTCACTGTTTCGTACAAAGACGGCAATAAATTTGTTTCTCACAAAGAATCGCAGGAGTCGCTGTTTAAACTTTTAGAATCGGCAGGAGTAGATCCTAAGGGAGTGGAGATTCGGGTCAAAGACGTGAGCATTGGTCAATTATGGCTCGGGCTTCTTTCCAATGTGCTGCCGCTTATTTTGACCGTGGTTTTTTTCCTTTTTATCTTCCGGCAGGCACGGGGAGCCCAGGACAACATATTTTCTTTTGGACAAAGTAAAGCACGGGTATGGAGTAAAGATTTGCCAAAGACGACGTTTGCGGATGTTGCCGGCGTTGACGAAGCAAAAAAAGAACTTGAGGAAGTCGTTGACTTTCTCAAAAATCCTACAAAATATAAAGCACTCGGCGCGCGTACCCCCAAAGGAGTGATTTTGGTTGGTCCGAGCGGCACTGGGAAAACACTTCTTGCCAAAGCCATGGCCGGAGAAGCGCATGTACCGTTTTTTAGCATAGCAGGTAGTGAATTTATGGAAATGTTGGTAGGAGTAGGAGCTGCTCGTGTGCGGGACCTTTTTGGGCAGGCCAAAAAGAGTGCACCGGCGATCATATTTATCGATGAAATAGATGCCATTGGCCGCATGCGCAGTGTGGGCATCATGGGTGGGCATGATGAGCGCGAACAAACCCTCAATCAAATTTTGGTAGAAATGGATGGCTTTGAACCCAATACGGCGGTCATGGTGGTTGCGGCTACCAATCGAGGGGATTTACTTGATAGCGCACTTTTGCGTCCTGGTCGGTTTGATCGACGGGTCGTCTTAGACCTTCCGGATATGGAAGGACGCAAAGCCATTTTAGCCATTCATGCCAAAGGTAAACCCTTTACCCCTGGTGTTGACTGGGACAAAGTGGCCAAACGCACCGTGGGCTTTAGCGGTGCAGATTTGGAAAACATGCTCAATGAGGCCGCGATCTTGGCGGCCCGCGGTAATAAAAAAGAAATTGATATGAAAGATTTGGAAGAAGCGGCTACCAAAGTAAAACTTGGACCAGAAAAACGGAGACTCCAAACGGATATGGATAGGAAAATGACGGCCTACCATGAAGCAGGGCATGCCGTGGTTACGTTCTTTAGTCCCCATATGGATATGGTGCATAGGATTAGCATCGTTTCGCGCGGTATGGCGCTGGGATATACACTCACCCCTCCAGAAAAAGATAGACTCCATGAAACGCGTTCCCACCTCGTCGAACAAATAGCTACCATGATGGGAGGGCGAGCTGCTGAGCAACTTATTTTCCATGAAATGACGTCGGGCGCTGCTAATGACATCGATCAAGCCACACGCATTGCCCGGTACATGGTGATGGAGTTTGGCATGAGTGATTTGGGACCTATTAACTTTGGTCCACAGACGGACATAACCGAATGGGGGAAAAGCTACATGGATCAAAATGCTATTTCCCCAGAAATGCAAGGAGCAATTGATCGGGAAGTAAAAAAGTTTTTGGATGAAGGATATAAGCAAGCAGCCATCATTCTCAAAAAATATCGGGCAAAATTAGACGTGGTGGCCGACGCGTTGGTAAAAAAAGAAACGTTGGAGAGTGAAGAATTTGAGAAGCTCATGGGCGGAGCAAAAGAAAAATCGACTTCATGAATCGTTTAGTCCTCATTGACGGCAATGCTATTCTTCATCGCGCGTATCATGCACTCCCGCCACTGACTGCTCCTGATGGATCAGTCGTGAATGCCGTTTACGGATTTACCTCGATGCTTTTTAAATTATTTATTGATTTGAAGCCCACACATATTATCGTTGCTTTTGATCGGCCCAAGCCCACATTTCGGAAACAGATGTTTGCTGGGTATCAAGCAAAACGTCCCGAGATGGCAGAAGAGTTAAGTACGCAGATTGCCAAAGTCCATGATGTCGTTTCTGCCTTTGGGATTCCCATCTATGAGGTTGATGGCTATGAAGCAGATGATGTGATTGGAACACTTGCTAAACAAGCGGTCAACCAGACACAGGTGATTATCGTCACGGGTGATCGTGATCTTTTGCAATTAATTACTGGTGATCGGATCCTCACTTATATGCCGGTCAAAGGATTATCAGAAGCAAAAATATATGGGGAAAAAGAAGCGAAAGAACGATTGGGAGTAGACCCAAAACAAATTCCTGATTATAAAGCGCTTGCGGGTGATGCATCGGATAATTATCCAGGAGTTGCTGGTATTGGACCAAAGACTGCAGGTCAATTATTAGAGACCTTTGGTACCGTTGAAAATTTATATAAAGCAATTCAAAAAAAAGATAAGCGACTTACAAAATTTTCTCCAGCAGTATTAGAAAAGCTTGCTCATGGGGCAGAAGATGCCGTATTGTCAAAAGACTTAGCAACCATCAGAACCGACGCGCCGATCCATATCGACCTGGAAAAAGCAAAGATCGACTCTCTCGATACACCAAATGCGCGAAAAGCATTAGAAGCATTTCATTTTTTGTCCCTTCTCAAGCGCTTACAAAAGTTGGGAAAAGAAGAAGCAGTTGCTAAAAAATCTTCTTCAAAAAAAACTCAAGCAGAAAAAAACGAGGAGCAGTTATCATTAGTATGAAAATAGCATTGGTCCATGATTATTTACGTGAGTATGGGGGAGCGGAGCGGGTGGTGGAGGCAATGCACGAGCTGTGGCCGCAGGCGCCCCTGTGTACGGCATTTGTGGATTGGAAGAGTTTAGGAAGGCACGCCGAGCGTTTTAAGAGTTGGGATATTCGGACCAGTTGGGTACAGCAGTATCCACTCATTAAAAAATTTATTTCCCCCTTACGATTTTTGGCGCCAAAGATTTGGGAAAGCTTCTCCGCCCAAGGCGGATCCGCCTCGGGCGGAGATTTATCTTCTTATGACATAGTCATTTCCTCTAGCGGGTGGTTTATGTGCCGCGGGGTCATTGTTAAAAAACCATCTCTCCACATCTGTTACATTCATCATCCGCCACGCAATCTTTACGGATACGCCACGGGCAGCGATTTGCAAAAATACTGGCCGGTCCGCGTGTATGCTGCAATAATCAATTTTTTTCTTCGTCACTATGATTTTGAAACCGCCCAGGCAGTTGATTATTTTATTGCAAACTCCAAAGAAACTGCTCGAAGGGTGGAAAAATTTTATCGAAGAGACAGCGTCGTTATATATCCACCAATTGATATTCCACAAGGCCACCCCTTGCAGAAAAAACGGGAATATTATCTTTCCGTGGGAAGATTGACCTATGCAAAACGCGTCGACTTAGCAATTGAAGCCTGCAATCAACTCAAATTGCCTTTAAAGATTGTTGGCGTTGGAAAAGAAGAAGCGTCTCTGCGTACAATTGCTGGTCCCACAATTGAATTTGTTGGGAGTGTTTCCGATGGTGAGCTTGCTAACCTATATGCTGGCGCAAAAGCGCTCATCTTTTGTGCTTTGGATGAAGATTTTGGGATGGTGCCGGTGGAGGCCATGAGTCATGGCACGCCAGTGATTGCTTTGGCCCAAGGAGGAGTGTTGGAGACGGTGATTGAGGGCAAGACCGGTGTTTTCTTTAAAAACCCGGAGATTGAGGAGTTAATTGCGGCTATTGAAAAATTCAATAAAGATTATAAAAGTTATAATAATTGTTATATCCAGGCCAAAAAATTTAGCAAAGAACGATTCCAGAGAGAACTTAAGGCATTTATTAAAGACAAACTATGAAAAAAACGAAGGCTTCGTATACGTTGATGCTTTCTCGACCATCTCTTTCTTTTGCCGAAGGGACAGCCGCATTCACGAAACTGCGAAGTGACGTGCAAGCGGCTGGCATTCTCAATCGTGCGTACTATTATTACTTCGTGCTTTCTTCTTTTGTTGTTATTGGTTTCTTGTTGAGTATCTATCAAATTATAGTATCTTTTTCTCCTTGGGCTGTTGCCATCTGGGCTATGGCACTGGGGTTTTTTACGGTACAGTTTGGTGGACTTTTGCATGACGCAGGGCATCGGGCGATTTTTTGGTCTACAAAAGCCAACGATATGGTGGGATATATGTATGCTGCCTTTGCAAACCTTTCGTATGCACAGTGGCGAGGCACACACAATAAGCATCATGCACGTCCTAACGAAGAAGGTGAAGATCCTGACGTAGGTATCGTCTTCCATGCATTCACCGAAGAGCAACTAGCAACATCCTCTCTCATTGTTCGCGCTCTTTCCAAGTATCAGGCGTATCTCTTTTATCCACTTCGTTCTCTTACGTTTCTCACCGCGCGGTATGAGTCCTTCCGCTATTTTCGTACGCATAGTTCTCTCCAAACAATCATCACATTTTTCTTTTTTCTCCTGGGGATTTTTTTATGGTTTGTCGCACCATTTTTATTTTTTCCCTTGTGGAAAGCGTTTCTTTTTTTGTTGGTTGCCAACTTTACTATCGGCATCTATGCATCCAATATATTTGCTCCCAATCATAAAGGCATGCCGCAAGTGAAAAAGGGCATGAAGTTTTCTTTTTTGGAACAACAGATTGCAACAGCACGAAACATTAGACCGAGCCTCCTTACTGATTTTTTCTATATGGGACTCAATTATCAGATCGAGCATCATTTGTTTCCGGCTTGTCCGCGCAACAAATTGCATTTACTGAGTCCCTTCGTGCAGTCTATATGCAAGCGCTATGGCCTTGCCTATACCTCAGAAACTGTGTGGAAAACACATCGATCCATTCTTTCTCAATTACATTTGGTGGGAAACATGATACAAGAATAAGTATGGAATTTACTTTAGAAGTAAAAAATCTTACCAAGCGCTTCGGCAGATTTACTGCCGTTGATGACATTTTTTTTCTATTGGCGAAGGGGAGATCGTGGGATTTTTTCTGTATCATTTTTCTGTTCTTTCTCTTGGCTTTCTGTTGCCTGTGTATTTCGTCGAACTTCTCTTATTTGCCTGGGCGACAGGTATGATGATGTTGAGTCTTATTTTTCGTTTTGGGATTGATGTCCAAGCACTTTCTTGGACGCTTATTTATTTTGTCCAGCCGTTGGGAGGAATTTTTTATCCGATATCTATTCTTCCACCTTCCATTCGTTGGTTTTCCTATCTTTTGCCCACAAGCTATGTATTTGAAAGTATCCGGGAACAGTTGTTTACAGGAGTGCTCAATGGAAGATTTATCATCATCGCTTTGGTGTTAGACATTTTTTATCTATGTCTTGGCTATTTTAGCCTCAAAATGAGCTTTACGCGTTCCAAAAATAATGGAAGATTTGTGAGATTAGAAGGGTAAAAGATTTTGTCTATAAATAGTTATAGGCTTGACAAAGGGAGTAAAAATTGATATAATTTAGCATTATGAGAAGTCTACGCGTTATTAGCTGTACATTTTTTATACAGGTTGCGTAAGAAAGCAGGGCCGTTTGGCTCTTTTTTTATGAGAGAACAAGAGACACTGCCAGGAAGATCTGATCTATTACCACTAGCGCTAGTGAGTAGCAATCCACGGAAAAGTGATCAATTGCAGAAGTATGCGGGAGCTGTTGATCGAGCCACTACGAAAATCCCCTTATTTAACGAAGATGTAATAAAAGAACAGTTGCAGCTAACTCCCGAGAATGGAATGGATTATGTTGCCGCCGTATCGAGAAATAAATTACTCATGCAACGCGAATTAGTACGTGCCAGCGAAGGAATAGGTTCAGACTATGCAATGATTGTGTCTGATTCGGTCGTTATGTTACCACAGCCAAATGGTGAATATTTTGCAGTGAATCGCGATGGACTCGATGAATCTCAAAAATTATCAATAAGGGAACAACTTAATAAACTCCAAGAAGTGACCTATGTAGGAGCTGTTACCTTCGGGAGAAAGTTAGGAGAATCAGCATTTACCGTATTGACGTATTTAAAAGTACCTCTTGTTCAACCTTTAACGGAGTTTCCATTCTCTGTTGAGGCAATTCCAAAATTAGTGGATACAACTCGGGGGCTTGAAGCAGGATTTATCAGTTATGAAATACACGAAGAAGACAAAGTGTTACAACCCGCATTCCGACCAATCAGATTTGGTGTTCAAGATTTTGAATCAGTACGACCATATATCTCTGGGCTAGCACCACAGGTAATTGAGTTAGCCGATAAAGCTACTCAGTTTGATCGAAATATTGCTCCATTATTAGAACAGGCTATCTCAGCTCATCCATTTAATACGCTTTCTTATTATGCAGAAAGGAAAAAAAATCCTAACGGCGATTTAAGGAAGGATTTCTATACCGCACTCGTTGCTGGGTATCGTAATTTTTTTGCGAGGTATGGTGGCAATTGTTCACTGTATACTCTTGACATTATTGATGAGCTAAGAGACAAAGGGTACGAACCACAAGTAATTCTATATCCCGCAGATAATATAGGAGTATATTATGAAAAGGGTCACAGCGGGGTCCTTATTGATACTGATAAAGCACGATATCTCATTGATCCTGGACTCACTATTCCATATCCGATACCCATCTCTTTTCAAATTCCTCTGTATCCTATTCGAATCGGAAGCAAGCTTATTCTTACTCAGGTGAGGGATTTTAACGGAGATTTCATTCCTGATTTAGTAGTTTCCAATAGAGATCAGATAAATATATTGCTAGGACAAAAAATAGAAACGCCAGAAGAATTCCGAGAAGAGTTACCGGAAATATTAGCGACATTACATGCTCGAAGAACAGTTTTCAAAGTTGACTTACATGATAAGAGTGGAGCTAAAAATTTAGGAATAACCATAAATTTGAGAACTTCAACGGTTACTATAAGCGAAGGGAAACACCTAACTGTATTGCCATTTAATGATTTAACGTCGTTGGAAAGTCAATCATTTATTCAAAGAGTATTTACTGATAGCGGTGGACGTTTTAATCTTTCAGAGCAGTTGATTGAAATTATGAAAAATAACCTAGAGCTCCAAGATAAATAAACTTTTCAATGATATATCCTACGAGAGCAAAAGTTTTCCCCGGTCTCCAAGGGGGAAGTTTAGTTATTTTTTTCCATGGATTATTTGGCGGTTCCATCGATCCATTGTGTTCACCAGAGATTCATAGGCTTGCGGAGAGACTCATCCAAGACAATATTTGTGCCGTTGGTTTGTATGAGACGTCGCGGAACCTCATGCGTGATGATCGAGATTTTATTGCATGGGCAAAAGAAGCATTTGCAGGAAAAACGTTTGCCGATGAGGTTCATGATGTTGAAATAGCGCTCAAAGAGTTGACCAATGCGTTTTCGGAATATAAACGATTGATTTTTGTAGGATTTTCTTTGGGTGGAACATTGTCCACGTATTTTCTTGATACTTACCATCCCGATGCAGTGCTTATGTTTGGAAGTGGATGTGCAACACGGAGTAAGCACATGCCCATAGGCTCCACGTATCCGCCGAAAAGTGAAATACTTGATAATCTCAAAAATTATCGGGGAACTTTAAAAATTTTCCAGGGGACCGAAGATGCGGTCGTGCCAAAGGGCGGAGCAAAGCAAATCCTCCGAGCAGCAACCAAAGCTGCGCGACGGGACTTTGTTCAACTTGGGGGTGTGGACCACCGGTTTCAAATGCGCTATGGAACACCAGATGCCACGCTTAAAGATTTTCTTTTTAAAGAAGTTGTTTTAGCAGTTGAAGAGATTGATGATCGTATACAGAAAAAGCAATGAAGGAACTGCTTACAGGTATTCCAGGAGTAGGGAAAAGCACAGTATTACGAGAGGTGCTAAAAGGATATAAGGGACAGATTCGTGGTGTGATCACTGAAGAAATTCGTGATTCAGAGGGGAAACGCGTTGGTTTTGAAGTAGTGAATTTTAAAAAAGATCAAAAATTATTGGCGCATAAAACATCTGTTGTTTCTGATTCAAGCATAGGGGATTACAAAGTGGATATTGGGGTGATTGAACAGTTTGTAGTACCTGAATTAGAAAAAGGTATTACTGGATTCGGGGGACTTGTCATAGTAGATGAAATTGGAAGAATGCAGGCGTTATCAAAAACCTTTTTAATGACTCTCGAGAACTTATTTGATTCCGATGCTCATATTTTGGCAACTATAGTGTATGATCCAGAGCCTTGGTCGCTGCAATATAAACACCGCTCTGATGTGACAGTGATAGAGGTGACAGAGCAAAATAGGAATTTATTGCCAGAGCAAATTTTACTTAAACTAAAGACACTTTCTTGACAATAAATTAACTTCTGCTACAATACCTATAAAGCGCAATAGAATGCGCTTTATAGTGAGAAATTATTTATGAGCGACGGCCGCGATACGTTTGTCCTTTCTCTTGGTGGATCACTAGTGGTCCCCAATGGCGGTATTGATACCCAATTTCTTTCTGACTTTAATAAATTTATCAGAAAACAAGTCTCCTCACAAAAGAGGAGATTTTTTATTGTGGTGGGAGGGGGAGCGACGACCCGACAATATCAGGAAGCTGCCCGGGTCGTTAAGAATCAAAAGATTGAAGACATCGATTTAGACTGGCTTGGCATTCATGCAACACGGCTGAATGCCCAACTCGTACGTACGATTTTTCAAGATATTGCTGATCCTCGGGTCATTAAGCATTACGAAATTATTCTCAAAGTAGAAGCGCCAGTTGTTATTGCTGCCGGATGGAAGCCAGGGTGGAGTACGGATTATTGTGCCATCACATTGTGTCAAGACTATGGTATAAAATCAGCAATCAATATGACCAATGTTGATCAAGTATATGATAAAGACCCCAAAAAATTTCCTGATGCCAAACCGCTTATCAATGTTTCCTGGAAAAAATACCGTGCGATTGCAGGAGACAAGTGGATTCCTGGTATGAATTTACCATTTGATCCGATTGCTTCCAAACTTGCCGATGAGTTGGGAGTGACGGTGAAAATTCTTAACGGTAAAAACCTTGAGAATCTCGCCCGCGCTTTGGACGGCAAATCCTTTACCGGCACCACCATCGTGTAATTTGACTTTCTCCACACTATTTGTCATACTCAAAGTTTGCATTGGTAGAACGGGATATTTATCATCCCAAGGCTACCTTTTCGCACATTAACATTGATGAGGGAGAATCCTTTGATAAACCTAGGACAGGGAATTTTTGTCCATCTCATGGAGGTGAATAAACGTTCTCTGTTCTGGGGGAGAAAAAAGAGGAAGGAACCCAGAGATATCGACCAAGTATCAATCAAAGAAAGGGTTACTATCATGTCTCAACAGGTGAATTCGGTACAGGATATTTTAGCTCAAGGTTACGTTCGCCGTACGACGGAAATAGGCCAGTTGACTTTAAGTTGGGATCGATTCCAAGACGGTTTGGAAATTTGGTACCAACTCGATTGGACGCCAAAAGTTGGCGTGCCTTCCACTTGGACGACCACTGTTCGTATGAAGTCAGTAAACCAGACCGAAGCAATTTTTGCTGGGGTTGACGCAGTCATGCTGATCGGTGACGTTCCACAGGTGGTTCGCGACGCCGCGCCGCTACTTAAAGAATTGATGACTGCTGCCAAGTAGGTTTCCGCGACACATGCCACGGGTTTCTTGATTACTATTATCAACGAAGCATAACACCCGTGGCGCTGCCGTCTTTTCTCCCTCATCAATCTCATTTTATTAGATATCCATGGTACAATGCAAAGAATTGGCACGCGCGCTTGTATGATTCTTTCTTCTGTCACTCTTGACAATTTTCGCAGTTACCCCAAACAGACATTTCAATTTTCTCCCACGACAACATTGATTATTGGTCCCAATACTGCTGGGAAAACTAATATCTTGGAAGCAATTGTTTTTTTGGCAACAGGCAAAAGTTTTCGGGCAGACAGTGATCGGGAAATGATTGCGTGGAACGAAGAATTTGGTCGAGTTTCTGCCGTGGTGGGCGATACGAAGTTGGAGGCTCTAGTGACTGGAGGCATTATTGGAGGGCAACCGGCGCCATTCAAAAAATATTTGGTCAATGGCGTGTCTCGGAGGTTAGTGGATTTTTTAGGGAACCTGCGTGTCGTTCTTTTTTGGCCGGAACATCTGGCGTTAGTGACCCAAAGTCCCAGTCTTCGGCGGCGATATTTAGATAGCGTGTTGATGCAAGTAGATCGAGAGTACCGGCGAAATCTTTTGTCCTACGAGCGAGGTATCAGGCAGAGAAACTCACTTTTGGAGCGGATCAAAGAAGGTTTTGCGCAAAGAAGTCAACTTTTGTTTTGGGATCAACTGCTTATAAAAGCAGGAGGGTATATAACAGACAAAAGAGCTCAATATATTGATTTTGTCAATAATTTTCAATTTTCAATTCGAAATTTTCAATTAATGTATGACAAAAGTGTCATTTCTGAAAATCGACTCGAGCAGTATGCAATGGAAGAGATAGCGGCAAAAGCTACTCTTGTGGGGCCGCATCGCGATGATTTTATTTTTTATAAACAGGACAAAGAGTTGTCCAAATTCGGTAGTCGTGGTGAGCAGCGATTAGCAGTATTGTGGCTGAAGCTTGCGGAGCTTTCCTACATACAAAACGAAGTGGGTGAGCGGCCGATACTTCTTCTGGATGATATTTTTTCTGAACTCGATAGTGTTCACCGCTCACTGGTGTTTGATCTTATTGGAAAACAACAAACGATTATTACTTCAGCAGAATCTGATATTCTTGGTGAAAATAAATTCGTGGATGCCACGGTGATCAAGCTTGCGTTATAATATCAGCATGAAATCTGTTACTGCCGAAGATATCAAGGGTCTCTATTTTCCGCCAGCAAATTCACACAAAGGCCAAAATGGGAGACTTCTGATTATCGGTGGTTCGCATCTATTTCATGCGGCCAGTTTGTGGGCACTGGAAGTTGCTTCGCGCATTGTAGATCTCGTGCATTATTCCTCAGTGCCCGAAAATAATGAGCTTATGGTAAAAATAAAAAGCGAGTTTCGTGATGGCATTGTGGTGCCGCGTAGTGACGTGGATAGCTATATTGAAGAAGATGACTGTATACTCATCGGCCCTGGGATGATGAGGGACAGTGAGACAAAGGAACTTACCAATCGACTTCTCAAAAAATATCCGCAAAAACAGTGGGTGATTGATGCAGGGGCTTTGCAGATGATGGATATATCTTTGATTCCAAAGAATGCGATTTTGACTCCACACCATGGGGAATTTGTCGGAGTCTTTGGTGGTGAAGTAGGCGCTGAGGTCGGCGTCATGTCATTCCCGCGAACGCGGGAATCCATCACCGTCAAACAATATCCAACCATGGATCCCCGCCTGCGCGGGGATGACAAAAATGCTGCGCAAGTCGAGCATTTTGCCAAAAAGCATCAGTGTATCGTGCTTGTTAAGGGACAAAAAGATATTGTCTGCTCGCCAGTTGAGTGTCGAATCATCGAAGGCGGCAATTCTGGTATGACCAAAGGCGGGACGGGAGACGTACTGGCAGGACTTATCGCGGCACTGGCGTGTAAAAACGATCCGTTTTTAGCAACTATTGCGGGCAGTTTTGTTAATAAAAGAGCCGGTGATACCTTGTATCAAAAGGTTGGCCCGTATTTTAATGCGTCAGATCTAGCCCATCAAATTCCTCTGACCATGAAAACGTTATTTTTCTCCTAGTATTTCCCGCATCTACATGATATAAAGGGACCATGTACTCCCCGAAATTTACCATTTCTTCAAAAATTCTCAAAAACATCGGCCTTATAGAAGCAGCTCGCGAAATGATTGAAAATGCACCCTTGGTTCCTGCGTGGGAAGCAAAATTTCGGGAAGAGGCGATAGTACGCACCGTCCATCATGGGACGCATATAGAAGGCAATGAACTCAACCTTGCTGAAGCGGAAAAAGTGCTTGCCGGAGCGACCATCGTTGGTCGCGAGCGCGATATTCAGGAAGTACTCAATTATCGAAATGTGTTAAAGTTTATCGAAACATACCAAAGCCCAACCATTACCCAAGAAGCGCTCAAGCACATCCATGAGCTCACCACGTTTCGCGTGTTGCCACCAGAAAACGTCGGAGATTTTCGGAAAACCCAAGTGGTTGTAAAAAATAGTCAGACCGGAGAAATTACGTTTCGCCCGCCGCCCGCTATTGAAGTACCATTTCTTATTGCTTCGTTTCTTGACTGGCTCAATACTGCTGGTCCTGATGATCTTCATCCGGGATTACAAGCAGGCATCACGCATTATGAAATCGTCCGCATCCATCCGTTTCTCGATGGCAACGGTCGCGTGGCTCGCTCCATTGCAACCCTGGTACTTTTCAAAGGCGGGTATGATATCAAACGTTTTTTTTCTTTAGAAGAGTATTACGACCGGGAGCCGATGCGCTATTATGAATCGCTCCAGAGAGCTAGTAGTGACGGCGGTGATTTGACCGCCTGGCTCGAGTACTTTACTGAAGGTTTGGCAATTGAACTTACTCGCATCAAAGAAAAGGTAAAATCGCTCTCGACTGATTTAAAGATCAAAAAATCTTTGGGTGGGCAACAGATGAGTTTAACGGAAAGGCAGATCAAAATCGTTGAATTTGTCCAAGAAAATGGGTTTTTGCAGAATAAATCCTTTTTTGAGTTGTTTCCCATGATTTCTGAAGATACCGTGCTTCGGGAATTGAAGGACTTAGTGAAAAAGGGTATAGTGAAAAAGGAAGGCTCCACCAAAGGAGTCAAATATGTCTTGAAAAATTAATATGGATCTGTCCGGCCCAGGGCTCACCTACGTCTTCCTTATTATTCCGACATTATTTGCGTTTGTTGTGGTAGGACAAGGGGTTGCCAAGATGGCAAAAGGAGAAAAAGATGGGCCGATCATTATGGCTGTGGGGTTTGCATTTTTAGGTCTTATTGCTGCTGCCTACTTTTTCTTCATACGATGATATTTTCTGAGTTATCGCGTTACTTTGGCAAGCTTGAAGAGACTGCGTCACGAAATAGCATGACGGAGATTTTGGCCGGTCTTTTCAGGCAATCCCACAAAGATGAAATTGGCAAAATTTGTTACCTTCTGCAGGGTCGCGTGGCGCCGCTTTACGAAGCAGTAGAATTTGGCGTTGCCGATAAATTTATGATCCGCGCTATTGCTCGAGGCTATGATGTGGATGAAAAGCAGATCGTCGTGTCGTTTAAAAAAGCAGGTGATCTTGGAATAGCGGCGCAGGAGTGGGCCAAACACCAAAAGGAGTCATTGCTCAGTGTGGATGAAGTATATAGTCGCTTGTATGCTATCACCCAAGCGGCAGGCGTTGGATCTCAGGATAAAAAAATTACTCTACTTGCAGAGCTTCTCCAATCAGTTGATGCACTTTCGGCGCGTTTCATTGCGCGCATCCCTTTAGACAAGCTTCGCTTAGGATTTTCGGACATGACAATTCTTGATGGTCTTTCATGGATGTTGGCAGGAGATAAATCACTCCGAGTCAAACTGGAAGAGGCATATAATGTACACCCGGACATTGGATTTATCGCAGAAACGGTCAAGGAGCATGGTATCAAAGGCCTTTCTTCCGTGAGGGCAAAAGTCGGTGCGCCGATTTTAGCATCGCTTTGTCAACGGTTGCCCAATGCCGATGAAATGATTAAAAAAATGGGCAAGGTTGCCGTGGAGCCAAAATATGACGGTGTACGCGTGCAAATCCATGTTCTAAAAGATGGAAAGACAAGAAGTTTTTCGAGAAATTTGGAAAATACCACGGCGATGTTTCCGGAGCTGCAACATATTGAAAAACAACTCCATGCATCGGAGGTAATTTTGGATAGTGAAGCAGTGGGGATGGATCCAAAAACGGGCAAGCTTATTCCGTTTCAGGAAACAATGACGAGGAAGAGGAAGCACAATATTGAAATTACTCGTGGAAATGTACCTTTGAGGTTTTTTGTTTTTGATATCCTGTATAAAGACGGAAAAGATTTACTAAGTCTTTCATTGTCGGAGCGTCGTCCGATCCTTGAGCAGACTATTAACAAGGGATCAACCCTCGTTGTATCGCCTCAGATCGTCACCGATTCAGCCAGCGAAATTCGAACTTACCATGACGAACAGATCAAAAAAGGATTAGAAGGGGCAGTCATTAAAAAGTGGGATAGTCCCTATGAACCAGGGAGGCGCGGGTACAGTTGGGTAAAGTTTAAAGAAGAAGAAGGCAAAACCGGAAAGCTTACGGATACTATTGATGCCGTAGTGATGGGATATTATAAAGGAGAAGGGAAACGGGCGGGCTTTGGCATCGGCGCATTTTTGGTAGGGGTAAAAAATAGGGATCAATTGGTGACCGTGACCAAAATTGGCACAGGAGTTTCTGACCAACTATGGAGGCAGTTGCGTATTCGGTTAAATGAGCTCAAAGTCAATGAAAAACCAAAAGAATATAAAGATGTCAATAAGATTTTTGTTCCTGATGTTTGGGTGGCACCCAAACTGGTCGTTGAAATTGCTGGTGATGATCTGACAAAATCTCCTACGCATGGAGCAGCGATTGCCGTCCGGTTTCCGCGGTTGGTAAAAATCAGAGATGATAAGTCGCCAAAAGATATTACTACAACGAAAGAAATTGAACAGATGTATAGCCAACAAGGGAGCAAATAATATGGATAAACCATTTTTTTCTGTCATTATCCCAGTTCTTAACGAAGAAAAGTATTTGCCGCGCCTCCTCGGTTGTCTCGTTAAGCAAAAATTTCGAGATTTTGAAGTTATCGTCGTAGATGGTGGATCCACGGATCAAACAGTGTCAAAAGCACAAGAATTTGATTCGCGTCTTCCTGCGTTTACTCTTATGAAGAGTTCACAAAAAAATGTGAGCTTTCAGCGAAATTTAGGTGCACAGCAAGCCCGGGGAACATATCTTGTATTTTTTGATGCAGATGTACAGTGTCGTTTGAAATTTTTAGCACAGATTGCCGCTACCCTTCATAAGCACAAGTATATGTTTGTGACGACATGGATGCAGGCAGACAGCAAAGAGCCGAAAGATCAACTTATGGTTACCATCAACAATATCGTTTTAGAAGCGGCTAAACTTATTGATAACCCGTTTGCCGGTGGGTGGAATATTATTATTCATAAAAGTGTTTTCGATCAAATAAACGGATTTGACCCACAGATTGTTATTTCTGAAGATCATGACTTTACACGGCGTTGTCTGAAGGCTGGTGTTATTCTGACTATTCTCAAACATCCAAGAATTATTTATTCGCTCCGTCGTTTTCGACGATATGGATACTGGACTATGCTTAGGCTTTATGCGCACACATCATTGTATGGGTTATTAAAGAAGCCTATTACCAAAGCGATATTTAACTATCCCATGGGAGGAGCAATCTATAAAGGGACGAAAGTAGTTCCCGAAGGTGGTTTTGCCAAATTTGAACGCACATTACTGCAATCGATGAGAGAGTTTCTTTCTGCCCAGCAGTAACATTGTATGCACATTATTGCTGATCTTCAACTTCATTCAAAATATGCCCGTGCGGTGTCACCACAGATGACGATCTCCAATATTGCCCTGTGGGCCCGTCGCAAGGGGATAGGGCTCGTTGCAACCGGCGACTGGACACACCCGTTGTGGATGCGGGAGATCAAGGCAAATCTGGAGGAATTAGGAAATGGACTCCTTGCGCTGCGTGCTGAGGTCGTCCCGCCAAAAGCGGGACTCCCCGCGCCGGAGAATCCGTTATTTTTGCTCGCAACTGAAGTCTCGTCCATTTATACGCAAAACGGGAAAGTGCGGCGGGTGCATACGCTTATTTGGGTGCCGTCGCTTGCGTCAGCAGACAAGATTAGTAAAGAAATGACCCGTCTTGGGTGCAATCTCATGAGTGATGGTAGGCCCATTATTGGTTTATCGAGTATCCGAGTTGCTGAGCTGGTCTTCTCCATCGAACCCAAAGCGCTCATCATTCCCGCTCATGCGTGGACGCCGTGGTTTAGCGTGTACGGAAGCTTAGGGGGGTTTGATAGTTTAGAAGAAGCATTTGGGCCATTTGCGAAAAATATCTATGCCATTGAAACGGGTTTATCCAGTAATCCAGCGATGAACTGGCGCATTAAAGAGTTGGACCATCGGTCTATTGTTTCTTTTTCCGATGCCCATAGTGGACCGAAGTTAGGACGGGAAGCGACGGTGTTTGAGTTGCCGGAGTTGAATTATGAAAATATCTATCGAGCAATTAAAGGGGCTCCCATGTCATTCCCGCGAACGCGGGAATCCATCAATGGCATACAATCTTCAACCATGGATCCCCGCCTGCGCGGGGATGACGAAAAAGAAAAAGATTTTTTCGTTCCCCGCATTGCTTTTACGATTGAATTTTATCCTGAAGAAGGGAAATATCATTATACTGGCCATCGCGCATGCAATATCCGTTGGTCGCCGGAAGAAACGAAGAAGAAGGGGGCGGTGTGTCCCGTCTGCGGGAAGCCGTTGACGCAAGGCGTGATGCAGCGAGTGGAAGAATTAGCAGGGAGAAGCGAGGAGGATTTACAAATTTCAAATGTCAAATTTCCAATGCCAAATGGGAAATTAGTAGAGATGGTGGGGAGTAAAGCGTTTCCCGATCGTCCGCCGTTTGTGATGCTCGTGCCTTTGGTCGAGATTATTGCCGAAGCAGTGGGTTCCCCAGTTGCCAGCACGAAAGTGCAACCCGTCTATCAAAAGCTTACGGATCAGTTTGATGAATTTAGCTTGCTCCTTTCTATTCCCATATCGGACATTGCCGGTATAGCAGGGGAGCGCATAGCCCAAGGCATTGAAAAAGTACGCAAAGGCGATATTCTCATCGATCCTGGCTACGATGGGGTCTTTGGCGTGGTCAAAATCTGGAAAGAAGGAGAAGAAAAACCACTTTTAGATGCTTCGAAAGAACAATTGACGATGTTTTGAGGAAAGTATAGAATAAGTTGTTAATATTCATGCCGAGCGCTATTAAAACAGTTATTTTTGATTTGGGAGGAGTGTTTATTTCTTCTGATTTCGGGCCGAAGTTTTTTGGTGATGCAGAACAACAACTCCATATTCCCCCCGAAGATCTACGCCATGTCATGGATATCCACGAGGGAGAATACCAAGCAGGAAGGCTTAGTAATGATGATTTTTGGAGCAACGTCGTAAAAGAACTTCAACGCAGCCCAGAAGACGCCCAAGCCCTTTCCAATTTTTGGTTTAATCGATATAAAGAGACGACGGTGTCTATACCAATGGTTCGGTTGCTGCGAAAGTTAAAAGAAAGCGGTTATCTTGCTGCAGCGCTTTCGAATACCCAAGAGCCACATATTTCCTGGCATAAAGACTTTTATGATCTATTTGATGCAGTATGTTTATCGGCAGAAGTTGGCAGGGTAAAGCCACATTGGGAAATTTATGATCACTTCTTAAAAGAATTGAAGATTAAACCAGAAGAAGCAGTATTTGTGGATGATAGCCCAAAGCATTTAATTCAACCACGAGAGCACGGGATGCACACTATATTGTTTCAAGACGCTAACCAATGTAAGAGTAAATTGCGTGATTTAGGAATTAGATGGGGTGAACAAGGATATGAGCCTTCATTTGAACCACGTGGCAGTGGACCGGAGGGCAACAAGTAAAGTTGAACGCAACTTTCAAAATATCAATTCTTTTTTTTGTTTTCCTCATTGACGAAAAAAATATCACCATGCTATGGTGAATATACAGACATCGAATTCTATCTTAGAAAGGTGGTGATACGTTATGGCAGTAAAAGGAAATGAAAATCTCATGGCAGCGGCATCCTACTTGTTAGGATTTATCACGGGCATTATTTTTCTTCTTTTAGAAAAACAGAGTAAATTTGTCCGATTTCACGCAATGCAATCAACCATTCTTTTTGGTGGGATATTTGTCGCAAACATTGCATTAGGGTTTATTCCCATTTTAGGGTGGATGGTAGGACTCATGTTGAGCTTGGTTGCATTTATCCTGTGGATTGTGTTGATGTGGAAAGCATTTCAGGGAGAAATGTACAAAGTCCCGTATGTGGGTGATTTGGCACAGAAGCAATTGGCAAAGATGAAGTAGTCCTAAATTGGGGGCATACATGTTTGTGAATCGGATAGAGGCGGGGAAACGCCTTGGGGAGCGATTAATTAATTATCAGGGAATGCAAGGTTTAGTCATAGGACTCTCCCGTGGGGGAGTAGTAGTTGCCAAAGAAGTGGCCAAAAAGTTATCTTTACCATGCGATGTGCTGGTGGTCAAAAAACTGTCTGGTTCTGGCGACCCTGAGCTTGCTATCGGTGCTGTTGCTCCCGATGGAGTGTCGATGATTGATGCCGAATTGGCTCATATTGTTGGTCTTGCGAAGCAACACCTTCAAAAAGTGATCAAAGAGAAATCAGCATTAGTGAAACAAAAAACGCAACTCTATCGAAAAGGGAGGGTGCCTTTGGTGGTAAAAGACAAAACGATTATAATCGTCGATGATGGGGCGGCAACTGGGGCAACTATGGAAGTTGCGGTGAAATGGTTAAAAAGGAAACACGCACATAGGATTATTGCTGCATTGCCGGTGGCCCCGTCAGATATAATCAGGAAACTTCAACCAGAAGTAGATGAGTTGATTGTTTTAGAAACCCCGGATGAATTTGGCTCCGTTGGTCAGTTTTATCAACATTTTAATCAAGTGGAAGATGAAGAAGTGATACAATTACTCTCATGAAATTAATTGTTGGTTTAGGTAACCCTGGTGGCGAGTACGAGTCTACTCGCCATAACATTGGGTTTATGGTGGTGGATCATTTGGCTCGTGAATTGGGAACGATGGCCCTCACATGGGAGAAAGATGAAAAGAAAAATGTGTTGACTGCTCGGGTAGGAGATGTGCTTTTGGTCAAGCCACAGACGTTTATGAATAAATCCGGATACGCCGTAGCAGCACTTGTTAATTTTTATAAACTCACTCCTTCTGATATTTGGGTGATTCATGATGATATTGATTTGCCGTTGGGAAAAATCCGTATCCGAGAAGGAGGGAGTAGTGCCGGGCACAACGGTGTGGCATCGATTATTCAAGAGCTTTCAACGGATGCATTCCTTAGGTTTAGGATGGGTATCGGTCGCGGCAAAGAATCGACAGGCAAGCAAATGGATAAAAATCTCCATCATCGGTCAGTTATTTCTTTTGTTCTTTCTCATTTTCGTCAAGGAGAGGCAGGAGCCCTCAAGCATTTAGTGAAGCGTGGGACCCAAGCCGTGCGTATAGCACTTACTGAAGGCACAGACCGCGCGATGAACAGATTTAATTAACCCTATGCAAACTATTGGCACTATCTTGAGTTCGTTTAATCCGTTAGAAGATAAATATATTTCCCGAGAATTTCAGTCGTACGGGATTTATCTCTCTGAGACACTCAATGATTATAAACATAAATCACTCTATATTCGTCTGGCCAAAACCGTGCCGCGGGCAATTTTAGAAAAAGCATTGAGCTTTGTCAAAGATGCCCGTGCCACCAGCAAACCAAAGTTATTTATGTGGAAAATGAAAAAGCTGCGTAGTGGAGAAGAGTAGAATCTACAATAAGCCCTCTTGTTCAAATTTGTCACTTTTGTTTATTTTTTCTCAATTGAAATATAGAGGCAAACTGATATCATAGTTCTATGATGACGAAGCGATTCGTTTGTTTTGTGTATTTAGTTGGTATTTTTAGTATTCTTCTCTTATTCCCTTTTCCTGTCTTTGCCTACTACACCAACATGCCTGCTTCAATTGTGATCGGCCAATCTGATTTTACGTCTAGTGGAACTGGAGTTTCTGCTTCTGCCTTTAATCGAGCAGACGGTATAGTTGTAGTTAATAATCGATTGTTTGTGGCAGACTTCACAAGCAACAGAGTTCTTATTTGGAATCAAATTCCAACTACAAACGGTGCTCCTGCCGATCTTGTATTAGGCCAACCAAGCTTTAGTGCAAGTACTGCCAATAATGGTGGAGTTTCTGCCTCCACACTAAATGGACCACAAGGTGTTTATTCTGATGGAACGAAATTATTCGTAGTTGATTCCAATAACAATAGAGTTCTTATCTGGAATACATTGCCCACTACGAATCAACAAGCTGCCGATGTCGTTGTAGGACAGCCTGATTTTGTTACTGTTTCAACTGGAGTCACTGCTAGTAAATTTAGTGCGACTAATCAGGTACTGGCGACCAATGGGAAATTGATCATTAGCGAGACTAACAATAGGCGTGTTTTGATTTATAATACAATTCCTGCGACGAATGGTGCCGCAGCAGATGTAGTTATCGGACAAACTGATATGACTACTGGTTCTTTTGGAGGTTTAGACGCCGCACATTTCGGAACATCCACAGCAGGCACTGGTCCTCGGGGACTGGTATTTTACAATAACAAATTAGTTATTGCGGACAACTCCAACAGCAGAGTCTTAATATACAATTCCGTTCCAACTGCTAATGGTGCTTCTGCGGATGTAGTAATTGGCCAGCCTGATATGACAACCAAGACTTCCGATAATGGTGGAGTTTCTTGTGCAACTATAGAGGGAATACCTGGACAAATATCAATTACCCAAAACGGTCGGCTATTGATAGCTGACAACGCTCGGTTGTTGATTTTTAACCAAATTCCTACTTCAAATTTTCAAAGTGCAGATATTGTTTTAGGTAAACCAGATTGTGTTACCAGAACTGGTGGAACTTCTAATAAATTAACAAACACAAGAATCCGTGGTGTTTTTGAGTCTGGCCAGAAAATTTTTGTTGCAGATGCATCCAACGCCCGCATCCTCATCTTCTCTAACACCCTCCCCGATACCACCCTCACCAACACCTTAGTCTCTGATATCTCCAATGGACGAGAACGTTTAAAGGGACGAGCAACCACCAATGTGACGAATGGGATTGTGAAGGCGCTGGAGTGGTCCATCAATGGCACGGATAGCTGGACCGGAGCCTTTCCCTCTGATGGACAATTTGACAGTCCCACGGAAGACTTTTTCTTTGATTTTGATCCCAAGACGAATAATCCAGATACCACCACCAAAAAAGGATTTACCATACGCGTAAGAAATACCCACAGCAATACCATCGATGTCTCCGCCTCTGCCTTGTACTTTGAACCCTTTGCCCTCAACAGTCCCGGAGACAAGACATATACCGCTTCTTCGCTTCCCACCTTTTCCTTCTCGATCAACACCTGGAGAT
>Ga0209515_10002335_pt1 | contig 29487 bp, 35 predicted proteins | sample Subgroupgradi54m_FD_187454 | JGI IMG/M metagenome (GOLD analysis project Ga0209515, IMG submission 187454) | Subsurface groundwater microbial communities from S. Glens Falls, New York, USA - GMW60B uncontaminated upgradient, 5.4 m (SPAdes)... ... | reverse complement strand
CGCCTGCATCCGGCCAATCGCCACGAGCTTGAACTCACGGCTATGCTGTCTTCCTTCCTTGGGCATCGGTTCTCCCCCTCGGAGAACTGTCCCTCATTTTCTTGTCTCATTCCAGGGGTGCACTCCAGCTTTGATCCTCTGTTTTCATTGGATTGTTGCGATAGCTCTGGTTCGCGGATTCCCCGCCGAGCGGCTCCCCAATATGGAGGTTTGATCCGCGCCAACGCACATACGGTTCCACCTAAGTCAGCTAACACACTGTTTTTCCTGCATTTGCATGGTAGGTCTCGGTCGCGGGTAGGTAGGTCCGTGACGCAGATGTCTGCCGAGAATGCCGCAGCAGCCATCACGGCAGGAACGCTAACTACCTGATTTTATTGCATTCATGTGGTAGTTCCGGGTCGCGGATTCCGGTTTTCATAGGTAGGTCTACGTCGCAGACTTGGAAAAATCAGCGCGCTGAAATGGTAGCTCCGGTTCGCGGATTCCAAATTTCTCGTTTTAAAGCCCGTAGAGCCCGAGTCTGTTCAAAACGGTACCGAGGTAGCCACCAAACTGCGACTCGTGCTCAGGAGCCAGCAGACGGGCATATAGAGGCATCCTGCTATCCATCCTATCGCTTCTGCCTGACATCCTCGGCAGATAGGTGGAACGGCTACCACCTGTCGTCACTACCCATCGACCGTTTCCAATATGGAGGTTTGATCCGCGCCAACGCACATACGGTTCCACCTAAAACAGCTAACACACTGTTTTTCCTAGATTCCATAGGTAGGTTCACGTCGCAGATCGTTCCCAAATATGTAGCTCTGATCCTCGCCTCCGGTAGGTCCGGGTCGCGGATACGACGCTAAACCATTGTTTTAATTGAATTGTTGCGGTAGCTCCGGTTCGCGGTTTCCCCGCCGGGCGGCTCTCCAATATGGAGGTTTGATCCGCGCCAACGCACATACGGCACCACCTAAAAAAGCTAAGCATCTGATTTTCCTGCATTTCAATGGTAGGTCTACGTCGCGGGTAGGTAGGTCCGTGTCGCGGATTCCGATTTTCATAGGTAGGTCTACGTCGCAGATCGAGCCTGAATATGTAGCTTTGATCCTCGCCAACTGTTTTTCCGCTGCTCAGATCGCTCCGCGACCCCGGAGCCACCGCAGTTGCCCGACGCTGAGCTTGCCAACGTCCGTGATGTCAGCCGGAATGCGGACTTCACCGCGACGGGGGGAGGGGAACGTCATGTCCCAATCGAAGCCGGTGACGTCAAAGCCTGCTTCTTGCAGAAGCTCACGCGCCCGTTCGTCGCCATCCCGTCCAGCCCTGTCACGGTCATAGGCGAGGAGCACCTTGCGAACGCCCAGGTGCTTGCCGATGAGTTCGAGCCGAGGCAGCTGGGTATCAGCGAGATGCGCGCCGAAGGTGGCCACCGTATTCCGGATGCCGGCCTCAACGAGCTTGGCCACGTCAAAGGCACCTTCGGCGACCACGATATACCCGAGTTCTTGTGTCTGCTTGACCGCCTCCGGATCGAGGAGGAACTTGTCGAGGTTGTAGAGTTCCAGCGTCTTGGTGAACCCGCCATACAACCACCATTTGCCGTCCGTCGCTTCCTGTTCGGCCGTCGTCGCCCGTCCCATATGGGTGAGAATGGTTGGCTCCATGCCGCCGCCCTCTGCCTCATGAATGCCGCGCACCTGAAACACCAGCCGGCCAGCCAATGGCGACTTGGATGTTTCCAAGAATCCACATCCCAGATACTCGCACGTCTCCCGCCCAATCCCACGCCGCACAAACTCCGGATGCTCGCCCTGCAAGGTCAAAAGCGGCACCAGATTCTGACGAATCGGCACATTTTCAGCCTTTCCTTTTTCACTTCGGGGCGCCACCGCCGGGGAGTGGGAGAGGCCGGTTCCCGCGCACACACCGTGCTCAACCAGCCACCGGCCGGCATCGTAGCAACTCAAGACCTCGCCGCGACGGTGCATGACGGCCTGGACGAGCTCGACCGGCCCGCCGCTTTCGTTCGTCGAAAAGCAGTACCACCCCCGATCGTTCATATGGAAACTGGCGCTCCGTTCATCAGCCAGCGGCGACAGACCCCACCAGTCATCTTCCTTGCTCCGCCGGTCATCCTTCGGAATGCTGAGCGCCACAAAGAGCGCACGCCAGTCCGTGCGGTTCCGGATGTCCCGGAGAGCATCGTTCGTGAGGAAGCGCTTGCGATCCACCATTTGCACGAACAGTCTACCACGCCATAGACTCTTCGCTCACCGCGAGCAGCACGAGAAGAGCGGGGCAGACCGTTGAGAGTCGTCACGCAAGGCGTGACCGGCAACGCCCCGAGATGACGGCTGCAAAGCAGCCGTTCGATGTGGCGCCGCAGCGCGTCGCCGAAATGAGCCGGCAGAGCCGAGCAAGATTGCGTCGGTGTGACACCGACGCCGCCCCGCTGACGCGCGGCGAACCGTGGCAAGGGGGAGACCCCCTTGCAACCCCCGTCCATATCGTCCGTTCCCATGCCTCCCCGATCCGACGCGAAGCGCGTCCACGCCACCTTCACCCCCGAGGATTTCGCCACCGTTGCCGCTGCGGCCAAACGCGCCGGACAGACCGTCACCGCCTTCGTCCATGATGCCGCCGTGTCCGCCGCGACACCGGGCAAGCCGGTGGTCGTCCCCGAGATCGCCGGGCAGGTGCCCGCGCTCATCGTCGCGCTTCGGCAGATTGGCTCTGACCTTCGCGCCATCGGTGACCGAACCGTAACGACCGGCCGACTCTCCGGCTTCGATGCCGACGCGGCGCGGTCCCGCGTCGAGAAGATGGAGGAGGTGCTCCGCGCCGCCCTTGGCCTGCCGCCATGGTGATAAAGTCGATGTCCCGGAAGACCCGGAGCTTCGGCCAAGTGCTCAGATACATCAGGGGTGCCGAAGTGAAGGGAAAAACGATGCTGTGGAATGTGCGGGGGGAGGTGGGGGACATTGCAGGCATCGAGCGGGCGTTTCTCGACAATGCCCGGCATGGGCGGGAACGGGTGAACCGCGTGATGCTCTTCCATGAGGTGCTCGCCTTTGCCGGTGCCGACCGTGGCAGTCTTACGCCTGCCATGCTGGACGACCTCACGCGCGCCTACCTTGCCCGTCGGGCACCGGATGCGCTGGCCTACGCTCAGGCGCATTACGACACCAACGGCCCGCACGTCCACATCCTGATTTCTGGTAACCGGATCGGGCAGGACCGGCAAACGCACATGACCAAGGCCGCGTTCGCCACGGTCAAGAAGGAGGTGGAGGCGTACCAGAAGAGCCGCTATCCCGAGCTTCGCTATTCCATCGCCCAGGACACGGAGCGGAACCAGGCGAAGCGCCGGGCCGAGGACGAACGGGAGCGGCGACTCCGCAAAGCGGGCACGGAGCAGCCCAGCGAGAAGGAGTTCGTTGGCCGCGCCGCCCGTGAAGCCATGGGCCTGCCCTCGATCCAAGCCGCTGCCGCGCATCTTCGCGGACAGGGGTTCGAGCTCTACGAGCGCGGCAAGAACGCCGGCATCGTCGCGCCCGGTGGTCGCCGCTACCGGCTTTCGACGCTCGGACTCACCGACGCCTTCACCGAGGCGCGCGACCGCTGGAAAGTGGCCGTTGGCCGCTTGCAGGAGCTCGCCGGCATTGCCACGGAACGGACGGCAAAGCTCGTGCGGGAGCAGGGGATTCGCGGTGCTGTCGCGGAGGTGCTCGACAAGGGGCGGAGCGTTGGCCGGTCCCGATGATGAACAGAGAGGGGCATGGCTTGCCGGATAAGGGGGCAGGGTCCAAGATATGGGTGAATATGGGTGTAAATGCGGGTGTACCGATTCCACATGCTCAAAACTGACACTATCCACATCACGCCTGAGCTTCTGGCGCTGATCGCCGAGATCGACGAATTCAAGGGCGCGTGGCGCGCTCTTGGCACCATCGCGCCTGAGCGCCTGAAGGCGTTACGTCATGTCGCCACCATCGAGAGCATCGGCTCTTCAACCCGCATTGAGGGGAGCAAGCTGACTGATCGCGAGGTTGAGCGCTTGCTCATCAACCTTGAAATAAAATCCTTCGCCACGCGCGACGAACAGGAGGTTGCCGGCTATGCCGAGGTGATGGAGACCGTTTTCCGGGCTTGGCAGGACATCCCCGTTACCGAGAACCACATCAAGCAGCTGCATCGCGACCTTCTGCAATACAGCGGGAAGGATAGTCGGCACCGTGGCGAATATAAAAAAATGTCCAACAGTGTCGCCGCATTCGACGAAAACGGAAAGCACATCGGCATCGTTTTTGAGACAGCATCGCCGTTTGATACGCCGCGCCTCATGGGTGAACTTGTGGCATGGCTGAAGGAAGCCCGCGAGGTTGGCCGCCTGCATCCCTTGCTGATGATCGCGGTATGTACGGTCGTGTTTCTGGAAATACATCCGTTCCAGGATGGCAACGGCCGCTTGAGCCGGGTTCTGACGACGTTGCTCTTGCTCCAAGCCGGTTATGCGTATGTGCCGTATAGCTCGCTTGAGAGCGTTATCGAGAACAGCAAGGAGGGCTACTATCTGGCGTTACGTCAGACCCAAGGAACCATTCGCACCGATGCGCCAAACTGGCAGCCGTGGCTGATGTTTTTCCTTGGCGCCTTGCAGCAGCAGAAGCGCCGCCTTGCCGCGAAGGTCGAACGTGAAAAGCTGGTTATCGCCGCCATGCCTGAGTTGGCCGTTCAGATCATCGACCATGCGAGGCAGCATGGACGGGTGACCATGGGCGAGATGATCCGCGCGACCGGTGCCAGTCGCAACACACTCAAGGAGCATTTCCGGCGTTTGCTGGAACAGGGACATCTCGTGAGACACGGCACCGGCAAGGCAACGTGGTATGTTGTGCCGTAGGTTAGTCGAACTTGCCGGCATCACCACTGAACGCACGGCAAAGCTCGTTCGGGAGCAGGGGATTCGCGGTGCTCTCGCGGAGGTTATGGCGGGTATCGACCGTTGTAGATGAGTTGCGGTGTCTATCCTAACCAGCCGTAAAGCGCTTTACAGCAAACTACACCTCTCATACAATTGTACAGTTCTGCCTTGGGGGGGTGCATGCCTATCCGACATAAATGCTTTATTTCCTATCATCATGCTGACCAAGAAGCAGTAGATCAATTTGTGAAAGAATTTGATCATAATCACGATATATTTATCGCACGCCGGCTTGGCAAAATGCCGGATGACATTATTAACAGTACTAATACTGATTATGTCATGCGCCGTATACGTGAGGATTACATCAAGGATTCGACGGTTACAATCGTTATGTGTGGAAAATGTACATGGGCGCGTCGATATGTTGACTGGGAAATTCAGGCATCATTACGATCCACTGAGAGCGTTACGCCGAATGGCCTTCTAGCTGTTAAGTTGCCGACTTTCTCTAAGTTTCCAGAACGGTTCACCATGAATTTGCGTAGCCACAATGATTCCGAGGAAAAAGGTTATGCGGGTTCAATTGAATATCCAAAATCAAAATTGGTTCTTCAGAAGGCAATCGAGTGGTCTTTTAATAGGCGTTCAACACATCTGAAAAATATCAAAAATATTAGTAAGCGTTTCTCAAATAGTAAAAACTGCGATTAAAAGGAGTGGCATGTGCCAGATCAAACAGTACCTATTGCAGCATTATATTGGCATAACGGAACATCATCACTATCATTCCATGTAACGGCATGGGTGATACTTGCTGTTTTGTTTATTGCTATTCTTGCAGTCATTACTCGGTTATGGATTGGATCGTCATTACGGACATTCGAAATTGATCAAGCAGAGATTGGCATTGGGCAAAACAAATTTAAGTTCAAGCCGAATGCCACTGACAGGCAGGTGGCATACACGATTTGGGTTGAGCTAAGTACTCGGAAAATAGGACTTCCCATCGACTTTGAGAACGACGTGATCACTGAAGTTTATGACTCTTGGTACGCTTTTTTTGGCGTTACACGAGAACTCATCAAGACTATACCATCTGGACAAGTAAAAAATACCAGTACCCAGAACATCATTTTAATTTCTGTTGAAATATTAAACGAAGCCTTGCGCCCACACTTAACGCATTGGCAGGCTCGGTTTCGGCATTGGTACGATCGTGAGTTGAAGCGGTACGAGCAGGAGAGCGGCTTCCAGGAGCTTGATCCTCAGGCGATTCAAGCGCGCTTTCCTAAATACACGGAACTTTGTGAGGATATGCGTCGGGTTAATTCAAATCTAGTCCAATATCGCAAACGCATGCACGACTTAGCAACAGGGAAATAAGAAATGCCAGTTTATATAACAAACGATGAGTTAAAAACAATTGCACGAAATATCCCCATCGGAGAACAGCTAGCCGCAGCCTCTCAACAACGTGGGCCGAGTGGGGCAACATTTTTATCGCACTCTTCAAAAGATGTTGAATATATACCAGCTGTTATTCGTATTCTCGAAAATCATGGTGCTAGCGTCTATATTGATAAAAAGGATGAGTCGCTTCCCCCATACACATCACGTGAAACAGCGGCTATTTTAAGGCAACGAGTTGCTAGCTGCAAAAAGTTCGTTTTGTTCGCAACGAAAAATAGTAAAGATAGTAGATGGGTGCCGTGGGAACTTGGTCTTTCAGATGGATTTAAGAGATCAAATAATACAGCGGTATTTCCGAGCGTCGATAACATCTATGACCCAACCTGGACACAACAAGAATACTTGGGTGTCTACGACAGGATTGCTTGGGGGGAATTGCAAGGGTACAAAGACCCACTTTGGATGGTTTGGGACCAAGTCGCAAATTCAGCAATTCCCCTTTCTTCATGGCTCAGCAGGTAGACAAGCTGCAAACGGCTTAGATTGTTGAGGTTCATGGTGTACGAGCCCCAACATGGGCGCTTCGATAACCGCCGACGCAGGGAACGGCGGCGGCGGGATGCTGGCCAGTTTCTTGAGCCGCGGATCGAGGGAGAACGGCCGCATGGAGAGCTTGGCCGCCAAATGGCGGCCGGGAATGAGAATGGCGTCGTCGGCACCCATGGTGCGGATGGAATCAACGGACATCAACGGCCGCCCGATCGTCCGCGTTGTGCTGTCGGTGCTCGTGCCTTCGTCGGTTTCCGTGTAGGTGCCGAGCAGCCGCTCCAGATATTCCAGCATGTCGAGATCGAGGCCGGAGAAAAAGAGCTTGCTCCCCATGCCGCCGCCGAAGATGGTTTGCGCATCCTCCGGCCCGTATGCCTTTTTCAGCTGCGCCAGTTCTTGCAGGATGATGGATACCGAGCACCGCCGTTTTCGCAGCGTCGTGACGGTCACGGGGAAGTTCGTGACATGGCCCAGGTTGCCGAACTCATCGAGGAGGAAGTAGACCGGCAAGGCCGAGGCGCCGGCATGTTCGATGCAGTGTTTGAAAAACGCGCTGTAGAGCAGATTGGCGACGATCGCAAAATAGGGCGTCTGGTGCTCGGGGAGGATGACGTAGACGGCCGTCGGCCGCTCCCTGACGGACGCAACATCAAGGGTCGTTGTCGAGGTGACGGCGGCAATGTCCGGGTCGCTCCAGAGATCGAGGGCAGCACGCGCCGTCGAGAGAATCGACGCCATGACGCGGGTATCGCCAGCACAGAAGGCCCGATACTCCGCGAATGTTGCCGCATCGAGATGGTTGGCCATGAACTCATGGGTGCCCTCGCCGGCAACGCCGAAGTGGTTCAACAGCAGCCGCACGTTGCCCAGGTGCCGGAACGCCGGTTCCGGGTAGCGGGCAACCGCCGTGATCATGATGAACAGCAGATTGGTCGCCGAGACGATCCAGAATCTATCGTCGCCGCTGGCGCCGCCGGCATTCTGGGCAAGCGTCGTTGCCAGCTGCTTCCGCGCCTGTGGCGTGGTCGCTGCCGTGAGGGGATTGAAGGTGAGGCTTCTTCCGATGGTCGCCGGCTGGAAGACCTGGATCGTGTAGCCGCGCGCGGAGAGAGCGCCCGCCGTGCTCTGGTAGATTTCACCGGACGGGTCGGTGATGACGACGCTGCCGGTCGTCTTGAGAACGTTCGGAATCACGTAGCGTGTGGACTTGCCGAGACCGGGCGGGGCAATGAGGCAGAGGTTCTGAAAGCTCTGCGCTTCGCTCATGCGGTATCTGGACGAGAGCACGAGCCCCTTGTTCTTTCGGTTGAAATTGATAGACAGTTCCAGCCGATCCATGAACCGCGCCGCGCCATGCAGGGAGGCCCGCGGCTTCCAGCGGAACAGGGTGCGGAGTCGGTGGAGAATGAGAAAAAGCGCGCGCACGGTGAAGGGGTGCATCGAGTCTATCACGCTGGAAAATGGGCATTTCATGTTCCGTTCATAAACAGCGTGGCTCTTGACGGCTTGTGCCTCGCGGGCGTCTCTTGGTGCCGAGGTGCATGCTCCGCATATGCGCTTAATAATTGCGTGGAGGTTGGTTCTCATGCTGGCGAAAACTTTGTTGAATCAGCATGATAGGGAATTGCGAACGCAGCTTTTTCGCCATCGACTGTTGAAAAGTGCTGGACCGATTGAGGCGTTCAAGGTCGTTTGCGCCGAGCTATGGCTTCGATTCCGCATCCCGCGTGCAGCATACGGCGTGTTGCTTACGCCGGCCCACGGCGAAGGGAAGCCTTCGGCTCCAAGCCTTATCGGTACGTATCCTGCTGGGTTGCTTAAGGTATATGCAGCTGAACGGCATGATCTACACGACCCAACATTGTGGAATGATAGAAACTTTACCATAAAGCCCCGCCGATGGATTCAGGCGTGCAATGAAGTAATAAGGAACGCAACTCCTGAGGTTCGGAGGGTTGTTGAAGTCGCAGAGAGTTTCGGTAACGAATTCGGTTATTCTATTCCCGTCCGTGAAAATTTTTTGACGCGACGGCGGGCGGCATTTGGTATTCCGAAAAATGAGGATATGCGAGCTAGCACGTTTGATGACCAGATAGTGAATGAGATTCGCGCACAAGAATTGCAGGATATATTTAGGACATTTCACCAAATTGTTCCGGATTTGAATGGGTTTAGAGACGGGTTGTTCCTCACAGTAGAGGAGGCGTACCTACATCGGTATTATAGAGTGGAGAGCGATTGGCGTTCATCCAACGTCGTAGCTTTGCGTAGCCGAAGCCGCCGTATCGGCACGGCTACGATTGGCTCCGTGCCAGACCCGCGGTTTGACGATGAGTATCAACGCTATGACGAGGAAATAGCTCGTTTTATGCCGCCGTTGGTGACGCTTGCCCGCGGCTCGCGGTGTCGGACTGAGGCAACGGATAAGGGGTGGGCTGAGCAGAAACCGTATTTCCTTGCAGAAGATGTGGATGAGACGCGATCTAGTCTGGGAGTGATTTTGCCTGGAGCTAAACAATTTCTAGATCGGGATGGTACAATTACCACTTCTAATCAGAATTCATTGACCGAACAGCCTATCGCCGACCCCTCACCGCGTGCCACGTCATGTTGTGATGCGGTCGAAGAGCACCAACCCACACATCCGTTACGCCGCCGCCCCACCGAGGACGAAATTGAAGCCGCTATTGCGACGATCCGCGAAGCTATGGCGTCAATTGGCATTGAAGAAGAGCAGGCCGCTCGGATACGTGATGAAATAGTTCGTATGGCACGCGGAAATGTGGAAAGCGTGTACGCCGCGGCCGCGCCTGCATCATTTCCATCGCCTGATGAACAGTCTGTTAGTTCTGTGCCGATGGAGAGGCATGCTTCTTGCATCCCAACTTGGAAAGACCGTTCACCTGAAGATGAAAATATTAAACCACTTGAATTCATCAAGAAATATTATGCTTCTGAAATAAATAATGGCTCTCTTACGCAAGCAGATATTCGTAAGCGCGACCCAGGCCTGTATCAGGCTTATCATAATTGGCGTAAGCGCAATAGTGATGTTGATCCTGGATTTTATTTCCCAACAAAAAAAGAACGCAACGATCGTTTGCTGTCTAATATGGGGTCTTCTTCACAGTGGTTAGCTAAGACGCGCCGTGACGCCGATCCGGAGACTCTGGAGGCTATGCGGCTCTATGACGTGGCTAGAGCTAGGAGGCGTTCGGCAGATCGTGGGTGATCAGACTGAAGTATGACAACCACGTTTTAGCGGAAAATATGGTTGCGTGTCCGGCGAGGCTGCGGCATACCTTCTGGGTATCAGGCATGAGCCTGTGGCGACGGACCAAGGAGGTTCCAATGAGCAAGAGCGTGAGCTACACCATCTACAAGCGGCGCACCACCAGCTGTATCATCAAGATCACCAAGTATTACGACTAATCGTCGCGCATTGGCCGGGGGCGGATGCCCCCGGTTCAACGAGGGAGGGCGTTATGATTTCAAGTCACTGCCCCTTCGATGGTCGAGTAACGACCATCACAAGCCGCCCAACCACGGTTGTGGATTTTCCGAGGCGCCACTTCTGCGATCGTAGATGCTACAGATGCCGAAACAAAATCATGTAACGTGTGACCAACTGGAAATGCCCCGCCTCCCCGCGTGGCTTTCTTTTTGTCGTCCCGTTATGTGAGCATGTTCGAAGAAATGCCGAAAGGGAGCGGGGTGGCCGAAACCAAGGAGCAGCAACTCGGGACCACCTTCACCGGAAGCCTCATACTCGTGGCGATCGGGACGTTGCTGTTGGCGTCGTGGACCAGGACGTTTGCGAACGGAAGCGGCTGGAACGCCACTGGCTTTGGCCTCTTCGTCATCCTCTTCCTTGATGCCGTGGGGAAGCTTCGCACCCGCCCCTATGCCCGCGGCCTGTGGTGGTTTCTCGCCGGCTACGCCGTGCTCGTCACGGCATTCCTGTATGGCGCCCTGACCGCGATCGAGATCAAGCAGCTTGCTCGCGTGCTCTCCGGCCATTGGTACGGCGAGCTCTTCGAGGGGGCGGCTTTCGCGCCGCCGGTCGTGCTCGACCTCGCGGAGCGCATCTTCGATGCGTCGTTTCCGTGGCGAATCAAAGCAGCGTCGGCGCACCTGCCGTTTGCCGTCGGGTTCTATTGTCTCTATGCCGCCCTCATCGTCGGCGGCCGGCTGTATCAGATGCTTGCCGCCCGCCATCCCGCGCCAGCCCTGATGACGTTCCTTGTGATCAACGGGGCTGTGGGTGCCGCGATCTTCGCCGCCGGCCGGGGCATGGTCGGCGGGGGACTCGTTGCCCTGTCGGCCGCGGTGTTCCTCTACATCCACGTCCCGCGCTTCGGCGTGCCGACGGTGTTTCGCTCGACGCTTCATCGCCGCGAGGTGGCCAAGGTCGGGAAGGAGCTTGAGCGGCAACAGAAAAAGATGGAAGCTCTTATGCAAGACATCGAGCGGTTGTGAGAGGCGCCCATGTGGCCGTTCCGCCGGAAGTCAGCGGAAGACATTCGCCGCGACATCGAACGTGATCCGGATTTGACGCCGGAGCAGAAGGGCACCGCGCTTGCGCGCTTGGACGAAAAGACGCGCGCCATCGAGCCGTTTCAGTCCGAGCGCATCGCTTCGACGAATCGCGGCATCTTCCACGCGCTCTTGCCCGCGACCGTTGGCAAGGTGCAGCTGGAGCGGGTCAAGGTCAGAAACCAGCTGATCGCCGAGGCGACCGAGACCGTGAACCGTCTTGCCGAGGCAAAGAAGTCCTGGCACCGCTTGCAGCACATCGACGAGGAGATTGCCGCCGGACGGGACATCATGGCGCTCACCTTCCTCCGGGACTCGGGGAAGCTCCACGCCGAAGCCGCCGAGGCGAACCGCCACCGCGCCCGCACGGAACGCCTTGCTGATGTTGACCAAGTCGAGGACGAGCTCCGCCTTGAGAAGACGCAGCACGAGCTTGCCGAGTTCCGCCGGCAGAAGAACGCCCCGCCGCCGATCCCGCCGACCACGGCGGAGCGGCTGGCGGAGATCGACGCCGACGCCGCGGTGCGTCGCCGGCAAGCGGAACATCAGAAAGACCTTGCCATGCTGCAACGGTTCGCCGAGCTCGTCAGCCGCGGCAAGCTCGACGGGGAACTGATCGCCCGCTTCCTGCCGCCGGTCGAGGAACGGCAGGCCGACCGCCGGAGCGACATCGACAAATACCGCGCCGCCCTGGACGAGATACGCAAAAGCGACCTGTCCGAAACCGAAAAGGTCATGCGCGCCGTGGTGGTCGGGCACGAATACGGCTTTGACCGCGACCCCGCGGAACTATGGGCGGAGCTCAATGGAGACGGGTAGAACCGACCACCCCATGCAGCTGGGTCCGCCCCGCCGACCGGAGCTCGTGGGCAAACTGCGCTTGCTGCCGCTCGTATTGGAGCGCGTCCGCCGCCTCTTCCATGATGGCGAGATCACGGAGGAAGCGCGCCCGGTCTTCCACGGTCAGGCGCGGATCATGGGTGATGTCGTGCCGACGGTGGGCGAGGCGGAGGGACAGATCGAGGGCGCGCTCCATGTCTTCGATGTCCGCCAGGGCGGACGGTGTGGCCAGATGATCGAGGCGGGGAGTGGGCTGTTCGGCCGAGGCGCCCATGTCATGGCCGGTGCGAAGGGTATCCATAGGGGCGGGGGTTACGGGCGTGGATGATCCTGAGCCGATTCTATGCGGATACGACGTGGCGTCAAATCCGGTGCGCCTGTCCCCGGCTGACCGCAACCGGCATATGTATGTGATCGGTGCCTCTGGTATGGGGAAATCCTACTTCCTGCAAAGCCTGCTTCAGGAGGACATCGACCAGGGCAACGGCGCCCTCTTGATCGACCCGCACGGCGAGCTCTTCGACAATGTGGCCGCCTACTGCGCCACCCGTCCCGAGCTTGCCCGCCGGGTGATCCTGTTTGACCCGAGCAGCTGCGGTCCCTACGTGGTCGGCTTCAATCCGATCGCCCCCCGTGACTACCTGCCCGATCCGGCCGTGCAGGCGGAGAAGTTCATCGACGCCGTGAAGCGGGTCATGCACCAGGACGCCGAGACCCAGCCGCAGCTTGAGAGCACACTCCGCAATGCCTTGATTCCGCTCATTGCCGGCGGGCAGTCGCTCCTTGCCCTGGAGCACTTCTTCAATCTCACCGACAACGCCGCCTTGCTCACGCTGGCCGAGCAGTCGGAAAGCTCATGGGTGCGGCTGTTCTGGCGGAACTTCGTCAAGCTGCAACCGCGGGAGAAGTTGGCGACGGTCGGCAGCGCGCAGCGGCGCATTGAAAAATTCCTCTATACCGAGGCGGTGCGCCTCTCGCTCGGGCAGACGAAGCGGATGCTCGACATCCGGGACATCGTCGAGGGCGGCAAGGTGCTGCTGGTGAACTTGGGGCTCAAGGGGAACCGGCTGGCGACCGAGAGCGCGCACCTTCTCGGTATCCTGCTGGTGAACGCCTTCATGGATTACGGCCGCAGCCGCGACATCGAAACGGCCAAGGCCCGCCCGTTCTATCTCTATCTCGACGAATGCCAGCACTTCGTAACGAGCGACGTGGCGGAACTGCTGACCGGTGGCAGGAAGTTCGGCATGAGCTTGGTGCTGGCGAACCAGGAGCTCACGCAGATCGCCGACGAGACCGTGCGCAACGCCATCCTCGCCGCCCGCATTCAGGTGATTTTCGGCGGCATCAGTCCCGAGAGCGCAGAGACCATGGAGACGGTGATCGGGGTGCATCACGATCCGTGGCAGGTGAAGTATATGCATGAACGCGAATATTTCGCGCCGAAGCTCCGCAGGGTGACGACTCGCGGCCGGAATTGGTCCGCCTCCTCCGGGTCATCGAACGGCCAGCAGAGCGGCCGGACCTCTGGCCGCAGCGAGCGCCCGCTGATCTACGAGCAAAGCCACGTCGAGACGCGGCAGGACCAAGCCGGAACGAGTTCGACGTTCTCGGAGCAGAGGAGCGAGGGCGGGAGCGAGCAGGAAGGCTATGTGACCGACCACGAGACGCGCACCGAGCGCGTGCCGACCTTCATGCCGATCGAGGAGCAAAGATACCTCCTCTGGGCGATGCTGCGCGGTCAGGCGGAGCGAATCGCGACCATGCAGATTGGCCGCTCGTCACGGCCGGTGCAGTTTCGGACGGTGGATGTTGAACGGCCGGCTGTGTCAGCGATGGAGCGGGCGGAGTTTTTGCAGCGGGTGTGGTGGTCGCATGGGTGTTATGTGCGGGCGGATATGGCCAATACCGTGAAAGACAATCTCGATGTAAATATAAATGGTGCAGCAATTTCCGGAAGCCCATTTTCAATTCGTTAAGTGGGCGATGGCGTTAGTTGTTGCGCCGACTTCATTTCATCTATTAACTCCTCGATGCTGTCGACATTAGTGTGAAGACGAAAAATTACGTTTGGGTGCACCTGTTTATCAGATGTTCCACCATATACTTCAGTAATGGCGCGCATAGCTAAAGATCGTTGCCAGAAATGTTTTGGCTTTGATATAAGCAAAGTCGTTTTTGAAAACACCTTTTGATTACCCTGAGCCATTTCATTCCGGCTATTTATAACAAAGTATCCGCCTGCTTCTTCTATCAGAGGGCTAACCGAACGCACAATAGTGCGCAAACGAAAATCATCATCTAATCCATTTCCGACAACTTTAATTCCATTGATATCCTGCTGTATTTCCCACACTCCACGGTATAATTTCCCATCAAGGGTATACTCGTATGACCAAAAGCCTTTTATATACAACGTTCCCCAGAAAGCACGCAAAAAGACATTTGAATTATTTATCGCTGCGGTCATGCTTGTTATTAATAACTCATATATACCTTTAGATGTTGCGAGTGCAACAATGACACCAGGAGCTGTCTGAAGAAGGTGTGGAAGCTGCTTAGTCACTTCGATGGCAATCAGAACAACCGTCATAAGTATAATTGTATTAAGCCGATCTCGCCTTTTAGAAATATCGCTTTCCATACCGCTCCTCCAACCTACCATACATAATATTGTGCCTGAATAATACCCAGTTTTGAAACGGATTTAGTCGCATTTCGGTGATGCCAGAATTTGATATTGGGAACTTCCATAGGTGCCTGATGTCCAGCCGCATATTCAATGCGATAATTGCACGAATAATAATATCGTGCGCCACGACGACAACGGTTCTGTCCGGAAGTGCAGCCTTGATCAATTCAGCCGATATCGACATAACTCGCCCAGCTAAATTCGAAATACGCTCACCATCGGATATCGGATTGTCACTCATTAGAGAGTGCCAAGCTTTAACCTCATTTGGAAACTCTCGTTCAACATCAGAAACGGACATTCCTTGCCAATGTCCGTAATGAAATTCATCAAGACGATGATCTACATTAATCGAATAACCATCGAATAACAGGCAAGCGCTTTCAAACGCTCTTAAGAGTGAGCTGCAAACAATTAAGGATGGGCGCCCAATTTCAGTTAATAGAGTTTTGGCGCGGCAAATTTGTTCTCTTCCTTCATCTGTCAAAGGCGTGTCAGTGCTACCTTGATATAAAAGGTCTTTGTTTGCCTGAGTTATCCCGTGGCGAATCAATATTATTCGCGGTACAGGCGTATTCTCGATCGGCACACAAAAGCCGCTCTTGTGTGCAAGGTTTGATGCATTTATTTGGAAACCATAACTCTGCCGTTCCTTTGTTAAGATAGAAATCGAAGACAAGCCCTGAGGTATCCCATGGTGAATAGAAATTGGCAGTCCGATTAGATTAGATATAATAGAACGGTTAACGTGATCATGTCCGACAAATAATGTTGGGTCGTCTCCTAAATATTTGCATTCTGCCAAGAAACCACATACCCTCTGATATAGAGATATCAGCGGCATGTTTCCACTGGCGTCGCGAAACAAATGAGGAAAATACCTCCAAAGCATCATAGAGTTTGGCATTTGGTCTTGTATGTCACACTTTAATTTTGACTCCCATTCAGAAATTGTTATCTCTTTCATGTTCTCGGTCATATTTATATTGCATCTCTCAGGGAGAGAGCTTCTTAAAATGTCTAATGTCCCCCTTGCTCTTTTAAGAGAACTACAGTAAACCGATCCTACCTTCCAGGTGGAAATACATGTACAGAGTTCTTGAGATTGTTCTATCCCACGCGACGAGAGAAATGGCGTATCGAGACCTCCTTGATATCTCCCCTCCGCTGAAAAGTCAGTCTCTCCATGCCGTACCACGATAACGGTCTTTATTGGCATTAGTGATTCCTTCCAAAGCCGTTTTTATTGTACCACTGGATCTGTTCAAATCTATCTACGATCATCCCCGGTGTGTGATGTTTGATGTCATCAAAGAACACCTGTGGATCATCTGTGCTATATCGTGTGCAAAGGGCGGGGTGTAATCCAATAGAAGATTTTGGAGTATTTTCAAAAGATATCCCATTAATTTCTAACGTATCTTTACTTGCGTGCATCGTTACAGGGCAATTTGACGTCTTTCCAAATCCATGTGGAACTATAAAAGTCTCTTTCCCGCCAAGCATGCGTAACTTATTATTTCCGCCAGAATGGACTTGAAAAAGGCAAATGTCATTACCGGGAGCGCTCAATACCGGTACTACCTCATTTTTAGTGCAAAGATAGCATCCAATAGCAACCGCCTCCGGTCCTGGCATAAAATAATGGTTTTTGTGATATTCATTAACAACAGTAGAACGATCGCCGATAAGCGATCTCGCCACAAATGCGTGCCTAACTATATTGTAGTTCTCAAGCATTTTTGCGATTCTATAGAATGTTGCGCATTTTTCACCAATTAACAAGCGCAGGTAGCGACTGCCGACATTGGTTGTATGAACGCTATCCATGTACCAATTGTCTTTAACTGGCATCAATCCATTAAATTGATATTTAAATTCTTTTTCGTTTGAGTGTATTACAAGGGCTGGGGCGCCATCGCTTTTCCGACGGCAATAAGAAATAAAGTGATTACCTTTGTTGAAATTCCATTCATAGCTGCTGCGCTCTTCAATTGATTTTTTGAACGATTCGAATCTTTCCGAACTGAATTCAACTCTTTCAGAGATGTAAAAAATTGAGGTCGTGTCAATGTTGACGGTTGTGTCTATTGGAACAACTGGTACGCGTGATCGCCACTCCACTAGGCAGCCGGTTGCAAATCCACCTGCGAGCCTAATAACGTCATGCGGAAAACACAGATCAGCAGCGGGAGTAATGCGGCATTCTGCCGTACTATCTAGCTTGCGAAGTGCATGATAAAAAATGTGCTCAGTCTCCCTGAGGTAATCAGAAAGGAAAGACTGAGCATAGTCGTTATTTATGATTGTCATTATATATCTCAGGCGTTTGCCAACATGGAACGAATCTCACCTAAAACAGAATTAGTCGCAAGATCTGCGTAAGCTCCAAGTTGAGGTAACGCAGGCCAACCCTGGTCTTCCCACGTAAGCCCGCCAAATTGCTTCGGTGCAGAATAACGTGGAATAACATGGAAATGAAGATGGCGATCAACCATCATGAGCATCACGTAATTAAACTTCTCCGGAGCAAAACTTTTCGTAAGCTTCGTCTCTATTTCATTGACAATTACCGATAGGTCGGCAGATTCGTCTTGCGTCATTCCCCCAAAATTCGCGCAGAAGCGGTTTAAGCAAAGGATTCCAGCCCCCAACGTAGAGTGAACTGGGCGAACAGACCATGTCCAATGGGTGCTGGTAAGGATAGTTAGGTCGTCAAGGCGGAATTTTTCGCGAAATTCCGGAAGTGTATTGCTCATCGTGGTGTCTCCTGGTTATTTCAGGTAGTGTAACGACTAACATGCATGCTGTCGAGGGGGTGATTGCTATGCACGCAACCTCCTACGAAAGGTATCTTTCGTGGGGTAGAATGAGGGCGTAACCCCGGAGCTTCCATGCCCAAACGCCCCCTTCCCGCCCTCCAAACCACCCAACGAAACAATTTCCTCACCGTCACCGCCCCGACGGGCGAGCGCGACACGGTGGGAAACTGGCTGTCCGCCTATCTCGAATGCGAGGTGACGACGGCGCCCTCAAGCCAAGCGGTGCAGCGGCGTGACCTCATGCTCTTCCGGACTTACATGCTGACGGCCGAGGGCACCGAGGAGCGCGCCCGGTGGTCGCCGCGGCTGACCAAGAGCTTTCAAAGCGGGCTCCGCGCCGGGCTCAAGGACGATGGGACGCGGCGATGGTCGGACGTGACGGTGAACCGGATCATCGCCCACCTCAAGACCTTCGCGAAATGGGTCCATAAGCTTGCCCCCTTCCCGCTTGGGGAGCCGACCGCCAAGGTCAAGGGCCTCGCCGTGCCGTGCTCGCTTCAGGTGGAGCGCGCTATCACTGCCCCCGAACGGCGGCGGCTTCTTGATGCCGCGGATGTGCTCGTTGAAATCGGGGGACGATCCAAGGACCGCACGCGCCACAAGGACAGCCGGCCGCGCCGTGCGTCCTATCGTCCGTACCGCAACCGGGCGATTCTCTATCTCCTCATCGAGACCGGCATGCGCCGCGCCGCGGTGACGACGCTCCGACTCGCCGACATCGACCCCCGCCGGCGGATCGTCACGGCCGAGGAGAAGGGCGGGGTGACCCACGGCTACCACATTTCCCAAGAGGGGCTCGCCGCGGTGCTGAAATACGTGGAGATGGAGCGGCCGGACGACGCCGCACACTTCGGCTCGCCGCTCCTTTTCCTGACCGCCCGCGAGAACCCGCACGGTCGCGGTGCCCTGTCGCCGTGTAGCGTCAACGAGATTTGGAACGAGATTGCCGCGACAGCCGGTGTTGCCGGCCGCACCCCGCACAGTGCGCGCCATGCCATGGGACTGCACATCATGGAGAAGACGGGCAACGTCGCCGCTGTACAACGCCAACTCGGCCACCGGAATCCCGCCTATTCGATGCAGTATGCCAGGGTGACCGCCGAGACGATGCGCAACGTGTTGGATGATCGGGAGTAGGGCTTTTCCTGGGCACTCACACACCATGACGAAACGCCATGAAGGGACGTTTCGTCATGTGGTGGAGCTTGTTGACTAACCGAGCCGCCGCTTCACTTCTTCGATCAATTGCGGGGAGCCCTCTACATTGATCTGAAGATCACTGAGACTGCGGCCTGTTACACGGAGCTTGGGTGGCGTGCCGGTTTCAGGATCGCGGATGTTGCCGACCTTGCGCACCAGGTCATTGCGGACCTGTTCGAATATCGCCCGCTCCAAGGCGTCCGTCATCTGGTCCGGGCGCACCTTACGGCCACCGATTTCAAACGAGATGTCGATCATGCTGTTATTCCTTTACCGTTACGCGGCACGGCTGCGCCGATTGTGAAGCCAGTCCCACGCCTCATTCGAGAGCCAGCCCTGATAATCTTTGGTGACGCCGATCACGAGGACGTGATCGTTCTTATCGACGTGAGGCGATAGACGGTTCCAGATGCCGTTGGCATCGAGCGTGGTGTCAACCAGCCAGGTTGACTCCAGGTAGTGCCACCAATCGCCACAGCCCTTGATGGCCTCATAGAGGCCATTGTAGTCCTGTCCGGGTTTTTTCAGGTCATAGGTGATCGAGTAAATCATATTGTTCCTCTGAAGTTAGCGCCCTCCGCTTGCGCAATCGTGCGGAGGTGCGGCATCTTCTTCCTATGCGCCAAGCCGCTAGCCATTCGGACATCGTCCTTAATGTCCGAGACGCATGCCAGCTGGCGCATAAGGACGTGAAAGGAGAGCCGCTGCCTATGTCAGTCCCTGACACGGTTTCGTCGTTGACCCAGGATGAGGTTGCCGACGCGATTCGATCCTTGCCGCCGGCAGGGTGGGCCAGGTTGTTGCGGGTTGCTCAAACCTACAGCTGCAATCGACCCATTGATCCGAAAGACCTGCTGCAGGAGGCATTTCTTCGGGCACTTGGGAGCCGGCATTGTCCACGAGATGTGGAGATCATCCGGTTCCTGACGGAGGCTATGCGAAGTATCGCATGGGATGTCGTGAAGGAAGTAAGGCGCAGACCGCCACCGCTTCCGCTGCACGATAAGAGCGGAGCATTGGTGATCGACCCTCCGGATAGGCGACCTACTGCCGAATGGCAGCTGGCATCCGAGCAGGAGGCGGGGCGCTTCAAACAGGCCGTCATTTCGATTTTTGAAGATGACGTGGTTGCGCAAGTGACCGTCGAGGGCATTATGGAAGGTATGGAAGGTGCGGAACTGCAGGAGCTTACCGGCTTAGATGTTAAGGGCTTAGCCACAAAACGGCGGATGATCAGGCGTCGTATCGACAACACATTCCCTGAGGGATGGAAGTCATGACCGGAAACAAAATGAGCGAGAGGTCAGCGCTCGACCGGCTGGCCGATGCCTTGGTTGAAGATATATTAGAAATGTCAGATGAGGAACTGATCGAAGAGATTGGTGACCTGCAAGAGGTTCAGCGCATTGCTACCGATACACAGTCGCTGTTTGAGAATTCGGTGATTGCGACTGGCAAGGCGCGGCTTGCCGCAGCCAAGACCGCTGTCACGGCAAACCAGCTAGAGCGATCCGCAACCGTGGTTGCTCTTGATCCATCTGCGGCGCGTCGGCGTATCGACAGAGCACTTGCGAGTGATCCGGAGACGCAGCGAAAACTCACGTTGGCTGCCCGCAAAGGCGAGGGGCTTTCCGACAGCGATATCCAGGGGATGCTGGAAGACTTGGCCGAGCTCGGCGTACTGCCAGACGACGGGGGAGACGTAGGCGCGTGAAGCAGTTGACAGCGGCGGAATACACACTCCAGCGTCTAGGCATAACCGATCCTGGAGAAATTGATTTGGAAGCAATTGCTTGGGAGGAAGGTGCACGCATCAAATACCGACCGCTCGACGGTTGTGAGGCACGCATTATAGGCAATGACAACAACGCGATAATCACCGTGAATAGCCTTAGCCATCGACGCAGAAAGCGTTTTTCCATTGCCCATGAACTTGGGCACTGGAAATATCATCGTGGTCGTCTTCTTGTGTGTAGGTCTGACGAAATAGGATCATCTGGTAATTGCTCACATTTCGAGAGGACAGCTGATGCTTATGCAGCTGACCTCCTAATGCCGAGGTACCTTTTCGAGCCAATTTCCCAGATGTATTCAATGTTAAATTTCCAGGCTATTCGAGAAATATCTGATAAGTTTGACGCAAGCCGAACGGCTACGGCAATTAGGCTTGTTGAAAACGGGCATTCCCCTTCTGTATTGGTGTGCCATGGCTCGAATGGGCGAAGATGGTTTACCCGATCACCGGATGTTCCCACTCGCTGGTTTCCAGGCGACCAGCTTGATCCGGAAGGTTTCGCTATCGACGTGCTCTTTGGCAAAAAGGGGGACGACCGGACCCCACGTAAGATCGGGGCCGACGCTTGGTTTGATCGACGCGAAGCCGGACGATACGAAGTCCATGAGCAGTCTATCCGCACAGCCGATGACGAGATTTTGACCCTTGTGCTGCTGAGTGATACCGAGATGCTCGAGGACGACGACACCCAATCAAGTTGGCATCGACGACGGTAGCCAGAACACCTCTTATAGCTCGATTGCCCGGCAACGCATAAGGAGCCCTCGAGAGGATTAGCGATCGGCCGGTTCGGTCTATTGCCGCGGAAGCAGCGGGTTGCCCGGAGCAATGGGTATAACAATACCCATACCATTGCCCGTGCATCCGTTGTTCCGGTTCCGCGGCAGCGCTACGCGACTGCCGCGGGTTGCGCGCGGGGGTGTCAGAGCTTGATATCCCTCGATTTTCTGTGCTGCTCGGTGGGTCTAACCACCTGCGCTGCTACGAACATCGAGGGCTTTCAAACCCCGACTTCCCATCCTTTTTCCTTCACTTCGCTTCCCCGCTCGCTTCGGAAACCGCTGCGCTAAGGATGGGAAGTCGGGGCTACCGCCCCCGACACCCCCGCGCGTAAAAAAGCGGTTCCGGGCAGCTGGTCTGTGACCTCTCCGCGTGCTCGCCGACAAGCGGACTGCGCGCGCTCCGAGGCCGACAGCCCCTCTGACCGGAACCGCAATAGACCGAACCACATAAGGAGTTGCCTCCGTCTGGTATGATAATGGCGAGCTCCCAGTTTCGTTTCATGGAAGGACAACCCGCGGGCCGACGATCGGCACGCGGGCAGCTGCACTCAGTCGGCGGTCCTTCCGCATTCTGGGAGCTCGGCAGCTGTCCGCTTTTCGATCATGCCCTCCCCTTCCCCACTTCAGTTTCTCGACGCCAAGCTTCGCGCCGCTGACCAGGAACACCACACTCAAGAACAAACAGCGCACACCGAACGTGCCCGCGCTTTTTCCGAGGGTGAACGCTTCATGCTCAACACCATGCGTGGTTGGCTTGCCGCTGCGAAAGCCGGTCGCCGTCGTGGTCGGCCGCTTGGCGAGCGTGAGCGCCAAGGCATGTGATTAGACGTTGTTACGCTGATGTTCTTCTGTCGCATCTTCCGCGTCAAATTCCGCGAACATATCCGCAGCATCAACCCATAGCCCCGCCTTCATCTCGTCGCGCCCGGCTTGCAGTTCCGCACGAAGAGTGGCGAGCTTTTCCGCATCGTTCTGCTCTTTTTGGTGTGTCATGAGGCTATCTTAACCGGATATTTTGCCCGCAGCCGCGCAATGACCGTTTCGCCGTCAATGCCGAGCCCCGCGCGGAGTTGGTCGCGCCCGGCTTGAAGGTCGGCGCGGAGAGCGGCGAGCTTGGTTTCGTCGTCCTGTTCTTCGAGCGTCACCCGACGTGGCGGGACTTCGGAGGCAGACAGGTCGGCGGTGATCTTCGGCATGCCCGGTGTCTCGTGGTTCATGAGCGCAGCCTACCACGTGGGAAGGCATTAGATCGGGCACCATGGCGACGGGGTTCCCGTGAATGCCCGGCACGATACCGCGTCGTCCCGCCCGTCAAGGATTTGCCCCTCGTGCCTCGGGTTCCTCCTTGACGGGCTCTTTCGACGACGCGGTGACCGTGGAGCATATCACGTAATCCCCATCACCATGGCCACCCGAGCCCATATCGCCTTCTACGAGACCACCAGCCAGCCGCTCGACCATCCGAACGCCTTGCTCTATCGCCACTGCGACGGATACCCCGAGGATGTGCTTGCCGATCTGGTGCCGTTCCTCCGCCGCTTCGATCGCGAGCGCGGCCTTGATGACATCGAGTATGCCGCAGCCAGGTTGTTGCACCACATGATCGAACAGAATGCGCCGGAAGGGACGCTCGGCTACGGCATCAGCGACACCCTGCATGGCGACATCGAATACCTGTATGCCGTCTTTGCCGATCACAAGGCCGTGGTGACCTTCAAACGCGAGTTCGCCGGAGACAGAGCGGAAGGACCATGCTGCGTGCGGGGCGTTGATGCCGCCGGCCGGAACAGGTGGCTCCGGTGTCAGCCGATTGCCGGGATGGCGTTCCGGTTCTCCGGTATCGGTGGCGTGGCGACTCTATCGAAGGATGGCATGTGACGGCCGCCTTGCCCTGTCGCGCTCATGGGATGGGGGACAGAAGTACGCCCGCACCCTACCCCACCGACTCGGCGCGTCAAGGATTTACCCTTCGTGCCTCAGGTTCCTCCTTGACACTCCTCTGATGTCGGCGTGGTACGGACGGGGCATACTTCCTTACCCCCATCCCATGACCACGCCACACCAGGACATCACACCTGAACGCCCGACGGCCAGAATCCGCGACTTGAACGACGAGATGCGGTTGATGCTGCCGGCAACGTTCAATGGCAACCAACTACTTCTGTCGGCCGGCATCATGGACCGCTTCGGCAACGACTTGCAGCAGATCATGGAACCGGTGCGGAGCTTCCGCGATTTCACCGAGGACAACGACCCATGGGCAGAGCACGACTTCGGCGCCCTCACGGTGGACGGTGAGCGGGTGTATTGGAAGATCGACTACATGAGCCGCGACGACAAGACGCACGCGCCGGACGCCTCGAACCCGGAGCTCACGCGGCGGGTGCTCACGATCATGCTGGCGGAGGAGTATTGAACTCCGCCCTATCGGCCCAGCGAAAAGGCGGGTGGCCATGCTATGCTCACTGGAGCAAGTGCAATATCTGATATACAACCAATGTGGCTATAAATGCAATAGTAGTGACTATTGTTGCATAAAGGCTGTAGCGATATGCAATTCGCCTTACTCGTGCCTCGTCAATTGCCTTTGGCACAAGGCCTGCATTATCTTCGTTTCCGTCGTGCCTTATGATAAAAATAGCCCGCAAACACCCAAGCGTTATTACTAAATACATTATCATTTCAAAAAGAATGGCATTTGAAATGTAGATGTTTTTTGCCAATGAATAAAATAATCCTGAAATAGCTATCATTATCGACACGTGCGTCAATAGCGGCGCTGTTTTTGCGTCTATGATATCCATGAAGTAGTAAGCTGCTTTACCGGCCTTAGTTTCCCTGGCATCTGTTATCTCTTCAAAATGGGTGGTGTCAGCTTTGTCTGTCAATCTGTCCATGGCAGGTCATCCTGTTGATAATATGTTCCGAGGTTATCATAGGTCCGCATACTAGAAAACTGCATGTTCCAATCCATCCGAAGCATATCGATGTACCCCACAATCGGCCTTATGTGACCGACCGCGAGGTTGATATCTCGCGCATGAGAAAGCCGGTGAGGGTGAGTCACCGGCTTTCGATCATTTACGGCCCGATCGAGGCCCGTGGTAATGGTGGTTGTGGATGACGTACCGCCCTCCGGCCGGTGTCGTTCCTGCTGCGGGCTTTCCCATCAATCGGTCTGGACCGAAGACGAGAAGCCCCACGAGGAACATGACGGCCCGCAGCGTCGTGACGACGCCTGCCAGGACGATCCGCCCCACTCCCCCATTGTTGGCTGCCTGCTTCATGGTGAAGGGGGTTAGACAGTGCCTCTGCCAAACAGTGCCGACTGTGTCGGCATCATCAGGCGCGGCAAACAACCCACGACCGACGCACTTCCGCTTGCGGTGAGCGCCCGTCGAGTGGTTGTCTAATTACCGACGGTACGACTGCCGATGACCGGGGGCAAGGAGGATGAGCGAGGCGACGGAGAAGACGAGGTATGCGCCGCGGTTCGAGCGGGTCGAAACGCCGATGCCGTTTCGGATCACCGAGCGCGACCTTGAGATTCTGCGGTGGCTGTCGCGGTGTCGGTATCTCCGCACCGGTCAGGTTCACCGGCTGGTCTTTGCCGAGAACGCGACCGACCAGAGCGCCAGACGCCGGCTGAAGCTCCTCTATCATGGCGGTTTCATCGGTCGCATCGAGCCGAAGACGACGATCGGGCACGGGTCGGCGGAAATCGCCTACTGCCTGGAAAAAAGCGGCGCCGAGGTGCTCGCCGGCATGGGCGAGACGCCGCGCGTTTACGGCAAGGCCGGCAAGGTGGGACCGCTCTTTTTGGAGCACGCCCTCGATGTGTCCGAGTTCCGGGTGATGACCGAGCTTGCCCTTCGGGACCATCCGGCCGTTGCGCTGGCGCGCTTCGTCGCGGATTTCGAGATCAAGAGCGAGGCAAAGCCGGGCACCGGCAAAGAGCGCTACGCGCTCTATTCGGCCATGGCCGAACCCCTGACCGGCCGGACGCTGGAGGTGTACCCCGACGCCCTGGTGATCCTCCGCGGCACGGGCGAGTTCGCCGAACACCAAGAGCTCTTCATGGTGGAGATCGACCGCGGGACGGAAGACCTCACCCGCATTCAGGACAAGGTGCGCGGCTATCACCAGTTCGCGAAGGAGCGGGCTTTCCAGAAGTTCGGCCGGTTCACCGACTTCCTCGTGCTCATGCAGACATCTTCACGCCGCCGCGCCGGCAACATGCGAGACGCCTTGCAGGGGCTTGCCGGGACTGAACGCATATGGATCACCAGCGTTGATCAGGTGGCGCCGGCAACGGTGCTCGCCTCCCCTATCTGGCGGGATCACGAAAACAAGGCGCGCCAAGTGCTGCGGGGGTGACGACAAGCAGTCAAAGCATCACGATGATTTGCTGTCATGACGAAATGACGGATTGATATCATCGCTATCCCCCATGTCTTCCTGTGCGCTGCCGTCGGCGATCATAGCCTCGGACCATTCCCGAGCGTCTGCCTCCCGTTCGTGGTCTGTCGCCATGGCACGATATGCCGCGTTGATGTCTGGTATCGAATAGGTCCGCTTCTTCATAGCATGGCCATTCTGCAGCCAGAGGCAATCCCGCGCAATTTATCTCTCGCGTGGCTGCACCAGCAGGCATGGTGTCAAAGTGCCATGGCAAAATGACGGCATGATGTCGTGACAGCTTTGTCTTGCTGAACATTTGTGTAAAAACAATACATTAACCGTCATGTGCAGGCCTATTGCCGAGCATTGCGAGCCCTGCTACTATGTCGCCACATGCTGTTAAATAGTCATGACAGCAAGTTGCCAAACTGCCATGAAACCTTGTCGCAAAGCTGCTGCCATGCTCGACGTTATCGTATTCGCCAATCAGAAAGGTGGGGCAGGCAAGACCACCCTCGCCGCCCATCTTTCCGTTGAGGCCGCCAAGGCTGGCCGGCGTGTGGCGCTGGTTGATACCGATAGCCAGGGAAGCCTTTCGGCATGGTGGAACGCCAGCAAGCGGGACAATCCGGCATTCGTCCGGGCAACCCTCGGCAATTTGCAGCGCGATCTTCGCGCCGTCGAAAAAAGCGGCTTCGATCTGGTGATCGTAGATACGCGCGGTGCCATCGCCGACGACATTGTGGAGGCGGTGAAAGTGGCGACGCTTACAGTGATCCCGACTCGCCCGAGCCCGCTTGATCTTCGTGCCGTCGGCCGGACCATCGACATCCTGAAGAGCGAGCGAAAGCCGTTTGCCTTCGTGGTCAACGCGGCCTTGCCGCAACTCAATGCCCGATCGACCATCCAGACGCTGATATCGCTCTCCAAACATGGGCCTGTCCTGGAGCCGGTTGTTCATCAGCTGGGCGTGTTCGCCGAGAGTATGACCAACGGGGAGACGGCGGGGGAGTACAGCCCAAAGCACAAAGCGGCAGATGAAGTTGCTCAGCTTTGGGTATCCGTGAGCGAGCAGCTTGCCCAGCTGCGCAAACCAGCTACAGCCGCCAAAGCGTCATGATGACTTGATTTCAAGATGCCATAGTGCCAAGATGTCACCACACCCACACTTTAGCTGTAACTGCCTGTCATGCCACCGAAAAAACGCGCCATCATAACCCATGATCTAATCGTCACCAGTGCCAGCGAGGAAAGTGCTGCGCCGGCCGTCGTCCAACCAGTCACCACACCGCGAAAGCGACCGCAGGCACCGGCTGCTTCGAGACGGCCTAAAGCCGTCCCCGCAGCTCCGTCACGTCCGGTGACAGATGCCATACCTGACAAGCGCGTCACGGTGACCGTGCGCCTTGACGCCACTCGGCGTAAACGCGCGTTCCGTTTCTGCGTCGAGGTTGAGCGTAAGCTCCAACCTCTCTGGATGGAGGCGCTTGCTGCATACCTCGATGCGTGGCCGAAGGTTCCCGAGCCGGCAACCGACAAGCCGCGGGGGACGGCAGATACCTATCCGATTGCCGTGCGGTTTGCGCGACCGGAACACCGGCGGTTTGCCTTGTTCGCGACAGAGCAGGACCGAACGCATCAGGACATCCTGATCGACGCACTCGATATGTATCTTGACCAGCACGAGGCTTAGTTAGAATTTTGCTGTCAAAATTGCATGGCAATTTGATTGCAAAGCATCATGGCAGCAAATAGCGGCGGGCCGCGCCTATGGTATGCTGCTGCTATAAACGGGTCACCTAATATCTAATTGTATGCGTCCTGTTTCTCAGAGGGACATCGAGGAAATGCAGAGCAAGCCTTATTCACTCATGAAGAAGACGGTTCCGCTGCAACTTGAATTATTCCAGTTTCTTGGCGACGATGATAAAGATCAACACTCAAACAGTGTTGCGTATCACGCGCTGTTGCCGCGCTTTGTATGGAACTCGGGAAAGATCAAACGGGAGGCGTCGGTTAGTGGCAATTTTCTAAGCCTTCCGACCATTACCCGTCAATGCCAAATGAGCGGCGTTGATTATGAGGTAACGATTCGGCCCGCCCGTCTCAAACGAGCGGACGGCGTAGAGGTTGATTACTATCCGGGGGAGCGTGAGCAAATAATCGAAATGGCCGCATTGCGACTTGCAATCAAAAAACAGCGCATGCAGTTGGTCGATAGAAAATTTGCCGGGGTAACCTTTAAGCTAAACGAACTCCGCGAGGAACTGAAAAGCATCAAACACACCTTCAGTTTTGCTGAAATTAAACAAGCCATAGAGGTTGGCGCGGGGTGCCTCATTACGACAACTCGCGAAGGCGAGGTGTTGGTTGCTTCTCCAATGTTCCCAGTGACGGGGATAAATCAGAAACAACCGGATGGATCATGCATAACGTTTCTTATGTTTGATCCTATACTCATTGCATCTATTGAAAAAATGGAGTTCAGACAACTAGATTACGTGCTTTCTACGTCGTTTAAGTCATATATTGCGCGGCACATTCATTTTCGGATGGTGCATAACTTCACGCAAGCGGCTTTAACACACGCGTATTCATTCTGGGCATCTACCATCATCCGTGATGCTGCGGTGCCTCACGCGCGCTTGCGTGATGCTCTGGGGGCGGTTCGTGATGGCATTCAGGAACTGAAGAATAAGGGGGTCATCATGGGCGGCGAGAAGCCAAGCCGGACCAAGACAGGCAGTCGCCCCAACGCGGTAGTAGACGAGTTTTACGACTTGATGCCCTCGCCCGATTTCGTGAGGGAACAGAAGCGTTCCAACGCGATTGCATGGCAGTTGGAACGGAGGGCGCAGGGAGCCGTTGCGGCCTCGCGGGAACGGCAGGACGAAGCCACTAGGCGACGGCTCCGGTAGCCGCTTCCCTGTGGAAAACTTCTGCCAGGTGGGAGGTCCGGGTCGCGGATTTTGGGAGGTCCGGGTCGCGGTTTCGCCAAAATGCCCCATCCTGGTGGGAGGTCCGGGTCGCGGTTTCGCCAAAATGCCCCATCCTGGTGGGAGGTCCGGGTCGCGGTTTTGGGAGGTCCGGGTCGCGGATTGGCAAAAACATGGGAGGTCCGGGTCGCGGATTGGGGAGGTCCGGGTCGCGGATTGGGGTCTAAGGGAGGTCCGGGTCGCGGATTTTGGGAGGTCCGGGTCGCGGATTTTGACCAAAAAAAATCAAAATATGCCGTAAAAACAGTGCTTTACGCAAAGCCGCCTTCTCCCTATCCCTTTCTTAACCCTTTAACCTATTTTAACCTGCCATGATCACCTGTGGATAACTCACCTCAACCGCTTTTTATTGCGCTACCGTTCGAAGTGAAAAGGGAAAAGCCACGCTCACCCCGGCAATGTCCCCGAATATGTAGCTTTGGACTGCACCCCATCGCTGAGACAGTAAAAATCGGGACAGTGGTTGTCACTGTGCCGCTACGGGCTGCTGCGCAGCAGCCCGTAGCGGCGGCAAATTTTCCTCGAACTCGGCGGGCGGCAGGTAAC
>Ga0209515_10002334_pt1 | contig 29487 bp, 27 predicted proteins | sample Subgroupgradi54m_FD_187454 | JGI IMG/M metagenome (GOLD analysis project Ga0209515, IMG submission 187454) | Subsurface groundwater microbial communities from S. Glens Falls, New York, USA - GMW60B uncontaminated upgradient, 5.4 m (SPAdes)... ... | reverse complement strand
ACGAGCGGGACATCCGCCCCATCGGCTACGGGGCGATGCTCCTGGAAGGGCTGGTCGGCATCACCGCGCTCGTGGCGTGCTGCGCCCTCCACCCCTCGGACTACTTTGCCATCAACGTCGCGCCGGCGAAATTCGCCGCCCTCGGGATGACCCCGGTCCATCTCGACCAGCTGGCCGCGCAGGTCGGGGAGCCGGTCGCCGGCCGGACGGGCGGGGCGGTGACGCTGGCCCTCGGCATGGCGCAGGTCTTCTCCGGCCTGCCGGGGATGCGGCACCTGATGTCGTACTGGTACCACTTCGCCATCATGTTCGAGGCGCTGTTCATCCTGACGACGATTGACACCGGCACGCGCGTCGCCCGGTTCATCCTCCAGGAATTCCTGGGGAAGGTCTACCGGCCATTCGAGCGGACCGATTGGCTGCCGGGGACGCTCCTCTCGAGCGCGCTGGTCGTCGGGGCCTGGTCGTACTTCATTCTGACCGGCTCCATCGCGACCATCTGGCCGATGTTCGGCATTGCCAACCAGCTCCTGGCCGTCATCGCCCTGTGTATCGCCACCACCGTCCTCGTCAACATGGGCCGCGCCCGCTACGCGTGGGTGACCGTCCTGCCGATGGCGTTCGTGGCGGTGACGACGCTGACGGCCGGCTGGCAGAGCGTCCAGCATACGTTCCTGCCAATGGCGGCCCAGCCGGGGCAGCATGTCGTCGGCGCGCTCAACGCCGGGCTGACGGTGTTCATGATGGGATGCGCCGTCTTCATGATCGCGAATTCCGCCGCGCGCTGGCGGCAGGCCCTTCGCCCCGCCTCCGGATGAGCGACCGCGACGCGGTCCTCAGGATTCCCGATTTCCGCCACGCCCTCGGTTCGAAGCTCTTCATCACCCTCGGGATCCAGATGCAGCGGGTCGTCGTCGGCTGGCAGATCTACCAGCTCACCCATGACCCGCTGGCCCTCGGGCTCATCGGGTTGTCCGAGGCCCTCCCGTACATGGGATGCCTCCTCTGGGCGGGGCACCAGGCCGACCGCCATGAGAAGCGCCGTCTCATCCTCATCGCCGAGGGCGGTCTGCTCCTGTGCGCTCTCGCCTTCGTGATCCTGGCCCGCGCGCGGGTGACGACGCCGGCACCGCTCTACTTGGTCCTCGGCCTGACCGGCGTCTTCCGCAGTCTCCTGTGGCCGGCCAGCGCCGCCTATGTGGACACCGCCATTCCGCAGGCCATCTACGCGCAGGCCGCCGGCTGGAACTCGACGCTGTGGCAGGTCGGCGCCATCGTCGGCCCGCTTCTCGGCGGGTGGGTCTACGCGGCCGGCGGGGCGGTGTGGGCGTACGTCGGCGTGGCGGTCTGGCTCGCCCTCGGGGTCTGGTACGCCGGCCGCCTGACGCCGAGCCCGCCGGCGACACCGCTCGAGGAGACGTCGGGCCTCGCTGGTCTCCTGGGCGGCATCCGGTTCGTCTTCTCGCGCCAGGTGATCGTCGCCGCGCTGGCTCTCGACATGTTCGCGGTTCTCTTCGGCGGGGCGGTGGCCGTCCTGCCGATCTTCGCCGAGCGGTTCCACGTCGGGTCGGTCGGCCTCGGCATCCTGACCGCCGCCCTCCCGGCCGGGGCGCTGGGGATGGCGCTCTACCAGGCCCATCGCCCGCCGTTCCGCCGCACCGGCCGGGCGCTGCTGGCCGGCGTCACCCTCTTCGGCCTGTTCACCATCAGCTTCGCCCTCACCCCGTGGTTCTGGCCGGCCGCGCTCCTCATGGCCGCGGCCGGAGCGGCGGACAATGTCAGCGCGGTGATCCGGGTGCAGATCCTCCAGGCGCTGACGCCGAACCCTCTCCGCGGCCGCGTCTCCTCGGTCAACGGATTTTTCATCAGCTCGTCGAATGAGATCGGAGCGTTCGAATCGGGCGTGGCGGCCAAGCTCCTGGGCACGGTCCCCTCGGTCATTATCGGCGGGATGCTGACGCTGGTCTGCGTGGCGGTGACGGCCTGGCGGGCCCCGCGGCTGCGCCGCCTCCGCCTGCACGACGTTGACAGCGCCCCCTCGCCTCCGGTAGTCTAGGGAGTATGCCGAGACCCCGGAGCACGGTGATCCACGTCCGGCCGGAAATCCGCCGGCGGGTCCATCGGCGGCGCTTCTTCCGCAAGGTCGCGCTCGTCCTCATCGGATCGGCGATCATCGCGGGCACGATGTGGCAGCACGACGCGGCGCTGCGCGCTCCACCCGCTCCCAAGCTCCCCCCACCGTTGCCCAAGCCGACCGTGTTCTCCTGGCCGCCGCCGGCCCCGCTCGCCATCCGGTCGGCCCACAGGCCTGACCCCAGCCTGACCGCTCGTCCCATCTCCACGACCCCGATCCCGGTTGCCAGTATGACGGCGGCGCTCAAATCGGTCAGCGCGCTGCCGCTGGCCCCGTCCGCGACATTCCCGGCGCCCCCGCCGCCGGTGGCGGCCCCCATGTTGAAGACCCCGGCGCCCGCCGCGCCGCCCCCCGCGCCGGAGACCCCGGAGTCGTCGGCGGGCCGGACGTCCATCGTTGCGTGGCTTGAAAGCACGTTCCCGTTGATGGTCCGGACCCTCGAAGAGCGGGTGGCGGCCTCCCTGGTAGCCGCCAAGAACCGCGACACGACCATCAAATTCTCCGAACGGGAGTTCCAGCAGCTGGTCGTCCGCCAGATTCAGGCGCGTTCCCTGCACCAGCTCCAGGATTTGGCCGTGACGTTCCATCCGGAAGGGATCCAGGGCTCCGGCGTGTTCATGCTGGGGCCGCTGCCGGTCCCCTTTTCGTTTCAGGCGACCATCGAGGTGGTGAACGGCCGCCCCCATGCCGTCCTCCAGGCCCTGAACGCCGGCGGCATCGCGATCCCCGATCTTCTCCTGAAGGCGCTGGAGGGGCGCGTCAACGAGGCGATTGACCGGGACCGCCTCCCGCTGGAGCTCAAGTGGTTCCGGATGGAGGAGCGGCAAGTCTTGATTTCGGCGGAGCTCGCGGTGTAAGATGAACGGGCAATCTCTAACCAGGAGGTCATGATGACCAGTGGCGGCAATTGTGCAGTCTGCAAGGTCGTGGGCGTGCTCGTCGGGCTCGGGGCGTTGAACTGGGGGCTGGCGGGCGTGTTCGGCCTGGACTTGGTGGCCAAGCTGCTGGGGGCCGGCAGCGGCCCGGCGAAGATCGCCTACGCCGTGATTGGGATCGCCGGCGCGCTGAAGCTGGTGTCGCTGGTCAAGTGCTGTCCCTGCTGCGCGCCCAAGGGCGGCAGCTGCGGCTCGAAGTAAGCTCACGGTCTGGAGATGGACTTCCTGCTCCACGTGGATGTCCATCTCCAGGCGCTCCTCCAGCAGTACGGGGGGTGGACCTACGCCCTCCTCTTTCTGATCGTCTTCTGCGAGACCGGCCTCGTCGTCACCCCGTTCCTGCCGGGCGACTCCCTGTTGTTTGCGGCCGGGGTCTTCTCAGCCAACGGGGCGCTGGCAATCTGGCCGGTGCTGGGTGCCCTGACGGCCGCCGCCATCCTCGGGGACACCGTCAACTACTGGGTCGGCGCGCGGGTCGGCCCGAAAGCCGTGGAGGCGGCGCACGGTCGGTGGCTGCGGCGCGAGCACGTGGAGCGCACCCACCGGTTCTTTGAGCGCTACGGCGGCAAGACGATTGTCCTCGCCCGGTTCGTCCCGATCGTCCGCACGATGGCGCCGTTCGTCGCCGGGGTGGGGCGGATGACCTACGCCCGGTTCCTTCTCTATAACGTGACCGGCGGCCTCCTCTGGGTCGCCCTCTTCGTTGGCGCCGGTTACGCGTTCCATCAGGTCCCTCTCGTCCAGAAACATTTCTCGCTTGTCGTGCTGGCGATCGTCGTTCTCTCCATGCTCCCGGCGGTCGTTGAGGTGTGGCGCCACCGCGTGCCTCGGGGTCTGACCCCGAGGGGTCAGACCCCCTCAGGTTTTCGTCCATGACCGTCCTCGTCACCGGTTCGCGCGGCCTCGTCGGTGCTGCGCTCGTCCCGGCGCTCGAGACGGCCGGCCACGCGGTGCGCCGGCTGTCGCTCCGCGGCCAGCCGGTGAATCCCGCCGTCCTCGAAGGCGTGGACGCCATCGTCCATCTGGCGGGGGAACCGATCGCCGCCGGCCGCTGGACCCCTCTGCAGAAGGCGAAGATCCGCGACAGCCGCGTGCGGGTCACCGGCACCCTCTGTGATGCGCTGGCGCGGCTGACCACCCCGCCGAAGACGTTCATCAGCGCCTCCGCCATCGGCTACTACGGCGACCGTGGCGGCGAGGTCTTGCGCGAAGATAGCCTGCCCGGTACCGGCTTCCTGCCCGAGGTCGGGGTCGCGTGGGAGCAGGCGGCGGAGCCGGCGCGGCGGCGCGGCATCCGCGTCGTCCACCTGCGGTTCGGCATCATCCTGGCGCGGCAGGGCGGGGCATTGGCGAAGATGCTGGCGCCGTTCCGCCTGGGGCTCGGCGGCCCGCTCGGGAGCGGGCGGCAGTGGTTCAGTTGGATCGCCCTTGACGATGTGGTGGGGATTATTCAGTTCGCGCTGGCCACCGAGTCGTTGCGTGGGCCGGTCAACGTCGTCGCCCCGCAGCCCGTCACGAACGCCGACTTCACGAAAGCCCTCGGCCGCGCGCTCCGGCGCCCCGCCGTCTTCCCGGTCCCCGCGTTCGCCCTACGCCTGCTCCTGGGTGAGATGGCCGATGGCCTGCTCCTCGCCAGTACCCGCGTCGAACCGACCGCCCTCACCGCCGCCGGCTACCGCTTCCGCCATCCCGAGCTCGAGCCCGCCCTCCGCGCCCTCCTCGCGTAGATTTTAATGAAAATATAATCGTAGAAAAAATCTTCACGAACTCTTGACTTCCGGCACCCCGCACGGTATACTTCCGGTATGAAGCCCATGACCCCCACAACCCGTCGCGTGATCATCGCCTGCTCGCTGGCGTGCGCCGTCATGCCCACCCCGGTCTTCGCCCTCCGCGCCGCCGGCCTGGAGGAGAATTCGGCCCACGATGAACTCGCCCACCTCTTGCAAGCCGCCGATTCGAATCACCCTGACGCCTCTCAGGCGTGGGAGCGGGCGGTCCATATCGGGACCCCCGCCGCTTCGGAGAGCCAGCCGGTGGCCGTAGCGATCAACGATCTCGTCAAAGATCTCACGGTTCGATCGGTCGGCCCGTATACGGAGAAAAATGAGTTCTTCACGGTGAGCGTCGAAGCGCGCTTAATGAGCTACGGCCTTCCCATGGCCGATATTCTCTTCTCGGTCTACCCGAACCGCGGCGTCGCGCCTGTCCAAGGTCTTACCGTGGCGTTGATTGATGCCCAGCGCAATCAGATGCTTCAAGCCGTGCCATTGGATAAGACAGGTCGGGCGTATTTTCAACACGTTATTCCCCCGGTGGGCGGTAATGGCCGGGCCGCATTTGGGCAATACCGCTTCGAAATCCTCACCACCGGCCTGGAGGAAACGCAGCAACAAGTTGCAGCCCAATTCGGGCTTCCCGAAGCGCTCACCCAACCGCGCAATGAGTCGTTGGCTCCTGAAGCCGATGTCGCGTATTGGTTGCTTACCGTACCGGGAGTGCTCGACGCGGCAGGCCGGCATCGGGAGGGCCTTTGGCAGCTCCTGGCGGGACAGTTCGCGCAGGCCGCCGAGACGTTCAAACAGGTATCGGGATTGTGGAGCGGGATCCATCGAGACCTTGACCACAAGGACATCGCTGTACGGTACCACGTGGACGAGGCTCAGAACGCTGCCCTATCCGCGATCGCCGAGGCGCGAGACCGTGCCGTGTCGGCACGGGTCTGGAGTGAAGAGCGTATGACCAAGACACCGGATGCCTCGGCACAGAGTTCTACCACCGGCTTGGAGGAACCGGGCCGGGGGGCTGTGGCCGTGCGGTCGGATCAGGCGGTTGCTGCGGCGCAAGTCCTGTTCTATCGGGATTTCGTGCGGAGCGACAAGAACGATGCTGCGCCGATTGATTTCATCAGGAACGGTTTGGTGCGTGAAGGTGAGTCGCGCGCGGTGGTACCCACCGCACAATTGCCCAAGGTCCAACGGCTATTCTACGATGCGCGGCTGCCGCGCCCTGGGTTGATGGACGTGGATATGATGGCGATCCCTGCGGATGCTGCCGAAGCGGTCGGCGTCATGCAGAACACGTACAAGATTCAGCCGGGCGAGATCGTCCTTCTTCCTGACGATATTTCCGAAGATGCGGCGCGCCAGTGGCAGGTGCCAGGTGTCGCCACACCGATCTTGTTGGTGCCGGTGGCCCAGCTCAACAGCCTGTCCGCGCTGGATTTGGCGGCATTGGCGGCGATCGCCCAGGCGCTGGACGGCCAGATCCTTCGCGTGCGCGCGGAAACGATCGTGCGGGCCCGGCTCGACACCGACTTCTACGTCAGCACCCAGTACTAAGCGCGTCCGACTTCCGGATTCTGACTGTCAACGCCTGATCCCTCACAGGGTCAGGCGTTTTGCGTTGGGGCGGGGGAGCGCTTGTGCTCGAAGCGGGCAAAGAGGGAGTAGGCGCAGGGGACGACGAAGAGGGTCAACAGCGTCGAGAGGGTGAGGCCGCCGATGACGGCAATCGCCATCGGGATGCGAGTCTCGGCGCCGGGGCCGATGGCCAGGGCGGGCGGGATGGCCGCGGCGATCGTCGAGATCGAGGTCATGAGGATCGGCCGCAGCCGAATGGGGCAGGCCTTCATCAGCGCGTCGTGGAGAGTCAGGCCCTCCTCGCGCACCTGGTTGGTGAACTCGACCAGCAGGATGGAATTCTTCTTGACGATCCCCATCAGCAGGATCAGCCCGATGTAGCTGTAGATGTTCAGCGACTGGCCGCCCAGCCAGAGCGCCACGAAGGCCCCGGAGACGCTGAACGGCAGGGCCAACAGCACCGTGACCGGATGCAGGTAGCTGTTGAACTGGGACGCCAGCACCATGTAGGCCACGATGATGCCCAGCCATAGGGCGAAGAGCAAACTCTGGAACGACTCCTTGAATGTCTGCGTGGAGCCGCTGAAGACGATCCGGTAGCCCGGCGGCAGATTCCCCTTGGCGAGCCGCTCCACCGCCGCCAGCGCCGCCGACTGGGACTGGCCGGGGGCGATGTTCGCGAAGAGCGAGATGGCCCGCTCGCGTCCGCGCCGGGTGATCGTCAGCAGGGTCGGCTTTTCCGTCACCGTCACCACGTCCTTCAACTGCACCATCTCTCCCCGGTTGTTCCAGACCCAGAGTTTCTCGATATCCTCTTTCTGGGTCCGCTGAGTGGGGATGAGCCGTAGCCGCACGTCGTACCGCCGCCCGCCGCGCGTGTATTTCGCCACCCGGTCGCCGCCGATCGTCGCGTTGATGGCGCTCCCGATGGATTCGATGCTGACCCCCTGCGCGATGGCCTTCTCGCGGTCGGGCCGCACCTGGATCTCCGGGGTTCCGGCGAGGTAGTTGGTGTCCACGTCCACCATGAGCGGACTCTTCGCCATCTCAGCGCGGAGCTGCTCGGTAATCTCGATCAGTTTGCTCCACTCGGGGCCCCGGACCGTGGCCTCGACGGGGAATCCCCGCTGGGCGGAGAAGCCGCTCAGCGAAAGGTCCTGAATCACTGCCCGCTCGATGCCCGGGATGTGGTTGAGCTGCTGCCGGAACAGCACCATGAGCTCGCCTTGGGACATCGGGTGCCGGTTGGGCGGGACGAGCGGCCGCTGGCGCGGCGGCTTCAAGGTGACGAAGAGCATCCCGGCGTTGACCTCGCCGCCGCTGAAGCCGCCGATCGCCGCGAAATACCGCGCCACCTCCGGGCGGTTCATGACGAACGCCTCGGCTTGTTTGAAGCACTCGTTGGTGGCGGTGATCGAGGAGCCGACCGGCGTTTGCAGCCGGCAGAGGAACATGCTCTGGTCCTGCGCCGGCACGAACTCCTGGCGCAGGCGCGGCACGACGGCCAGTGAGCCGGCGAACACGAGGCCGGCGCCGAGGATCACCCACCAGCGGTGCCGGAGCGACCACCCCAGCGTACGCCGGTACTGGTCGGCCAGCCAGCGGAAGCCCCCCTCCACGGCTTTGCCGAACCAGCTCCGGCGCTCCCCGACGTTCAGGAATTGGGCGCAGCGCATCGGGGCGAGCGTCAACGCCTCCAGCAGGGACAGCCCGACGGCGACCGACATCGTGACGCCGAACTGGAAGAAGAACTTCCCGATGATCCCCTGCATGAAGGCGACGGGGAGGAAGATGGCCAGGATGGCGAGGGTGGCGGCCACCGCGGCGAAGGTGATCTGCCGCGCGCCGACCTGGGCGGCCTCCACCTTGCCCAACCCCTGCTCCCGGTACCGGACGATGTTCTCCAGCACCATGATGGCGTCATCCACGATGATGCCGATGGCCAAGGAGAGGCCGAGCAGGGTGAAGGTGTTGAGGGTGAAGCCCAGGAAGCGCAGGGCGATGAACGAGCCGATGACCGAGGTGGGGATCGCCAGCAGCACGTTGAACGTGGCGCTCCAGGAGCCGAGGAAGAACCAGCAGACCAGCGACGTGAGCAGCGCCGACAGGACGAGCGTGGACGTCAGCTCGCGGACGGAGTCCTCGATGAACCGCGTATTGTCGGTGACGACGGCCAGGGTGATCCCCGGCGGCACGTACCGCGTGATCTCCGCCAGCCGATGGCGCACCGCGCGGGCGACCGCGACGGCGTTCGCCCCGCGCTGTTTGCGGACGCCCAGCCCGATGGTCGGCTTGCCCATGGTGCGGGAGATGCGGCGGACGTCGGCCAGTCCGTCTTCGATGGTCGCGAGCTGGTTGAGGTAGATCGGTTTGTAGACCGGCTGGCCGGCCCGCCGGCTGATCACGAGCTTCCCGAATTCTTCGACGCTGATGGCCTCGCCCATCGTGCGGACGTTGAACTCGTGCGTCGCTGTTTCGAGCCGCCCCGCCGGCATCTCGGCGTGCTCCCGCTGGATGGCGTCCATCACGTCCTGGACGGTGAGTTGGTACGCTTCCAGCTTCTCGGCATCCAACCAGACCCGGAGGTTGCGCTCCACGAAGCCGCCGAGGAAGATCTCGCCGACCCCCTCCACGGTCTGGAACTGGTCCTTGAGGTGGTCCTGGACGTACTCAGTGAGGTCCCGCATCGGGACGTCGCCGGAGACGCTGATCCACATGATCGGGTTGTCTTCCGGGTTCACCTTGGTGACGACCGGCGGGTCCATCTGACGGGGCAGGAGCCGCTGGGCCTGGGCGATCTTCGTCTGCACCTCCTGCAGGGCGACGTCAATGTTTCGGTTCAGCTCGAACTCGATCGTGACGGTGCCCTGGCCTTGCCGCGTGGAGGAGGAGATGTCGCGGATCCCCTGCACGGTCATGACCGATTCCTCGACAACGTCCACGACGTCGGTCTCCATCACCTCCGGCGCGGCCCCCTCCCAACTGAGATTCACCGAGAGGACGGGGAAGTCCACATCCGGCATCTGGCTGATCCCCATCCCGCTGAAACTGATGGCGCCGAAGACCAGCAGGGCCGCCATGAGCATCCAGGCGAACACCGGATTTTTGATCGAGAGATCGGAGAGGGTCATGGCGTTTCCCCGACGGACGCCCGCAGCCGCCAGGCGAGCCGCTTGGCGTCGTACGCGGCGTGGATGGCGTCCCGCCGGACGTCCTGCAGGGTGTGCAGGGCCTGCAGGACCTCGAGATGGTTGACGAGCGAGCGGTGGTAATCGTCCACGTCCAGGCGGTAGCTCTCATCCGCGGCGTCGAGGGCGCTGGCCAGCGCCTGGGCCTGCGCCACGGCGGCCGTCAATTGGGCATGGCGGTCGCGCACGTCGCGCACCGCCTGCCGCCGCGCCGCCGACACGCGCCAGTCGGCCTGGTGGGCCTGCGACTCGGCCGCGCGAACGGCGCCGGCCACTTCACCTCCTTGGAAGATCGGCACATTGACTTTCATCTCGGCATCCCAGCTCACATCTTTGGCGGCCCCCCGCCGCTGGACGTAGTAGTTGCCGTCGGCGGTGACCGTGGGCCAGCGGTCGGCGCCGGCGACCGCCACCTTCGCTTCTGCCACGCGCGCCGCCTGCTCGGTGGCTTGGACGTTCGGTTCGGCGACGGCCTTGGCCAGATAGACCGACTCCGGCTCGACCGTCGGCAGCGCCGGCTCCAAGTCCGCGAGCGCGTCCACCGGCTCCACCCCGGTCAGGAATTCCAACAGATGCCGGGCGACGGTCTCTTGGCTGCGGACCTGTTGGTCCTCCGCCTCGATTCGGCGCAAGGCGGCTTTCGCGCTGACCACCTCACTGGGCCGCGATCGGCCGATCGTCTCCCGGGCCGTGAGGTCGTCCAGCCGCACCGCCAGCGCTTCCCGGATCATCGCGAGGGCCCCGAGGTCTTCCCGCAGTTCCAGCACCAGGTAAAAGGCGTCCGCGACGTCCATCAGCAGGAGGTGTTCGGCGTGGGCCTTCTCCAGATGCCGCTGTGCGCGCTCGGCCTTGCTCCCCCGCATGGCGGCGAACTCCTTGAAGCCGGCGAAGAGTGGTTGGCTGACGGTGAATTTCCGCTCCGGGACCCAGGGGAGCGTGAACGAGGAGCTCCCGGAGCCGTCCTGCCGCTTGTCGGACGAGACGAAGGAGAGCCGCGGCAGGATGCCGCTGAGGGCCTGCGTGAAATGCGCTTCGGCTTCATCAATGAGCTCTTGGTGGATGGCCAGCGTTTCACTGCGGGTCAGCGCCAGGCGATAACACTCGGCCAGCGTCAGCGGCGCCGAATTGGGGACTGTCCCCGCAGGGGACTGTCCCCTCGGTTCTTCGGCGGCGGCGGTGGACGTGATCAGCAACAGCGCCAGCCCGACCGTCAGCGTTCGACTCATGGCGCGCTGAGCGTCTCCACCACCCGCTCCAGAATCCGCAGGTAATCGGCGCGGTCCTGCGCGGAGAGCCGGCCGAACACATGGGCGATCGCCCGCCGTTTCTGCGTCCAGATGTCACGGACGACGCGGCGGCCTTTGGCGGTGATCGTCACCCGGACCACGCGCCGATCCGCGGCGTCGCCGGTCCGACGGGCCAGGCCGTTGGCGACAAGCCGGTCCATGAGCCCGGTGGCGGCGGGGCGGGAGATGCCCAGCGTCGCGGCCAGATCGTGCATCGAGCAGCCGTCCCGGCGGGAGACGCATTCCATCGCCCAGAGCTGGGGCAGGGTGATGACGCCGCGCGAGAGGGCGTTGGATTCGTGGCGGGTCACCCCCCGCATGAGCTGCGGGAGGAGCTCGATCATCCGTTGGCTGAACGTAGCAATATCATTCATCAGATGAACTATTCACACTCAGAAGTATATCCGGCATTCCGCGGCCTGTCAAGGCCGGATCGGCCCATTGACGAGAGACCGTGGTACATGGTAGTATCTTACTGGGTAAGAACAAGTATTACACATGGAGGGTTCTATGCGAGTCACGAAGATATGGACGATTTCGTTGCCCCCGGCCATGGATCGGGAGGCCAGCTATCGGGCGCGTGTCGAGCATCGGACGAAGAGCGAATTAGTGCGCGAGGCGCTGCGGGCGTATCTGACCACACGCCAGTGGGCTGCCGCGCAGCAGCTGGCCGCCAAGAAGGCGCAACAACACGGGATCCGGACTGACGCTGACGTCGAACGAGCGATTGACGACCTGCGCCGGTAGCCGTGCGGGTCGTCCTGGATACCAACGTCTGGATTTCCGCCCTGGTGTTTCCAGGCGGCGCGTGCGATCAACTGGCGCGGAAACTTCGGGAGTCGCCGGCGGTTGTCCTGTTGACCTCGCCGTTCATCCTTCAAGAGTTTGAGCGGGTGCTTGTGGAGAAGTTTGAGTATGCTCAGCACGACGCCGAGCCGTTACGCCGCGCGGTCGAGCAATTCTCAGCCGTCGTTGAGCCGCAGGAGCGGGTGACCGTGATCCACCATCCGGACGCGGACAATCGGATCCTCGAATGCGCAGTGGCCGGGGAAGCCGATCTCCTCGTGACCGGCGACACCAAACATCTGTTACCGCTGCAGACGTTCCGCGGCATCCGGATTTGCTCTCCCCGAGAAATTCTCGATTTGTTAGGATAAGGGCACTCCTTCTTTATGCCGATCATCGAAGTCGAACACCTGGTCAAGCGGTACGGTGAGGTGACCGCCGTGAACGACGTCTCGTTCGCCGTCGAGCCGGGGGAGCTGTTCGCGTTCCTCGGCCCCAACGGGGCGGGGAAGACGACGACCATCAGCATCCTCTGCACCTTGTTGGCGCCGACGAGCGGGGCGACCCGGGTGGCCGGCTTCGACTGCCTGCGCCAGCCGACCGAGGTCCGCGCGCGGATCGGCATCATCTTCCAGGACCCGTCGCTCGACGAGCGGCTGACCGCCTGGGAGAATCTTCTCTTCCACGCGATGATCTACCACGTGCCGGCCCGCGAGCGCCGCGACCGCATCGAGCGGGTGTTGGCCATGGTCGAGCTGAGCGACTGGCGGCACACGATCGTCAAGCGATTCTCCGGCGGGATGAAGCGGCGGCTCGAGATCGCCCGGGGCCTCCTCCACCAGCCAACCCTCCTGTTCCTCGACGAGCCGACGCTGGGGCTCGACCCGCAGACCCGGCGCCGCCTCTGGGCGTTCGTGGCCCGTCTGCGCCGGGAGTCGCAGATCACCATTTTTCTGACGACGCACTATCTCGAAGAGGCGGAGGTCTGCGACCGGGTCGCCATCATGGACCACGGCCGCTTGGTGGCGCTCGACACGCCGGCGGCGCTGAAGGCGCGCCACGCCACGCCCGCGGCGTCGCTTGAGGACGTGTTTCTCCATCTGACCGGCCACGATATTCGGGACGAGGGGGCGATGGACGACAACCCGCTGAAGACCGTCCGCCGCTGGAACCGGTTCCTGCGATGATGGACCTCGCCGCCGTCCAGATGATTTGGTTGCGCGACATCATCCGGTTCACGCGAGACCGCGCGCAGATCCTCGGCGCCGTCGCCCGGCCGATCCTCTGGCTCCTCATCATGGGGGTCGGCCTCGGCGCGTCGGTCCCGCGCGTCGGCAACACGCCGTACCTCGAATTCATCTTCCCCGGCGTCATCGCCCTCAACCTCATCTTCGCCTCCTTCCTCTCGGCGATCTCCATCATCTGGGACCGGGAGTTCGGGTTCCTCAAGGAGATCCTCGTCGCGCCGATCTCGCGCGCCTCCATCGCCGTCGGCAAGGCGCTCAGCGGCACGACGGTCGCCGTCCTGCACGGGGCGGTCGTGCTCGCCTTCGCGCTGATCCTGCGCCTGCCGTTCACCGCGGCCCAGATTGCCCTCGCGCTGCCGGTGATGGCCCTCATGGCGTTCGTCTCCACGGCCCTCGGCATTCTCATCGCCTCCCGCATGACGTCGTTCGAGGGATTCGGGACGATCGCCAACTTCGTGATCATGCCGCTGTTCCTGTTGAGCGGGGCCGTCTTCCCGCTCGACCGTGTACCGCCGTGGCTGCACCGGCTGGCCCGCGCGAACCCGTTCACCTACGGGGTGGATCTCCTGCGGGGGATCTTCAGCGGGGTGATGCATTACCCGATCTGGATGGACCTGGCGGTGCTGGCCGGGTGCGGGGCGCTCTTCGTGACCCTGGCCGTCGCCGCCTTTAAGCACATGGAGTGAGCCGATGCCGCAAGACCATTCGTTCGATGTCGTGTGCAAGGTGGAGATTCAGGAAGTCCGCAACGCGGTGCAGATGGCGCTGAAGGAGGCCGGCCAGCGGTACGACTTCCGCGGCAGCGTCGTGGAGATCCTCTTCGATGAGAAGGCCAACACGATTTTCCTGCGCGCCGCCAACGACCTGAAGCTGAAGGCCCTCCTCGACATGCTGTTCCAGAAGTTCGTCAAGCGGGGGATTTCCCTGAAGGCGTTCGAGCAGGGCCCGGTGGAGCCCAGGACCGGCGACACGCTGGCGCAGACCTTGACGATCCAGCAGGGAATCCCTCAGGAGAAAGGGCGGCTCATCGTGAAGGCCATCAAAGACCTCCGGCTCAAGGTCCAGCCGTCCATTCACGACGACAAGGTGAAAGTGTCCGCCCCGAAGATTGACGACCTGCAGCAAGTCATCGCCGCCCTCCGCGCCCAGGACTTCGGCGTTCCGCTGACCGTGGAGAACTACCGGTAGGCCGCCCTTGACGCGTGATTCACCGTCAGATCGAATGTTTCATAGAATGAACATGTGTTTACAAAAGTGAACACTCCGGGATCGCCAGTCAGTTAGTTTTGTAAAAGTTAGTTCACGGTCCTTGTTTTTTCTCCCACCATCAGGTATACTTTTTCTATCCCCATGCAGACGATACGATGTCCTGCGATGAGCCGACTCGTGGCGTTGTGGCTGGCCCTCGCGCTGGCCTGGCCGAGCCCTGCCGTCGCCCTCCGCCCCCGCGCCGGCGGGCTGGAAGAGCGCACCGCCGTTACGGAGGAGCTGAGCCAACAGCTGACCCCGACCTCCCGCGCCAGCGGGTTGGAGGAGGAATGGGGCGAGGCGGTGTGGAACCGGCTGTATGACATCAGGAAGCTTCACGTGCCGGTCGCCACGGAGCAGTTACAACGGATCACTATGCATAGTAGCAAGATGCGCCGAGACAGACGCCAGCGCGCGTGGGAACGGATCGCCGATCAGTTGTCCGAGACCTCCCCAGAGACCAGCCAGGCCACCCGCACCTTCGCCGAACGGCAGGTTGTGTTGCATGAATTGCACGGCAACCTGTTGTGGGATCGCCAGCGTCGGGAAGGCGTCCTCCTGGTCGGCGGCAGCGGCCTGGGAAAATCTACCCTGTCGAGGATGCTGACCGATCCTCTCCCCGTCGGCCGTATACCCCGTTGGCAATTCTTGGCGGATGATTTTCTAGTCGCATTCATCGTAGATAGCGAGTTGGTGGTGGGGAGCCACCCGGTCGCATTCATCGTAGATAGCGAGTTGGTGGTGGGGAGCCACCCGGTGCGACGGGTGTCGGAGCTGAAACATGGCCTGCAGGCCGGTCGGACGAGGGAGGGCACACAACGGTTTGTCAAAGTGCAGCGGCTCGTGTGGTTGCATCGTGAGCAGCCATCGCCGATTGATGTCGTCAAGGAGGTCGCCGGCACGCTCTCTTCGCCATGGCCCGCGATCCTTTCGCCGCTCCGCTCATTGCAGCGGTTGGGACAAATCATCCCGATCGTGGTGCCGGAGAACGCCAATCGGACGGTGCCGGAAGACATCAATTGGGCGTGGTACCAACAGCACGCCGTCCCGAGGATCGCCGGCGGTGTGGAGGAAGTTCGGCTCGCCGAGCCGACGCCGTTGGCCGGTAATCTGGCGGTGGGGCAGGTGATCCCGGTCACAGTGGAGAACGGCGACCGATGGGCGCAGGGGCGGGCCGTGGTCCTCGATCCGCAGCGGGTGATCATCCAGCAGTTTGTCAATCCGGACGTCAAGAAGCCGGCGTGGCCGGGCTCCGCGATCCGTACGCTCCCGCCTGAGCAACAGCCGGGGCTTCGCCTCGCGGACATGATCGCCAACCCCCCGAGGTCCTGGGGCTCGGCACCGGATTTTCCAGGAACGCCGCTGAGCCCCGTGCTGGCCATGAACGGCCTCCAGATGAATTTTTGGGAGGACGCGGCGTTCCTGGTGGTCAACGGATATCCCGTGAGCACCACCCGGGGCCGGTGGGCAGAAGCCCCGTGGGTGTTCGTACTGGACGCCGAACAGCCGGGTCTGCGGCAGTTGCCGCTCGAGGGCGGCCGGCCGGTCGCTGATGGAATCCGAGAGGCCATCCCCGGCCCGGTGCTGGTCCGAGATAGTCACGATGTCTCCGCGGAGATTCGGCAATATCCTGAGGGCCAGCCCAATCCTAACCAGGTTCGATGGGACCCGACCACCACCCACGCAGCGTTCTCCGCGCTCGGCAAGACCGCTGATCAACAACTCATCTGGCTGGCGTTGGGCGGACGGGATGACCCACGCGGCGCCGGTCGTGCGTCGGTGCAGGACGTGGCCCAGGCCATGTTGAAACTCGGCGCGGTAGAGGCGATCCTCCTCGGCGGTAGTATGGATGTCCAGCAGTGGCTGCCGGCCGATGGAGCGACCCCCGGCGTCCTTGGCCGCCACATCCAGCCACCTCACAACGCCGAGCGCCGCTTGAACTCCGCGATCCTCGTCTATGCGTCAGCCCGGCAGCCGGACGAAACGTTCGTCCAACAGGTCCAAGGGTTCAGTCGCACTCTGCGCGCAATGGTGCGTGAAGTCTATCCAGCATACGGAGCCCCGGAGTTTATCGGTATCGCCGGCGTTCGGAATCCTCAGGCACCGCGGTGGGGTGGCGGAATCCCTGAGGATTTGTTGCCGGCCATGACGAGCCTCGATGCCGCAGCGTTCATCTATGCACCTGTAGGTCGTGTGAGCGGTGCTCGCGGCGAGGTCGGCCAGGCCGAGAATGCCTTGCGCGACTTTCTCCGGGAGGAGCAGAGGCAAGGCGCGACCTCACCAGAATTCCGTCAGCGAGTGGAAGCGTTCGCAGACACCCTCGATCTATTCTGGCGCCAGTCGAGAGAGCGGCCGCCTCAGCGCGTGTCACCCGATGCCGGGTTAGAGGAGATGGTGCCGCAACCGACGGCGGGGGCGCTGGCGGCATGGCTCGACCGCCTGTCTCCCGGCGATGGGCCGGCGTTCCGGTTGTACGGGACACTCAAGGAATTGCCCGAGCCCGAACGGCGTGAGATGGTCGAGACTGTGGCGAAAGCGTACCGGGTTTTTGGGAGGCATTTCCAGCGCACCGCCCGGTATCTGGTCCGCACGCGGGGGCAGGGGACAGCGGAGATCAAAGCGGACGGCTCACCGGTCCTGCCGCAAGACAGAACGATTCAGCGACGGTTCAACCAGCTTGCGCCGCGGACGATCCCCGGGATGACGATCCTCGGCGAGGAAGGCAGCGTCCTCAACCCGATGGCGCGATGGTGGGTCACCCGCGATCCTCTCGACGGCACCCGCAATTACAAACCGATACGACCGGGCGAGCCGCCGGTCGCCTATCCATCGCATTATCTCAGCACGATGACCTTGTGCTATCGGTTGGACGATGGACGGATGATCCCCGTGTTGACCATCGCGGTGGCGCCCGAGTACATGGATGGCCAACCGCTATGGTTGGTGACGGGGCTTGGGATTGACGGGGTGTTGATCAACGGGCAACCGCCGGTCCGCGCAATCTCCACTCCCTCATTGGCGACGCTGGTCGCCGGCGTGACCCACATTCCTCGCAGTGAGACCGTGAATCAGTGGTATCTGCCGGCGATGCACGCGCATGCCCGCCAGGTCGTGGAATATCCCGACACGATGGCGATGTGGGAAATCCCGCTCAGCATCATGGTCAACCCAAATCTCCCCGGCACACTGGCGATCCGCTCGGCGCCGGTGTGGGATACGTTGCCCACCTGGCATCTGACGGAAGCCCTCGGCGGCGCCGTCTTGGAGATCGAGAGCGGCCAGCGGTTCCACCCGACGCACGAGCTGTTGGCGCCGGGGCAAGCGGCCGTGACCCCCGCGCTGGTCTATGCCGTCTCCGAGCGGGCCGCCCGCGAGATCGTCGCCCTCGGCCGCGCCGCCGGTGCTTCGACGCCGCTCAGCACCGGGTTGGAGGAGCGGGCTGATCCGGGCGATCCGGCGGTCCAGCCGCCGGACCCGGCCACGGCGACGGCGGCCGATGTAGCGGACTACCTGACGCGGCGGTGGGGCGTCCCGGTCCGGCCGCGAAGGCACGACTACGTGGTGGATCAAGGCACGATCCCCGAGGCCTCGTGGACGTTCCACGCGCTTGTGAAACCAGAGCCAGGTCGCATTGTTGAGCATGCGACCGCCATGCCAGTGAAGACATTGATGTATCCTCCGACCGTGTTCCCGGGGTTTTCAAAGTCCAGCTCCGGTGCTGCTGGCGTGTATCTGGGGTTGGTCGAGGGGATCCGCCATCCTGTGGTCATTAAAGAGTTGTGGAGATCCGGGGCGCAATCGTTGTTGTTACCCGTGGAAATCATTGACGCCCAGATCTTCGGTCATCAAGGCATTGCTCCTCGCGTGTACGGCATCGTTCAGTTCAAGAACAAGGTCGGTTATGTGATGCAGGTCGTTCCCGGGGTGACAACTCTCGATGTGTCATCGAATGTTTCTGGTTTCAGTGTCATCAGCGAACGTACTGAGGAAGCTGGTTTCACGCCTGCGAGTCTTGTACGGACACCCTCGGCACACGTTGTAACTATTGACGCTGATGAAGCCACCGTTTTTGACGGGGATATGCGTGCTCGATGGATCACGGCGCAGAACGCGGGGTGGGCGATTCATGAGCTGCGGGTGGTGCGGGGGGCGCCGACCGGGCAGGCCTACCTCTTGTCGAATGAGGCGGTGCCGGCGGCGCTGGCGTTGCTGAAGGTGCTGGACGGGACGCCATTGCCGGTGATCGCCGTGGTGGATCCGGCCCGGCGGGAGCGCCTGCGGGCGATCGCGAAGCAAGGTGGCTTCTCAGACGCCGCGATTACCGTGTGGGAGCAGCGCTACCTCGTTATCACTGCCTCGAACGATCGCGCGGGCATGCAGGCCGCGATGTTGAACGCCACCGCTCGGTTGGCCGCCCGTCTTGGGCGAACGGACATCCAACCGATTCCTGTGTACGATTTGCCAAAAGCCCCTGGCGCCTTTCGTGACGAGCTGCTGAAACTTCTGAGCGGATTCGGGCTCACGATCGAACCCGAGACCTTGCCTGACGAGGCGATCCAGGACCTCTACCGCGCCGCGCAGGCGTGATCAGAGTCGGACGCTGAGGGACGGCTGGACGGGGGCGAAGCAGACGGGGTCGTACTCGGTGGCGATGGCGCGGCCGGTGTAGATGGGCGACCAGCCGGCGGGGTCCTTGAACAGCCGGATACATTGGATCGCCCGCTCGGGGCAGAGATCAAACCAGTGGGCGGTCTGGGCCGGGACATTCATCAAGTCGCCGGGGCCGACCTCGATCTGGAAGACCATCCTGGCGTGCTCGTCGTGGATGCTGAAGACGCCGCGCCCGAGCACGGTGAAGCGGACTTCGTCGTCGGCGTGGCGATGCTCCTTGTTGAACTTGGCGAGCATCGTGTCGAGGTTCGGCGTGGCGGGGGTGACGTTGATGATGTCGGCGGTCACGTAGCCGTTCTGCCGCTTGAGCCGCTCGATCTCCAGCCGGTAGGCCTTCAGGATTTCTTCGTTCGACAGCGTCGCGGTCGTGTCGCCCAGCCGCTCCACCCCCCACGGTTCGAACTGGATCCCGTGCTGAGCCAGGAACGCGCGGATCTCGGCCGGGCGGGTGATCGTGCGCGACTCGTTGGGCACCTTAACGACGGCCATGGCGCTATTCTATCACCGTTGCCATTCCCAGAGGTAGTGGCAGAGGAAATCCATCAGCTCCAGGTGTTTCTCCGCCGCCTGGCCGGTGCGGCCCCAGCAGGTCATGCCGTGGTGGGCGATCAGGAAGCCGGGGACCTGGCGCAGGCGCGCGGCGTGGCGCTTGACGTGGTCGCCGAACTCCGCGAGGTCGTCAATGTTCGGCAGGACCGGGATCTGTGGCGCGGCCTTCGGGGCCAGCGTCTCAAACCCTTTGAGCATCTCCAGCCCCCGCATCTGCACCGCCCCCTGCCGGACGTACCGGGTCGCCACCAGCGTCGAGTGGACCGTGTGAACATGGAACACCGCGCCGGTCGTCGGGAACGCCTCGTAGAGAGCGAAATGGATCGCCGTCTCCGCGGACGGCCGAAGGTCTGAGGGGGTCAGACCCCTTTTGACCAAAAAGGGTCTGACCCCTTTAGCTTTGGTCACCACGAGGAGATCGCGGGGCGTCAGCTCCCCCTTGTCCATGCCGCTGGGGGTGATGACCAGGGTGAGCGGCCGGCTGGCCACTTTGAGCGAGAGATTGCCGGAGGTCCCCGGCATCCAGCCGCGGGCATAGAACAGCGCCGCGTAGCGGGCGAGCTCGCGCGCGGCCGCGGCTGTCATTTAACGCCCCACTGGGCGATCGCGGTCGCCAGCTCCTCGTGGCCGTCGGGCAGCGGCTCGGTGAACGGCTGACCGGCCAGCGCCAGCTCGACCGCCTGCCGCATCGCGCGCGCCCCGGCCTGCGCCCCCTGCGGGTGGCCGTGGACGCCGCCGCCGGCGTTGATCACCACGTCGCGCCCGTAGTCGCTCAGCAGCCGCGGCACCATGCCGGGATGAATTCCGACCGACGGGCCGGGCCAGGCCGGCGCGAGTGATCCCATCGGTTGCCTGAGCGCATCCCGAATCCCGAACTCCTCCTCGGCGGGGAACGGGAACGTCCCGTAGTGCGCCGGGTACAGCACGAGGTCGGCCCCCGCCAGCCGCATCAGTGTCCCCAAGACCAGCGAGTAGCTCATCCCGTAGTCCGGCGACCCGCAGAGCCCGCCGCTCAGCGCCGGGTGCGCCAGAATCGGCGTCGTCAATTCAGCATCCCGCGCCAGCGCCTCGAGCGCCCCCCAGCCGTACGCCAACACGTTGAACAAGAAGCAGGTGGCGCCGAGCGCCTGCAGCCGCCGGGCCCGCTCGACGAGCGTGGCGACCGGCCCGGTCAGGTTGACCGCGTAGAGCACCGTCCGACCCGTGTCGCGCTTCACGCGCGCGGCGGCGTTCAGGCACGCCGCCAGCCGCCGCTCCGTCGGCGCCGTCGGCAGGTCGGGGAGGATTTCGTCGTCTTTGATGAGGTCGAGCCCGCCGCACCCCAGCTCATAGCACATCGCCCCGAGCTGGTCGGCCGAGAGCCCCACGCACGGTTTGAAAATGGCCATCGTCAGCGGCGCGTCGGGGATGCCGAGCCGCTGGCGCAGACCGGTGATCCCGACCTTCGGGCCGGGAAAGTGGGCCAGCCACGCCGGGGGAAAGTCGAGATCGAGCAGTTTGATTCGCCCGTCGAGGGAGATTTTCCCGAAGACCATAGTCAAGAGCGACGGCACGTCCGGCTCACAGTTGGCGGTGGGGAAGGCGATCCGGGCGAGCCCATCCTCGTCAGCCAGCCGCTCCACGCCGACCACCTCGCCGCGGTGGCGTTCCCAGACGGCCGGCTCGGCCTGACGGACCGGGGTCCAGGCCCCGACCGTCTGCCCGAGGGCGATCTGCTCCGCCTTCTGCTCGAGCGCGTCGCGGGGCCCCAGCCCCAGCCGGTAGGTGGCGACCATCACTTCACGCATGAGCGGTATTGTATCAGGTATACTTTTGTCAGGAGAGAGATACTCTATGCCAACGAACGGGAGTGGTCAGAGAGGCCCAGCGCCCCGCATCCTGTTGGTGGATGACGATGGAGAAGCGCTGACCGTCTGCGAGTCGTCGCTGACGGCGCGCGGCTTCGCCGTCACCGCCTGCGCCGACAGCGCGCAGGTCATGGCGCTCGTCAGGACGCGCCCGTTCGACGTGGCGGTGCTCGACCTGCGCATGCCGATGTTGGAAGGGACCGATCTCCTGCCGCTGATCAAGAAAGACCACCCCGAGCTGCCGGTCATCATCGCCTCGGCCTACTGCGACGAGGCCAGCGGGCGCTACTGCCGGGAGATGGGGGCACGCGAGATCATCAACAAGCCGTTCAGCCAGGACGCGCTGGTGGCGGCCATCCACCGGGCCCTCTCCGATGAGGAGGCGATCCCGATCATGTTGACCAGCCTCTCGCTCACCGAGGCCCGGGACCAGGTGACCCGCCGGCTCATCCTCGCGGCCCTGCGGAAGGCCGACTGGAACCAGAGCCGGGCCGCGATCCTCCTCGGCATCAGCCGCTACGCCCTCCTGCGTTGGATCAAGCGCCTGGGGCTCGCCGACACCGCCACCCGCCGTCACGCCGCCTGAGTACCACCAGGGTCTTCCTTGCGATGTTTCCTGTCACCTCAAGGGGCAACCCAGGGTTTCCCCTTGGGCCCCTTCCTTCAGAGGTGAACGGCTCATCTTTCGTACGCCGTTTCAGTGCACGCCGCTTCGATATTCAGCAGCAATTCGTGGAGTTGGATCGGTTTGGTCAGAAACCGGTGGGGACCAATGATGCCGGCGCGCACGGCCGCTTCCTCCGTCACCGCCGCCGTCATGAAGATGAGTGGAATCGTCCGCAGCGCGGCGTCGGTGGCCAGGCGCGCGGCGATCTCCGACCCGCTCAGGCCCGGCAGCAGCAGGTCCATCAGGATTACGTGAGGGCGCCAAGCCCGGGCGGTGGGCAGCACGTGCAGGGCGTTGGTCACCCCGGTCGTCTCGTACCCCCCGGTCGCTTCCAACTGCTGGCCCAGGAGCTGCGTAATGTCCGGGTCGTCATCCACGATCAGAACCCGTCGTTTCATGGGAGCCCACCGTCCTTCTACCCTCAAGCCTACCAGACGATTTCGGCCGCGGGCCCCGGCGGCCGCCGACGCTGGCCGCCGGGTGTGCGCGGGGCGCACAGGCGACGGCGGCGAGAGGCCGTCGCGCCGCCCACCCGACGCCGATGCTGGGCGGGGGCCGTCTCGTCACATTTTGTGCCCTGAGCCCTTGACAGTTCGCGCCGTGCTATAATCAGGGCCTGACCCGCATGACACCCACGCTCCGGACGATCACGGGGATCATCGGGGTCGCCGCCGCTTGTGGGGCGCCCCCGTCGGCTTGCTGGGCCGAGGAAGCGGTCCCTGTGTGGAGTCCCGCCCAGGTGTCCGAGGCCAGCGATCGGGCCTACGAACCGACCGCCATCCGGCTCATGGACCATGCCGAGCGCTCCATCGCGATGGCGATGTATCTTATCCAGGAAACCCGCGACGACCGGCATCCGGTCAACCGCTTGTTGAAAGATCTCGTGGAGGCCGCCCAGCGGGGCGTCCATGTCGAGCTCTACCTCAACACGCGGTTCAGCGGAGGCCGCGTGGATCTCAAGAGCCGGTGGTTGACGCGGCTGCGGGCGGCCGGCGGACAAATCATCGCGTTGCCGGCGCACCGGCGGCTGCATGACAAGCTGCTCATCGTGGACGAGCGCTATGTGCTGGAGGGGAGCACCAACTGGAGCGTGGAGGCCCTCAAGAACAACTGGGAATCGGACACCCTGATGGACGCGCCGGCGCTCGCCCAGCAGAAGCTGGCGCGGCTGCACCGCTTCGGCGAGGCCCAGCAAGCGGCGGTGGCCCAACAGCTGCCGGACACGCCGTTGCCGGACACCGCCCCCCTGCCGGCCGCGTGGCTGGCCCGCGGCGGGCCGATCCCCCGGCTCGTGGCGGCCGGTGACGAGCAGGGGATGGACCTCCTCCTACTACTCGTGCGGTTGTCGGCTTGGCGGCACGAGCCGGCGTTCTCAGTCCCGCTGGATCCGATGGCGCTTGATCTGGGGATGCCGGGGGCCTGGGATGCGGCGGCGCGTCGGCGCCAGATGCTGAAGGTCTTTCGGCGGCTCCGGGCCCGAATCAAGGCCGTGGAGATCACCGTCACGCGCGGTGAGGACGTGTGGGTCCGGTTGCCGGACGACGGGGGACCGACCGTGATCGTGCCGATGGACGCGCTGCAGCCCGCCCGCTTGGCCCGCGAGCCGGCGGTGGTGACCTATCTGACGCTGCTCGGCTCCGGGGTCGCCGCGCTCCCGCTGAAGGATCTCCAACAGCGTACCGGGTTGTCCGCCGGACTCCTGCGCCGGGCGCAACGCGCGCTCAGCGGTGCCCCGGCAGGATGATCAGCACCCTCTTCTGCTGGAGCGGCGGCAAGGACAGCGCGCTGGCGCTCCACGACCTGTTGGCGGCCGGCACGCACCACGTCACCGCCCTGCTGACCACCGTGACCGCCGGCTACGACCGCATCAGCATGCACGGCGTCCGGCGTGCCCTCCTGGCCGCTCAGGCCGCCGCGATCGGACTGCCCGTCCGCGAAGTGGTCATCCCCCCATCATGCTCCGACGTCGAGTATCAGGCGGCCATGGGGACGGCCCTCGCTGCGGCGAAGGCCGAGGGAATCACCACCTGCGCGTTCGGCGACATCTTCCTCGAGGACCTTCGGCGGTGGCGGGAGCAGCGGCTGGCCGAGGCCGGATTTGAGGCCCTCTTCCCGATCTGGCGGCAGGACACACGCGAGCTCATCCAGCGTTTTCTCCGGCTGGGGTTCAAGACCGTCGTCGTCTGCGTGGACCCGAAGGTCGTGCCCGCCGCCTTCGCCGGGCGAGTGCTGGACGAGCAATTCCTGCGGGACCTCCCCGACGGGGTGGATCCCTGCGGCGAGCGCGGCGAATTCCACACCTTTACGTATGATGGCCCGCTGTTCCGACACCCCGTCCGGTGGACCCGCGGCGAGGTGGTCACCCGCGACGGCTTCGTGTTCGCGGATCTGTTGCCGGCATGATCGCTCGCGCACGTCTGCTCGTCGCGGCCGGGTTCGCCGCCGCCGTGGTCGGCGGGGTCGCTACGCCGGCGAGGGCCGAAGACGGCGAGGCGCTCCTCAGCAAAGCGATCCAGGCGTATGAGAGCCACCGCTTCGATGAGGCCTACCGGTACGCCGTGGAGGCGTCCTACAAGCCATCTCCGCGCGCCGACACCTTCGCGTTGCTGGGGGAACTGCAGTACCTGCGGCAGGACCTGACCGCGGCCAAGACGAGCTGGGAGCGGGCGCTGGCGATGGACCCGTCACGGGCCGATGTCCGGCAGCGGATGGAACAGCTCCGGAAAGAGCTGCCGGTCGAGCAGGCGCTGGCCCGCAGCGACACGTATCCGTTCGTCATCCGGCTCTCGGAGGGGGAGGCGCCGGTGGACCTGACGGAGCTGCGCGGCCTGCTCCGCGAGACCTACCGAATGGTCGGCCAGCACTTCGACACCTTCCCGAACTACCCCATCGCCGTCATCGCCTACCGGCAACAGGACTTCAGCGCCATGCAGGCGGTCCCCCACCAGGTCCGCGGCCTCTACGACGGGAAAATCCGCGTGCCGCTGCCGTCGGGGCCGCACGCCACCAAAGAGCTGACGCGGGTCCTCTGGCACGAGTACGCCCACGTGCTGATCCACGACCTGAGCAAGAGCCGGTGCCCGATCTGGCTCAACGAGGGCTTGGCGACGGTGGAAGAGGCCAGGGTCCATCCGTTCCCGCTGGCGAAATTCCGCGAAGCCCTGGTCGCCGCCGGCGGGCGGCCCCTCCCCACGAAAGACGGCGTGAGCCCCAATGTGGTATCGTGGAGCGATCTGTGGCAGGAACGGGAGTACCACGACTGGCTGCTCGAATATCGCTACGGGCAGGCCCATTTGGCGGCGCAGTACCTGGTGAGGGTCGGCGGATGGCCGCAGATGGTCCGACTGCTGAAGCGGTTGGGACAGGGGACGACGATGGACGAGGCGCTGCGCACCGAGTACCATCAGGATCCCAAGGTGTTGGAAGACGACTGGTGGGCGTGGGTCCGACGAGAACTCTCCGTGACCGTGAGGTGATTGGATGACCGATCCTGCGGCGAATGCCGCGCTGGACCTGATGGAGCAATCCCGCGAAACGTCGTGGGACCGTCCCACCGTCGCGGGACAGCTCTTCCTCGGCCGCCTCCTGACGCCGCGGCTCGTCCCGTACGCGACGCAGTCGGCCGAGGACGCCGCCGTCGGCGACCGGTACGTGGCGGAGCTGGAGGCGTTCCTGAAGGCCCACGTGGACGCCGATGCCATTGACCGGACCGGCGAGATGCCGGCCGAGGTGATCCAGGGGCTGGCCCGGCTCGGCTGTTTCGGGATGAAGATCCCCAAGGAGTACGGCGGGCTGGGCCTCTCGCAGGTCAACTACAACCGCGCCATCGCCCTCATCGCCAGCTACTGCGGCTCCACCGCCGTCTGGCTCTCCGCGCACCAGTCCATCGGCGTCCCCCAGCCGCTGAAATTGTTCGGCACCGACGAGCAAAAACACCAGTACCTGCCGCGGCTGGCCCGCGGCGCGGTGTCGGCGTTCGCGCTGACCGAGCCGGACGTCGGCTCCGACCCGGCGAAGATGTCCACGACCGCCGCGCCGATGGAGGACGGGGCCGCCTACCTCCTGAACGGCGAGAAACTCTGGTGCACCAACGGGCCGGTGGCGGAGCTGCTCGTCGTGATGGCGAAAACGCCCGACCGCGCCATCGGCGGCAAGACCCGCCAGCAAATCACCGCGTTCATCGTCGAGGGGACCTCGCCGGGCATCGAGGTGGTCCACCGCTGTCAATTCATGGGGATTCGGGGCATCCAGAACGGGCTGCTGCGGTTCACCAATGTCCGGGTGCCGAAGGAGAACATCCTCTGGGGCCCCGGCCGCGGCCTCAAACTGGCGCTGATGACGCTGAACACCGGGCGGCTCACCCTGCCGGCGGCCTGCGTCGGTGCGGCGAAGCTGTGCCTGCGGATCACCCGGCGATGGGCGCAGGAGCGGCAGCAGTGGGGCGGGCCGATCGGCCGGCACGAGGCGGTGGCGGCGAAGATCGGCTGGATGACCTCGCACCTGTTCGCGATGGAGGCGGTGACGTGGCTGACCTCCGCGTGGGCCGACCGCGGCGACCTCGACATCCGGATCGAGGCCGCGATGGCGAAGCTGTTCTGCTCCGAGGCGGCGTGGACGATCTGCGACGAGACGCTGCAGATCCGCGGCGGGCGCGGCTACGAGACCGCCGACTCGCTCAAGGGGCGCGGCGAGGCGCCGATCCCCGTCGAGCGGGTGTTCCGCGACATGCGGATCAACCGGATTATCGAGGGGACGAGCGAAGTGATGCACCTGTTCATCGCGCGCGAGGCGCTCGACCCCCACATCCGGCGGGCGTTCGACGTGATCCTCCCCGACCGGCGCTTCGGCCAGCGGGTCTCGACGGCCCTGCGGGCGGCGGGCTTCTACGCCGGCTGGTACCCGCGCCAGTGGCTGCCGACGCTTGGCCACACGCCGGCGGCGATCCCGGCGCCGCTCCAGGACCATTGGCGGTTCGTGGAGCACGCCAGCCGCCGATTAGCGCGCACCCTGTTCCACGCGATGCTGCGGTACCAGCAGCGGCTGGAGAAACGCCAGCTCGTGCTCTTCCGGCTCGTCCAGGTCGGCGTGGATCTCTTTGCAATGGCGGCGACGATTTCCCGCGCGGCGATGCTCAAGGACAATGCCGTCGCGCTGGCCGACCTGTTTTGTCTCGAAGCCCGCCGACGCGTTGAGACGCGTCTGGCTCAGCCTGATCTGCCGACCGACCGTGCGAACGACCGGATAGCCCAAGACGTGTTGGCCGGCCGGTACACCTGGCTGGAGCAGGGGATCGTCCACGATGGCGCCGCCTAAACTCCTGTTCGTCTGCGTGCACAACGCCGGGCGTTCGCAGATGGCGGCGGCATTCGCCCGCCGGCTGGGAGGGTGCTCGATCGAGGCGTACAGCGCCGGCTCCAGACCGGCGGCGGCGATCCACCCGATGGTGGTTGAGGCGATGCGGGAGCGGGGGATCCCACTCCGCGGCCGGCCGAAGGGGGTGGCGGACCTGCCGTCCGGTCCGTTCGACGTCATGGTGACGATGGGATGTGGTGACGTGTGCCCGACGATCCCGGCCGCCCGCCGCGTGGACTGGGCGATCCCCGATCCGGCGGGTCGGCCGTTGGACATCGTCCGGGTGATCCGGGATCAGGTGGAGCAACAGGTCCGCGCCCTCCTGCAAACACTGAATCGCTGATGACCGATCGCGCATCTCATCTCTCAGAAGACCCTCGGTCCGATGCCGAGCTCCTGGCGTTGGTCGGACGGAGGGATGAGGCGGCGTTTGAGGTGTTACTGCGCCGCTACCGTGGGAAGATGTACGGCATGGCGGTGCGGATGCTGCGCAATGCTCACGATGCAGAGGAGGTCTTGCAGGACGTGGCGTGGGCACTCTCCCGCAAGGCCGGGACGTTCCGCGGCGAGGCGGCGGTGTCGAGTTGGCTCTATCGGATCACCATGAACGCCTGCCTCATGACGTTGCGGCGGCGCCCCAAGGTGCCGATGCTCCCCCTCGCGGAGGAGCTGGGTCCGGCCATGAACGAGGAAGGGATGACGGTCGAGCCGATCGCGGATTGGACGCCGGGGCCCCGCGACGAAGTGGGCCGCCGGGAATTAGCGGCTCATCTCCTCGCGGCCATGGACCAATTACCGCCGGAATACCGCATGGTCGTGGTGCTGCGGGACGTGGAAGGCCTGTCGGCCGACGAGGCCTGCGCCATCTCGGGCCTTTCGCTGCCGGCCCTCAAGTCGCGGCTGCATCGGGCGCGGCTCTTCCTGCGGAAACAGTTGGCCGGTGTCATGGCCGAGAGGAGGTCCGATGCTCCGGTGTCGTGACGTCGGGCAACTCCTCTATGAGTACGTCGAAGACCGGCTGACGCCGGCCGACCGGCAGGCCATGGACGAGCACCTGAAAGACTGCCCGTCGTGCCTCGCGTTCTTGAAGACCTACCGAGAGACGATCCACCTCAGCCGGGACGTGCAGGAGGAAGAGATCCCTCCGGAGATGGCGGAACGACTGCAGGCGTTCCTCGAAGCCCGCGCTCGCCGTCCCCGGAGTTGGCTCGACCGCTGGCGCACCCGGTTCCTCCGGTAGCGCCGAATGATCGAATCCTTCTCGTAAGGGCCGGCATCTTATACGGTCAAAGGGCCTCATGATGAGCTGGTCAAGGTGGTGTCTGACGGCGGGCGTGGTGGTCGTGAGCGCCGCGGGCCTGGCCGCGGTGGGCTGGGGTTCGACGGTTTTTCCGTCCGGACGGGACATCGAGCTGACCTATCGGGCGCGGCTGCCGGCGCTGCCGGCGGGGGCGCAGGACGTGCAGGTCTGGATCCCGCTGGCCAAGACCGGCGTTGAACAGCGGATCCTGCGGCGCGAGGTGCGGTCGCCGGTGCCGTACACGATCACGCAGGATTCGGAGTACGGGAACGATCTGCTCCATCTGACGCTGACTTCCTCGAGTCCTCAGCCGATCGAGGTCACCGTAGACTACCGCGCCCGGTTGTTGGGATCCGCCACCGCCGTGTCCGATCTGCCGCCGGCCCCCCACGAGCTGTCCCGATACCTCGAGCCCCAGGGGCTGGTCATCATTGACGACGAAGTGCGGGCCCGGGCCCGGCAGGCCGTGGCCGGCCACGCCACCCTGTTGGCCAAAGCGCAGGGCATTTATGACTCCGTGATTCAGCACATGGTCTATGACAAGACGACGCCGGGCTACGGACAGGGCGATACCGCCCGGGCCTGTCAGGTGGGGAAGGGCAACTGCACCGATTTCCACTCCCTCTTCATCTCCATGGCGCGGGCCGAGCGGATCCCAGCGCGGTTCAAGATCGGGTTCGTGATTCCGGCGGGGGCCTCGGGGACGATCCCCGGCTACCATTGCTGGGCGGAAGTGTACGCCGACGGGACCGGATGGGTCCCGGTGGATGCCTCGGAGGCCTGGAAACACCCCGAGTTGAGAGCCCATTACTTTGGGGCGAGGGATGAACGGCGGTTTCTGGTGAGCACGGGTCGGGACATTCGGCTCGTCCCTCCCCCGCGGCACGGCCCGGTGAATATCCTCTTCTACCCCTA
>Ga0209515_10002333_pt1 | contig 29488 bp, 29 predicted proteins | sample Subgroupgradi54m_FD_187454 | JGI IMG/M metagenome (GOLD analysis project Ga0209515, IMG submission 187454) | Subsurface groundwater microbial communities from S. Glens Falls, New York, USA - GMW60B uncontaminated upgradient, 5.4 m (SPAdes)... ... | reverse complement strand
GTGTGCTGAAAGTCTTTTCCAATTCAGGTATGAGCCTGGAGCGGTCTGAGATCGGCGACGCGAAGCGAGTCGATCCGTTGTAGACGAGGACAGTGTATTTGGGCCTTTGGTTGTCCGGCGTTTCTACGATGGTCGAGGGCTGTGGGCATGTGGTCGAAGGCGCGGGCGGTGGGCAACGCGCAGCGTTGTCCACGGACCGTGCCGGTGCGCGTCAGCGCATCGTCCACATGTCCACAGCCCCCCCCCCGCGCGCAGCCCCGGAGGGGAGTTCAGTTGGTGCGCGCTGGGACGCGTCTGAACAGCGCCTGTCGGGCCTCGTTGAGTTCCTCGGCTGCCTGCACATCGGTCAGCGCCGTGGCCAGTTGGTGGAGGTCTTTGAGCGTGACGCCATCGCGCATGAACTTCGCCGCTTCGGGCAAGCTGGCCAACTTGTCCAGCGGCGTCATTGCGTCCCTCGCGCGGTACACCCGCTTGATGCGCCCGGGCTTCTTCGGATCGGGCTTGTCGGTTGCGAACAGGCACGGCCTATGGAAGTTCAGGAACGGGTTGAGGTACTCGCGGCAGAAGGTGTTGAAGCGCGTCGCGTGGCGCTGCGGGATGTGCTCGTAGCCGAAGAGCTTGCGCACCACCGCGCCGTTCTTGGTTTCGGCCAGGCCGTTGTCGTTGCTGTGTCGCGGGCGGCTGCGGGTGAACTCGATGCGCAGCTTGTCCAGCATCGCGGCGACCTGGCGGTTGACGTACTCGCTGCCGTTGTCGGCGTGGAAGCCGAGGAGCTCGAACGGGAACTGTTCGAGCATCTGCTCGATCACGGGCAGCAGGTGGGACTCCGAGATCGTCTGCACGGTGGCCACCACCTGCCACTGCGTCACGCAATCCACCGCGTTGATGTGATAGAGGCCCTTGGTACCGTCCCAGTCGCCCTGGTGGACGCTGTCGATGCGGATGAAGCCCGGGCGGCCCTCGGGGGCTGGAGGCTTGCGTACGCCGATGCCGGCGCCACGGGTGGGCCGGGTCTTGGTCAGCACTACGCGCTGGGCCCGGTAGCCACCACTGTTGCGCAGGTTGTACAGGTGGCCCACCGAGATCGAGCCCAAGCGAGCGAAGCGCGCGTCATCGAAGACATCGCGCTGGCGGCGCAGCACACACGCCGTGGCCGGGCCCGACAGCGTGCCCATCGCTCGATCCACCTCGGCCAGCAGGGCTACATCGGCGCTCGTGTAGCGCCGTGCAAAGGCGTGCTTGGGCGCACGGTATTCCTTGGCCAAACGCCTGCCACTGACCCAGCGTGAGACCAGTCGCGTGATCTGGGCGCGGCTGTAGCCGCTCAGGCGCTGCAGGTAGGTCAGCACCACACCACGCTCCCCTCGCTTCAACTGGCGGTACTCCAAGCGCCGCAGCACCGCCTCGATCCAGGCGTAGCGCCCCTCGTCATCCTCAGCCCGCCGGAACTCCACCGACGCTGTGCCTTCCAGCACCTGACGCACCTGCTCGAGGGTGCGCACCTGCGCTTCGTTCATGTCGATCACCATCCGTTCGATGATCGACTCGCCGCGCCGGCAAGCTGCCCCTCAGCCGCCAAATCGCCAGGCCCAGACCCCCTCCAGGCTCATTCCTCGTTGGAATCACGAGCCCGGCTCCAGGCTCATACCTCGTTGGACAAGACTCTGAATTGCATTTTCGCCACTCCATGGCGACAATACAGTCATGTACCAGCGGAATATCCTTCGAAAGTTGACCGCGGCACTGGCCGATACCCGGGTGGTGCTGCTGAACGGCGCCCGTCAAGTGGGTAAGAGCACGCTGGCACAACAGCTGGCACGACAGCGAGGGGGCCAGTACCTGACGCTGGACGACCCGGTGATCGCCGAACTGGCTCGAACCGACCCTTCGGCGCTTGTGAACGGCGCCGCTGGATTTACCGTGATCGACGAGGTGCAATCCGCGCCTGCGCTGTTCCCCGTGCTCAAGCGGGAGGTCGACCGCAATCCCGTACCGGGCCGATTCCTGCTCACTGGCTCGGCCAACGTGTTCATGCTGCCCACGGCGGCTGAATCCCTGGCCGGGCGCATGGAGGTGCTGACGCTCGAGCCCTTGTCACAGGCCGAGGTCGAGAGTTCGCCGCACAATTTCGTCGATGCTTTGTTCGGCACCATTCCCTGGGCGCGGCGCACCGTGCCGACCGACCGGGTTGATCTTGTCCGCCGCATCGCGTCGAGCGGCTTCCCTGAGGCGCTGGGTCGTGCCCAGCCGCAGCGGCGAGACGCCTGGTTCCGCGCCTACCTCACGAGCCTGCTGCAGCGCGACGTGCGCGACTACGCCAACATCGAGGGGCTGCACGACATGCCGCGCCTGCTGTCGCTGCTGGCGGCGCGGGCCAGCTCGCTGCTGAACATGGCCGAGGTGTCGCGTGCAACGGGCATTGCGCACTCGACGCTGCGACGCTACTTTGCGCTGCTCGAGGCGCTCTTCATCTTGCAGCCGCTGCCGGCGTGGTCGGCCAACCTGGGCAAGCGGCTGGTCAAAGCGCCGAAGGTTCATTTGATCGACGCCGGGCTCACCGCACATCTGCGGGGCCACACCGATCCCGCCGCGCTGGCCTTGTCGCCGCAGCTCGGGCCCCTGCTCGAGACCTTCGCCGTGCAGGAGCTGCGGCGCCACCTGCGCTGGGCAGAAACAGCGGCCACCGCCTGGCACTTTCGCACGGCAGCGGGTCAGGAGGTCGACCTGGTGCTCGAAGCGCCAAATCATCGGATCGTGGGTGTCGAAGTGAAGGCCAGCGCAAGCATCACCCAGGGCGACTTCAACGGCTTGCGGGAGCTTGCCAACGCCGCAGGGAAGAATTTCGCCAAAGGCGTCGTTCTCTACACCGGCGAACAACTCGTGCCGTTCGAAGAGCACTTGTGGGCCGTGCCCCTGGGCGTGTTGTGGGCGGGTGGTGGTGGGGCGGCGTGATCGAGGGCGGTGAGCCACATCGTGTCGCGCGGCGGCGCGTCGCACCCCACGGCTACCCTACCGACGAGGCGGTGAATCCGACCAACGCCCATGTTAGTTGATCACCACGCCCCAGCCACCGGGCTTGGCCGACCATGTCGACGCGCGCCGCTGTGCTGGATGCCGAAACCATGAGCATATAATCATCGCATCAGATCATCGCTGCATCACATTGCGGCCGAACCGGGGATTCAACATGCGCACTACGCTGGACATCGATGACGATCTTTTGGCTGCGGCCAAGGAACTGGCTCGCCGCGAACGCAGCACGGCGGGGCAGGTCGTCTCACGCCTGCTTCGGCGCTCGCTCACCGGCGCAGAGGCGCTGACGGTCGGCAGCCGTTCGCGGCGCCAGCCGGTGGCGGGCTTTCAGCCGTTCGCGGCGCGCGTCGGGGTAGTTGCGACCAATGAGCAAGTGAATACCCTGCGCGACGCCGAAGGTGTGTGAGCGTGCGGGCTCTGTTGGATGTCAATGTGCTGGTGGCATTGCTGGATGCAGGGCACCTGCACCACCGTGCCGCAACCGATTGGCTCGCAAATCACGCCCGCGCGGGGTGGGCCTCGTGCCCGCTGACCCAAAACGGGTGCCTGCGCATCTTGTCCTTGCCGGCCTATCCCAACTCGCACCCTACGGCGGTGGTGGCCGAGCGGCTGAGTGCTGCCGCCGCTGACAGCAGCCACGAATTCTGGCCAGACTCGTTGAGCCTGCTCGAAAAGGGGCGACTCCGATGGGACCGTGTGCTGACCTCGCGCCAGATCACCGACACCTACCTGCTGGCCCTGGCGCTCACTCAGGGGGGCCGTCTGGTCACGTTCGATCGCGGTATTTCGACCGAAGCGGTTTCCGGCGCACTGAAGAAACACCTCGTGACCCTGAGCTAACGGCCCTCTCCAAGCCATGAACCAAGCCTTCCTTCCCTTCGCGCTCCCCGAGATCGGTGAGGCACACCGCGCACCAAGGCCGTGATGCCGGTGCATTGCGCGGGCCTCGCGGCCGACATGCCCGCACCGCAGCTTGCGCCTGATGGGGCACCGCTACGGCAGCGTGCCGGTGGGCGAGCGGCCGGGCTTCATCGCCGGGCAGGTGCGCATCGGCGCTTACAGCTTCGTCGGACCGCACAGCGTGATCGAGCCCAACACGGTGGTCGGCAAGGGCTGCCTGGTGCTGTCGCACAGCCGCGTGCGCGGCGAGTTCGCCGACTTTGCGGTGATCGGCGGCGCGCCGGCGGTGGTGGTGGGTGACACCCGCGAGGGCGACGCGGCGCTGCTGGCCTTGCATCCGCAATGGAAGCCGCACTACGACGCCTGGGCCGGTCCGGCCGCGCAGCCCTGAGCCATGCGCATCGTGTTGATCGGCGACGCTGAAAGCCCGCATCTGCTGAAGTGGGCGCGTGCGCTTGCGACCCAGCCCGGCGTCGAGCTGTGGGCCGCGTCGAGCCGGGGTTTTCTGGCCGGGTTCGATGCGGTGCTGCCGGTGTCGCGGCGACTCGCGTTGGCCGCGCAGGTCCGGCACGAAGGCGGCAACTTCGCGCTGCTCGGCAAGCTGCCGGCGCTGGGCCGCTGGCTGCGCGCGGTCGATCCGGACTGGTTGCACGCGCATTACCTCACCTCGCATGGCACGCTGGCCTGGCTCGCGAAACGCTGGTGGAGATTGCGCGCGCGCATCGTGGGGTCGGCATGGGGCAGCGACATCCTCGTTGCGCCGCAGCGCTCGCCCGTTCATCGCTGGCTCACCCGACGGGTGCTGAGAGCCTGTGCGCTGACCACCAGCGACTCGGCGCACATGGCGCGGCGCATGACCGAGCTCGGCGCGCGCGAAGTGATGACATTTCCGTTCGGGCTCGATGCCTTGCCCGCCGAGCCGGTGGGCAAACAGCCGTGGCTCTTCTTCGCCAACCGCGGGCTCGAAGCGCTGTACCGGCCACAGCGCGTGCTGGCCTTGTTTGCCGAACTGGCGCGCGAGCGGCCTGCGGCGCGGCTGGTGGTGGCCAACGGCGGATCGTGCAGCGCCGCGCTGCGCGCCCAGGCGATCGAGCTCGGCCTCGCCGATCGCATCGAGTTCACCGGCCGGCTCGATGCGGCGACCCAGGCGCAGCACTACGCGCGCGCCCAGTGGTACCTGAGCCAGCCCGAGAGCGACTCGGTCTCGGTGTCGGTGCTCGAAGCGATGGCGAATGGTTGCATCCCGCTGCTCAGCGACCTGCCGGCGAATCGCGAGCTGGTGCGGCACGGCGAGAACGGGCTGATCATCGGCGACGACGATGGTCTCGCCGCTGCCGCGCTGGAGCCGCTGCTCGCCGTCGCCCACGCGATTGCCCGATCCAACCGCGATTGGGTGGCGGCTCACGCGCTGTTCGCCCGGGCGGTCGAGCGCTTTCTGCAGCGCCTGCGCGAGGTCGACGGCCGATGAACATCCTGCTGATCAACCACTACGCGGGCTCGCCGCGCCACGGCATGGAATACCGCGCCTACTACCTGGCGCGCGAATGGGTGCGCGCAGGGCACAAGGTGCAGATCGTCGCGGCCTCGTACTCGCATGTGCGAAGCCGCCAGCCCGACGTCAACCGGCAGCCGCTCGACGAGACGATCGACGGCATCGCCTACCGCTGGATCCCGACGCCGCGCTACGAAGGCAACGGCGTTGGCCGGGTGCGCAACATCTGGGCCTTCATGCGGCAGGTGTGGCGCGACACGCCGCGCCTGCAGGCCGAGTTCAAGCCCGACGTGGTGATCGCATCCAGCACCTACCCGATGGACATCTGGGTCGCGCGCCGCATCGCCGGCCGAAGCGCGCGGCTCGTGTTCGAGCTGCACGACCTGTGGCCGCTGTCGCCGATCGAGCTCAACGGCATGTCGCCGCGCCACCCGTGGGCGCTGCTGTGCCAGAAGGCCGAGAACGACGCCTACCGCGATGCCGATGTGGTGGTTTCGATGCTGCCCAAGGTGGCGCAACACACGCAGGCGCACGGCCTGGACCCGCGCAAGCTGCACATCGTGCCCAACGGCATCACGCTCGACGAATGGCAGGGCGAAGCGGCACCGCTGGCGACCGACATCGCGGCCCACATTGCGCTGCAGCGCGCGGCCGGCAAGACGGTGGTGGGCTACGCCGGCTCGCACGGCCTGCCGAATGCGCTCGACGTGCTGCTCGACGCGGCCCGGCTGATGCTCAAGGAGCCGATCGCCTTCGTGCTGGTCGGCGACGGTTACGAGAAGGCGCGCCTGGCCGGCCGCATGCACGAGCAAAGCCTGACCAACGTCGCGATGTTCGCGCCGATCCCGAAGGCGCAGATCCCGAGCCTGCTGCGCGAGATCGACATCGCCTACATCGGCTGGCAGCGGGTCCCGATCTACCGTTTCGGCATCGCGCCGAACAAGCTGATGGACTACATGATGGGCGGCTGCGTGGTGCTGCATTCGGTCGAGGCCGGCAACGATCCGGTGGCCGAAAGCGGGTGTGGCATCACGGTGGCGCCGGAGTCGGCGGAAGCGGTTGCGCAGGGGCTGCGCACGCTGGCGGCGATGCCGAAGTCCGAACGACTGACGATGGGCGAACGGGGGCGCGCGTTCGTGATGGCCCATCACACCTACCCGGTGCTGGCGGCGCGGTTCATCGATGCATTGACTCCGCGATGAGCACCGAACCCGAGTCGAAGGCAGTGGCCGAGCGCTACGCGAGGCGCAGTGTGGGCGACCGCTACAGCATCCTGAACGCGGACGTATGGCAGACGCTGCAGGAGCGTCAGCGCGCGATGCTGCACCTGTTCCGCTGCCACGGGCTGGTCGACCTGGCGGCGCTGCGCCTGTTGGAAGTCGGATGCGGCAGCGGCGGCAACCTGCTCGAGCTGCTGCGACTGGGGTTCGCGCCCGAACACCTGTCGGGTGTCGAGCTGCTGCCCGAGCGTTTCGCCCAGGCGCGCCGGGCCTTGCCGAGCGGGGTGGCGCTGCATGAGGGCGACGCGCTGCAGCTGGTCTTGCCCGCCGGGTCGCAAGACATCGTCTTCGTTTCCACGGTGTTTTCGTCGCTGCTCGACGATGCCTTCCAGCAGCGCCTGGCCGACACGATGTGGCGCTGGGTCAAGCCCGGTGGCGGTGTGTTGTGGTACGACTTCACCGTCGATAACCCGCGCAATCGCGATGTGCGCGGCGTTCCGCCGGCGCGGATGCGGGCGCTGTTCCCGCAAGCCCGACCACATTGGCGGCGCGTCACCCTGGCGCCGCCGATCGCTCGCGCCGTGACCCGCGTGCATCCTGCGCTCTACACTCTGTTCAACACCCTGCCGCTGCTGCGCACGCATGTGCTGGGCTGGCTCGCCAAAGACTGACACCATGCCCGCACCCCTGCCGTTCCTGCCGTTTGCATTGCCCGAGATCGGCGACGAAGAGATCGCCGAAGTGGTCGACACCTTGAAGTCCGGCTGGATCACGACCGGCCCCAAGACAAAACGTTTCGAGGAAGACTTCACCGCCTTTCTCGGCGACGCCAGCCTGCAAGCGCTGGCCGTGAACTCGGCCACCGCCGGCTTGCACCTGGCGCTCGAGGCGCTGGGCATCGGGCCGGGCGACGAGGTCATCACCACCACCCACACCTTCACCGCGACCGCCGAGGTGGTACGCTACCTGGGCGCCGACGTCGTGCTGGTCGACATCGATCCTGCCACCTTGTGCATCGACGTCGCGGCGGTCGAAGCGGCGATCACGCCGCGCACCAAGGCCGTGATGCCGGTGCACTACGCGGGGCTCGCGGCCGACATGCCGGCACTGCTGGCGGTGGCAAAAAAGCACGGCCTCAAGGTGGTCGAGGACGCGGCGCATGCACTGCCTACCACCTGCGGCGGCAAGCTGGTCGGCACGCTCGATTCGGACATTACGGTGTTCAGCTTCTACGCCAACAAGACGATCACGACCGGCGAAGGCGGCATGATCGTCACACGCGACGCCCAGCTCGCGAAACGCATGCGCGTGATGCGCCTGCACGGCATGAGCCGCGACGCATTCGACCGCTTCACGGCGAAGGTGCCGAGCTGGTACTACGAGATCGTCGCGCCGGGGTTCAAGTACAACCTGACGGACGTTGCGGCGGCGATGGGGATTCATCAGTTGCGAAAGGCGTGGGCTTTCCAGCAGAAACGACAACTCGTGGCAGAGCGCTACACGCAGGTGCTGCGCGATCTGCCCTTGACGCTGCCGGTCCAGCCCTTGCCCGGTGACTCGCACTCATGGCACCTGTATGTCGTGCGTCTCGACGATGGCGCGCCGATAGATCGGAACGCGGTGATCGAGCATCTGTACGCCCGCGGAATCGGGTGCAGCGTGCACTACATCCCCTTGCACCAGCACCCCTACTGGCGTGACCGTTACGGGCTGACGGCAGCGGCTTTCCCGCACAGTCAGCATGCCTTCGAGCGCTTGATCAGCTTGCCGATGTATTCGATGATGAAAGACGCCGATGTCGATCGTGTCGCATCGTCGCTGAGCGAGGTGCTGACGTAGTACGTTGATGGGCAAGAGGCTCTTCGACATCGTCGTCTCGCTGGTCGCGTTGCTCCTGTTGGCGCCGGTGTTCGCCCTGATTGCCGTGATGGTGAAGCTTGACTCCCCGGGACCGGTGTTCTTTCGCCAAGTCCGCGTGGGCCGGCATGGGCGTCACTTCAGAATATTCAAGTTCCGGACTATGAGCTTCGTTCCCCTGGACGAGAGCCCGCAGCTGACGGTTGCCGGGGATCAGCGCATCACGCGTGTCGGGGCTTTGCTGCGCCGCTCCAAGGTCGACGAGCTGCCGCAACTGCTCGACGTCCTGCGCGGCACCATGAGTCTGGTGGGCCCGCGACCCGAAGTGCCGCGTTACGTGGCGCACTATTCCGAGTCCGAGCGCGAAAAGGTTCTCAGTGTGCGCCCGGGCATCACCGACTTTGCCTCTCTTCACTACCGCAACGAAAATCAGATCCTGGCCCAAGCGCTGGATCCAGAGCGTGAATACCTCGACATCATCCTGCCATCCAAGCTTCGATATGCGATGGACTATGTCGACACCGCTTCGGTGGCGAGCGATCTTCGCGTTCTGGGACTCACGCTTCGAACGGTGTTCGTTCCTTCCCTGCCTTCCACGAGGACCTTCTTCATGACCGACAGCAAATTGTGGGGCCGTCTCGATCGGGTCATGTCTGCCCAATCCCCGAGGCGGCGGTTCGTCTCCGGCCTGGCCGATGCCGTGACGGCGCTTCTGTGCTGGCATCTCACCTACCTGTTTCGGCTGGGCTTCGAGCGATGGCAGCCAGGCAGACCTTGGTATGACGACTACGTCTCGCTCGGTGTCGTGGCGATCTACACCGCTTGTCTTGCGCTCACGGGCGCGCCGCGGGGCGTCTGGCGCTACTTCGGTTTCGACGATCTCAAGCGCATCACGATCGCGTGCCTGATGGCTGGGCTCGTCAGCGCAGTGACCGTGCTGATGCTGCAGCTCACCGGTGTCGCACGGGCGGTGTTGCTGCTGCACCCGTTGTTCTGCTTAGGCGCGCTCAGCATGACACGAATGGTGTGGCGCATGGTGTGGGAACACGCACGCGCACGTGTCAACGGTCTGGAGGGCGAGCCGCGTCGCGCCGTCGTCATGGGTGCCGGCGAGGCCGCACGCCGCTTGATCGCCGGCATTCACTTGCGCGGCGGCTGGACGGTGCTGTGTTTGCTGGACGACGATCCTGCCAAGCGCGGCTTGCGAATCGGAGGGGTCGGGGTCCTGGGTGAGCTTGTCGACGTGGCTCGCCCCGACATCCATGCGGGGGCCACCCACGTGATCGTGGCGCTGCCCGGTGCAACTCCCGATCAGCGCAAGAGGGCGATTTCGCTGGCGAAGGACACCGGCTTGCTTGTGCTCACGGTTCCGAGCCAGGCAGAGTTGCAAAGCGAACAGGCGCTGAAAGCAGATTCGCCATCGCAGGCTGTCGCCAGCCACTGAAGCCCCGGTGACCGGCGAGGGTCTAGCCCAGGCGAGTCTGGAGCGCTGCTTCCGCTTCCCGGTTGACGTCGTCGGCCGAGCGGAACTCGGGCACCAGATTGCGAATCTGCCGCAGCATCGCATCGGGGTCGTTGCTGTCGCAGGCGGCCCGCAGGGAATCGACCATCTTGTCCAGCAGGGCAGGGTCGATGTGGCGCTCGCGAGCGCACATGATTCGCGGATGGCCGCTCGCGACCACGTCATTGCCAATCAACAACTCTTCGAACAGTTTCTCGCCGCGCCGCAGGCCCACGTACTTGATCTCGACGTCGCCCTCGGGTTCGGCCTCGGTTCGTTCGATCAGGCCCGATAGCCGAATCATCGAGCGAGCCAAGTCTGCAATGCGAACCGGTTCGCCCATGTCCAGAACGAATACCTCGCCGCCTTTCGCCATGGCCCCAGCCTGGATGACCAGCTGTGCCGCTTCCGGGATGAGCATGAAGTAGCGAATGATGTCCGGATGCGTGATGGTGATGGGGCCACCCGAACGAATCTGCTTCTTGAACAGGGGCACCACCGACCCCGACGATCCCAGAACGTTGCCGAAGCGCACCATCGAGAACACGGTCGATCCTGTTCCGCTCAGCGCTGCAGCCTGGAAAACGAGTTCGGCCGCTCGTTTCGAGGCCCCCATGACGTTAGTCGGTCGCACCGCTTTGTCGGTGGAGATGAGAACGCAGGTCTCGACCGCACAACTGAGCGCTGCACGGACGATGGACAGGGAGCCGAAGATGTTGTTGCGCAGGCCCTGCTGGATGTTCTCCTCGACCAGCGGTACATGTTTGTAGGCTGCTGCGTGATAGATCGTCTGGACGGCATGTCCGCCGATCGTGCGGGTTACCAGTTTCTCGTCGGTCACGGTGCCCAGGCAAGCCGCGAGGTCGAGCGCGGGCTGCACTTGTCGCAACTCTTGTTCGATTGCATACAGCGAATATTCGGAGTGATCGAATAGGACCAGGCGTCGGGGCTGCTGCGAGGCGATCTGCCGACACAACTCGCTGCCGATGGAACCACCGGCACCGGTGACCATGACGACCTTGCCCGCGATGTTGCGAGCGAACAGCGTCGGCTGTGGCGCCACCGGGTCACGCCCCAGCAGGTCGGCCACGTCGAGTTCTCGAATGTCGGACACGCTGGCGTTGCCGTTCACCAGGTCGACCAGACCGGGCAGGATCTTGACCGGCAAGCCGGCACGTTCGACGCGGGCGATGAGTTGTCGCTTCTGCGTTCCGCTGGATGAGGGGATGGCGACGACGATCTGAGCCACGTCGTGTCGATAGATTGCGACGTCGAGCTCAGGCGGTGGATAGACCTTCAACCCGGCGACCGTCTTGTGATGAAGTTCCCGGCGATCGTCGAGGAAACAAACGGCCTTGTACTCCGGACTGAACTGCATGCTCTGGGCCAGCTGCGCGCCGGCGTCGCCGGCGCCGTAGATGGCCGTGCGAACCCGGGGCCGACCGGCCCGCTTCAGGCCCTGTCGCAGCAGCGCCCTGGCGACAAAACGAGATGTGATTACATAGGTGAAGGCGATGAACCAGTACATCAGCAGCGACGACTGAGGGATGACTCGAACGCCGAAGACCAGGGCGAGGCAGAACATGGCGAGGACCACGCCGGCCAGCGAAAGGCCAGAGGCCGCGATCACGCGCAGGTCGATGTAGCGCACCACGGTCCGGTAAAGGCCGGCGAAGCCCAGCACCGGCAAGGTCAGCAGGCCGACCGCCAGTTGGGCTAGCGGCGCGGTGAACAGCGCCGCCTCCAGCGACCCAAGCCGCAGCGCCACGCACGCCAGCACGCACAAGGGCAGGAAGACGGCGTCGCCGCCGACCATCACCGCCAGCTTCTGGCGCGGCGTCAGTGTCGCCAGCTTTTGTCCGATGTGCGTGCGCATGGAGGAACCGCCCTGTGAGAGAGAGTCGAGAACGGCCGTTTCAACGGCCCGGATGTCGGTCGGGCGAGCATCACACTTCCTGTGCGCTTCGCACGCCAGCCTTGTATCTGAAAGCAAGCCACACCAGCGGGGTGTAGGCGACGATGACGCCGACCACGCCGTCCAATACCCCAGCGGCCACGGCCAGCGCGATCGGCAGCAGCCACAGCAGATTGATCGCGCCGACGGCGATCGACACCCGCTTGTGCGACTGATGCCGGCGCGCCGCGTATTGGTAGGCATGGCTGCGGTGGGCCTCGATGAAACGCTCGCCGCGCCGCACGCGCCGCACCAGCGTGGTGGTGGCGTCCACCATGAAGCAGCCGGTGAGGATGAACCAGCACCAGAAGACCTGGGTGTGCTCCTGTGCCGACCAGAACGAGAAGATCCCGATCATCAGACCGATGAAGCCGCTGCCCGAGTCGCCCATGAAGATCTTGGCCGGCGGGAAGTTCCACAACAGGAAGCCGGCCACGCTGGCGGCGAAGCCCACCGGCACCAGCGCCTGGGGCGAGCCGGTGGCGATCCACCAGGCCAGCGCGCCGCCCAGCGACACCGTGATGGCCTCGATGCTCGCAATGCCGTCGATGCCGTCCATGAAGTTGTAGAGATTGACCATCCAGACCAGGTAGGCGGCCGCCAGCGCGAGACCGAACCAGGCCAGGTCGAAGGACATGCCGAGGATCGGCACCGGCGGAATGCCGTCGAAGCACCACAGCACCCAGACCGCTGCCGCCAGGTGCGACAGGAAGCGCCAGCGCGCGCCGACGTGCGCCCGGTCGTCGAGGAAGCCGAGCATCGCCACCGCGAAGCCGCCGCCCAGCAGCGCCAGCATGGCCGCCGGCGCGATCAGGTCCAGCGCCGACACCGCGGTGACGAAGGCGAGGAAGGTCGCGACGATGGCCAGCCCGCCGCCGCGCGGCGTGGGCATCGTGTGCGAGCTGCGCGCATTGGGCGTGTCGAGCAGCTCGACCGACATCGCGTAGCGGCGCACGAACCCCGTGAGGGCCCATGAGGCGGCGAACAAGCCCACGGCGCAGGCGATGGAAAGGAACGGATCGGTCAACGCACGAAGCCTGTCATTGTTGCGGGAGCGCGGCCGTGGGGCCGCTCATTGGAGTCGTTGCGCGCTCTGAAGCGCATCACGAGCCGTCAAGCGCAGACCCTCATGGGGATCGACGGGAGCCCGCCAACCGGTCGCGGCCGAGAATTCCCGGCTGTCGACCTGCAGCGGATCGGCAAGCTTGCGGTAAGCGGCCTGACGCCCGGAGATGGCTGCGATCCATTTTAGTGCGGTTTCCGGCACATTCCAGACGCAGGCCCGGCTGCGGCCCAGGGCGGGTGCCAGCGTGGCGGCCACTTCGGCCACCGACATGTCGCGGCCGTCGGATAGCAGGAAGGTGCGTCGCGACGCCGCCGGGTGGATCGCCGCCGTCCACAGCGCATCGACCAGGTTGCCCACGTAGATCAGGCTGCGCGGCGCATGCAGGCCGCCCAGCGGGACGACCGGCGCCTTCTGCACCAGGTGGATCAGCCGGGCGAAGTTGCCGGGGCAGCCCGGCCCGTACACCAGCGGCGGGCGCACGATGACGAAATCTGTCGGGCCCGCAGCGAGCTCGGCCGACAGCGCCTGCTCGGCGGCCCACTTGCTAGCCGCGTACGCCTCCACCGGACGCGGCAGGTCGCCCGGCCGGAACGGTTGCGCGCCGGTGCGGTTGCCGTTGACGCCGATCGAGCTGACGAACACGACGCGCGCTGCGCCGGCGCGCCGGCTGGCACGGGCGACATTCAGCGTGGTGTCGACGTTGGCCTCGCGGTACAGCGCTTCGTGCGAGCGGTCTTCTTCCCCGGCCTGATGCGCACGCGCCGCGAGATGGAGCACGAGCTCGGCGCCGGCCAGGTCGGCGGCGAGCCGTTCGACATCGCCGTAGTCGGGCACACGCTGGTCGGCGGCCGGCGAGGGGCCGGCGGCGCTGCGCGACAGCGCGAGCACCCGGTGGCCCTCGGCGCGCAGCCGAGCGACGAGCGCACGGCCGATGAAGCCGCCGGCGCCGGTCACGGCCACGGTGCGGCGACGCTGCGCGTCGGTGGGGGAGGGGCCGGCCGCCATCGCTCAGCGCCGCAGCGTGCGCGGCATCACGAGGAACAGCACCGCCAGCACCAGCGTGTCCAGCGGGCGGCGGCGGAAGTCGCGGCTGTGGGCCAGCAGCCAGAGCCGGTCGGCCCAGGCCAGGCGCCGCAGCGCTTCGGCGGCGTGCGAGCGGTCGGCCACGGCATCGGCGATGGCCAAGACGTCGCGCCGGTAGGCGCCGCTGCGCATATGGTCCCAGCGCTTCAGCGCGGCGCGCCAACCCGAGTTGACGCCGATCTCGTTCTTGCCGTGCTGGCGGTACAGCATGGTGGCCTGGTCGTCGATATGCCAGCGCAGCCCCTGGCTGCGCACGAACGCGTAGATCAGCCAGTCGTGGACCCACAGGTCCTGCAGCGCATGGAAGCGCTGGTCGACCCAGTCGCGCAGGCGGTCGAATGCCGCCCGCGGCATCACGTAGGTGCAGCCGGGGCCAGGCGAGCCGAACAGGTGGTCCTGGGGCCGCTGCGGCTGCGACTTGCGCACGTGCCTGCGCGTGCCGTCCGGCCAGAACGCGGTGACGTCGCTGGAGTAGGCGGCGGCGCCGGTGCGCTGCAGGCAGTCCAGCGCGCGCGCCAGCTTGCCGGGCAGCCAGATGTCGTCCTGGTCGGACAGCGCCACCCACTGCGCGTCGCCGAGCGGCGCCTCGCGAATCAGCCGCAGGAAGTTGCGATTGGCGTTGCCCATGCGGCGCCCCGCGGGCGCCAGCGTCTCGAGGGCAGTCTTCGATGCCCACTCGCGCAGGATCTGCGGCGTGGCGTCGGTGGACAAGTCGTCCGACGCGACGATGCTGACCCGCACGCCCTGCTGGCCACCCAGGCTGCGCAGCTGCTCGTCCAGCCACGGCGCGCCGTTGTAGGTGGCGAGCAGCACCCTGACATGCGGCTCGGCGCTCATCCGCGCGGCGCCGCGCGACCGGTGACGACGTCGGCGATCAGGTCGATGACCCGCTGCTGCTGGTCGTCGGACATGTTGGATCCGGAGGGCAGGCACAGCCCGCGCTCGAACAGCCGGGCGGCGACCGACTGCGCGCCATGGTCGAACGACGGGCAGCCGTCGAACACCGGCTGCAGGTGCATCGGCTTCCACAGCGGCCGGGCCTCGATGCGCTCGGCCGCCAGGCGGCGGATCAGCTCGGCGTTGCCGACGCCGCAGGCCGATTCGTCCAGCGTGCAGGCGGTGAGCCAATGGGTCGAGAAGCTCCACGGCGGCTCGGGCATCCATTCGAACGCCGGCAGCTGGGCGAGGCCGTCGCGATAGCGCTGGTACACCCCGCGGCGCGCATGCACGCGGTCTTCGAGCACGCGCAGCTGGCCGCGGCCGACACCGGCCAGGATGTTGCTCATGCGGTAGTTGAACCCGATCTCGCTGTGCTGATAGTGCGGCGCGGGGTCGCGCGCCTGCGTCGCGAGGAAGCGCGCCTTCTTGATGAGGCTCTCGTCGTCGGACACCAGCATGCCGCCGCCCGAGGTGGTGATGATCTTGTTGCCGTTGAACGAATACACGCCGAGCACGCCGAACGTGCCGCTCGCGCGGCCCTTGTACTTGGCACCCAGCGACTCGGCGGCGTCCTCGACCATCGGCACGCCGTGCTGCCGGCACAGCGCGAGGATCGGATCCATGTCGGCGCTCTGGCCGTAGAGGTTGACGACGATCACCGCCTTCGGCAGCTTGCCGTTGCGCCTGGCCCAGTCGAAGGCCTTCTCCAGCGCCACCGGCGACATGTTCCAGCTCTGCGGCTCGGAATCGATGAACACCGGCTGCGCGCCCTGGTAGACGATCGGGTTGGCGCTGGCGGCGAAGGTGAGCGTCGAGCAGAACACGAGGTCGCCGCTGCCCACGCCGAGCAGGCGCAGCGCGAGATGGATGGCCGCCGTGCCCGAGCTGAGCGCCGCCGCGTGCGCGATGCCGACCTGCTCGGCCAGCTCGCGCTCGAAGGCGTCGACGTTGGGTCCGAGCGGCGCGATCCAGTTGGTGCGGAATGCCTCGTCGACATACTGGCGCTCCCATGAGCCGAGGTGCGGCGTCGACAGCAGGATCTGCTCGTCGAGGTCGCGCCGATCGAGCACCTGCACCACCCGCCCCGCGTCGTCGACCACCGGCAAGTGGTTGATCTGGTGCAGGTTCATCAGGTCGAGCGCCGCCTCGCGCGTGACGCCGTCCTGGACCACGATCGACTCGATGGTCGGCAACGACGCCAGCGAATCGGTCAGTGCGCAGCCGTTGAGCAGCAGGCGGCGGATGTCGCCGTCGGTGACCGTGCGCTCGAACGCGCCGTCCGGGTGCGTCAGCAGCAGGATGCCCGACCCCCGCTCGTCGAGCACCTGCAGCGCGTCGAAGATGCGCGTGGCGCGGGAAACGGAAACTGCGGATACGTTCATGGGGATCTGCCGTCGAGTCGCTGCGCCGGCACGCCGGCGAATGTGGAGCCTGCGGGCAGGTTGCCGATCACGACGGCACCCGCGCCGACGACACAGTCGTCGCCGACCGAGACTCCGGGAAGAAGAGTGGCGCCCGCGCCGATCAGCACGCGCTGGCCGACCCGCACGCCGCCGCCCAGGCTCGCATTCGGCGCGATGTGGGTGCAGGCGCCGACGACGCAGTCGTGGTCGACCACGGCGCCATGGTTGACGATGCAATGCGCGCCCAGTTGCGCCGAGGGGCCGACGATCGCGCCGGCCGCCAGCAGGCTGCCGGCGCCGATGGTCGCTGATGCGGCGACCACCGTGCGCGGATGGCGCACCGTGGCGGGCGCGAGGCCGGCCGCGACGCAGGCCTGCGCCAGGCGCTCGCGCGTGCGGTTGTGCCCGATCGCGATGTGGAACGAGCTGCAGCCGTCGCGCGCCTCGTCGAGCGGGCCGCGCACCGTCACGCCCAGCATCGACTCGCCGCGGCGGCGAACGTCGTCGTCGGCGAGGGCGAGCGGGCGCGGCGCGGCGCCGTCACAGGTCAGGGCGTCGACGACGACCTTGGCATGGCCGCCCGCGCCGACGATCAGCAGGGTGTCAGTACGCATTGGTCTTGCACAGGATGGAGGGCGACAGGTCGATCGTCGCGAGCAGGTCGGCGATGCGGCCGCTGCTGCGCCCGTCGCCGTAGACGTTGGCCGGCGCGAAGCGTCCGCGCGCCAGGCATGACTGGAGGACGGCGTCGATGCCGGCGTCGGCCGCGGCGACGTCGGTGACGTTGGCGTTGCGCTCGCGCAGCTTCTGCCGGCTCCCGACGTTCAGCACCGGGGTGCCGAAGGACGCGGCCTCGATGATGCCGCTGCTCGAGTTGCCGACCATCACGTCGCAGGCGGCCATCCACGACACGAAGTCCGCACGGGGCAGGTGGGTCAGCACGCGCACCGCGTCGTGATGCTCGAAGCCGGCCAGCGTCGCGCGGATGCTGTCGCCGCCGGCGTCCGAATTGGGCCGCAGCGCAACCACCTGCAGCTCCTGGCGCAGGCAGGCGTCGAGCAGGGCCTGCGCCTCGGCGCCGGCGCGCGCGGATTCCTGCACGACCGGGTGATGGACGAAGAGGGCGACCGACCGCTGCGGATCGAGCCGCAGCTCGGCGCACAGGGCGCGCCGGTCCTTGTGCGCCAGCGCCTGCAGGCCGTCGAGGCCGGGCGCGCCGGTGACGAACACGGTCTCGGGCCGCTCGCCCATGCGGACCAGGCGGTCGCGCGACTGCGCGGTGGCGACGAAATGATGGTGCGACAGCTTCGAGATCGCATGGCGCACCGGCTCGTCGACCGTGCCGGACCGCTCGCCCCCGTGGACGTGCACCACCGGCACGTTGAGGTGGACGGCCGCCAGCGCGCCGGCGAGCATCTCGCCGCGGTCGCCCAGCAGCAGCAGCGCGTCGGGCCGGTCGTGCTGCATCGCCTCGACCAGCCCCCGCAGCGTGGTCGCCAGGTTGAGCGCCATCGACGCGCCGGTCGACGTGTCGGTGTTGACCGGGATGCGCGCCACGATCGGCAGCCCGGTGGCCTCGATCTCGCGCACCGTCAGGCCGAAGCGCTCGGACAGGTGGGTGCCGGTGACGACGATGTCGAGCCGCAGCGCGTCGTGCGCGGCGATGGCCTGCAGCGTGGCCTGCATCAGGCCGAAGTCGGCCCGCGTGCCGGAGAGGTAGCGGATGCGGCGCATCAGCGGCTCATTGCAGGTCGGACCACTGCAGCGTGACACCGGCCTCGAGCGCACGCGCGGCGCGGCGGCCGACGACGGCGTCGAGGTCCTTCGGCGCGATGCCGTCACCGGGCCGCATCAGCGCCACGTCGTCGAGGCCGATCGGGCTGCCCGCCGGCAGCGGACGCATCAGCGTGACGCTGCGGCGCACCAGCGCGCGCACGGGCAGCTCGGACGCGTTGGGCTCCTTCACGTCGGAACCCAGCGCGCGCTCGACCTCGCGGATGCGCGTCACCATGTCGAGCAGCTCGTCGGGCTCGAGCGAGGCCTTGTGGTCGGGGCCGGGCAGGCCGCGGTCCAGCGTGAAGTGCTTTTCGATGACGGCCGCGCCGAGCGCCACCGCCGCCACCGACACCGTGATGCCGGCGCTGTGGTCGGAGTAGCCGACCGGCAGGCCGGTGCTGCGCGCAATCGTCGCCATCGCGCGCAGGTTCACGTCCTCCAGCGCGGCGGGGTAGTTGGACGTGCAGTGCAGCACGGTCAGCAGCCGCTCCAGCGGCTCCGCCAGGCCCGCGCCGGCGCGGGCTTCGCGAACCGCCTCAACCGCTTCGTGCACCTCGGCCAGGCTCGCCATGCCGGTGGACAGGATCAGCGGCAGGTTCTTGCGCGCCAGATGGTGCAGGAACGGCAGGTTGGTGATCTCGCCCGACGGCACCTTGATGCGCCGGATGCCGAGCTCGACCAGGAAGTCGGCCGCCTCTTCGTCGAACGCGGTCGACATGAACTCGATGCCGAGCCGGTCGCAGCGCTCGACGAGGGCGCGATGCAGCGAGTGCGACATCTCGAGGCCCTTGAGCATCGAGTGCTGGTCGCCGGCGCCGGTCTCGCGCGCCTGGTACTCGGCCTTGGCGGCGCCGCGCCGGACCAGCTTGTCGGCCGAGAAGGTCTGGAACTTGACCGCGTCGGCGCCGCAGCGCGCGGCCGTGTCCACCAGCTGCAGCGCGAGCGCGTCGCTGCCGTTGTGGTTGACGCCCGCTTCAGCGATGACGAAGGTCTTCATGTTCTTTGCTCCAGTCGTCGACCAGGCTTTCGGCACGGCGCCAGTCGTCGGGGGTGTCGATGTCGATGTTCTCGACCGGCTCGTCGCAGACGACGGCGCGGCAGCGGGCCGGGAAGAAGCTGCGCTGCGCCTGCAGCGCCGAGGCCTTCACCAGGTAGAGCGCGCCGTTCACCTGGCAGGCGGGCGGCATGTCCTGCGAGCGGGTGGCGCCAGCGCCGTCCGGGTCCCAGCGCGTCAGCCGGCCGTCGGGCGAGCGGCGGAACACCAGGTAGGGATGGGTCGCCGCCGGCGCGACGCCGATGACGCCATCGCAATCCGCTGCCTCGAGCAGCCGGCGCGCCTCGTGCCAGCGCTGCGCCAGGCGCACCGGGCTGGTGGGCTGCAGCAGCGCGACCGCATCGAACTCGCGCTGCTGCGCGCCGTACCAGGCGAGCAGCTCCAGCGCCACCTCGGCCGAGCCGGCCTCGTCGGTCGCCAGCTCGGCCGGACGCAGCCGCGCCACCGGCACGCCGTGCGCGGCGGCGACGGCGGCGATCTCGGGGCTGTTGGTGGACACGTGGATCTCGGAGAACCAGTCGATCGAGCGGGCGAAGTCGATGGTCCAGCCGATCAGCGGGCGGCCGCGCAGCGCGCGGATGTTCTTCCCCGGCAGGCGCTTGGAGCCGCCGCGTGCTGGAATGACCGCGAGCACGCGCATTCAGAGGTCCAGGAAGCGGCGCAGGATGCGCAGCCCGACTTCGCCGCTGCGTTCGGGATGGAACTGGGTCGCCATCACGTTGCCGTCCTGCACCGAGGCGCAGACGCGGTGCCCGCCATAGACGGTGTCGGCCAGGGGAAGCGACGTGTCGGCCGGCACGGCGGCGAACGAATGCACGAAGTAGACGGCCGGGTGCCGGCCGGCCAGCGGGTCGAGCAGCGTGCCCGCCCACGAGCGGCCGCCTTCGGGCTCGCGCAGGTGGTTCCAGCCGATGTGCGGAATGCGCTGGTCCTCGCCGGCGGTGGTGACGCGCGGCACCGCGCGCACATGGCCCTTCATGACACCGAGGCCCGGGCTGTCGCCGAATTCCTCGCTGCCCTCGAACAGCATCTGCATGCCGACGCAGATGCCGAGAAAGGGCCGGCCCGAACGCGTGAACTCGCGGATCACGTCGTCGAAGCCCCGGGCGTGCACCTCGCGGATGCTGTCGCGGAAGGCACCGACCCCCGGCACCACCAGCCGTTCGGCGGCGTGCGCCTCGGCGGCGCTTTCGGTGATCACCACCGTGGCGCCGCAGTGCTCGAACGCGCGCGCGACGTTGAGCAGGTTGCACATGCCGTAGTCGAGCAGCGTGACCTTGCTAGACATCGTCGAGACTCCTCACCGACAGGCCCGCCTCCTGCGCCGCCCGACGGATGTCGGTCAGCTGCAGGCGCTTGTAGTGCAGCACGTCGGCCATCGCCACCGCATCGGCTTCGCCTTCGCGCGCCGCCTGGATCAGGTGGTCGGTGGTGCCCATGCCGCCGCTGGCGATGACCGGCACCGTCACGTTGCGGCTCACCTGGCGAACGAGGTCGATCTCGAAGCCGCGGCGCGTGCCCTCGCGGTCGACCGAGGTGAGCAGAATCTCGCCCGCGCCCAGCTCGACGCCGCGGCGCGCCCACTCGACGACGTCAAGGCCGGTCTTCTCGCGACCGTTGTCGGTGTAGGCCTCCCACTGGCCCGGCGCCACCTGCTTGGCCTCGATCGACAGCACCATCGCCTGCGAGCCGAAGCGGTAGGCCACCTCGGAGATCAGCTCCGGCCGCGCGACTGCCGCGGTGTTGATCGCCACCTTGTCCGCGCCGGAACGCAGCGCGTGGCGCGCGTCGTCGACCGAGCGGATGCCGCCGCCGACGGTGATCGGCACGAACACGTTCTCGGCGGCGCGCTGGATGATGTTGCTCAGGTTGTTGCGGCCGTACAGGCTCGCGACGATGTCCATGTAGATCAGCTCGTCCGCCCCCGCGCGGTAGTAGGCGACCGCGAACTCCTGCGGATCGCCGACCACCCGAAGACCTTCGAGGTGCACCCCTTTGATGAGGTTGGGCCCCTTGATGTCCAGGCGCGGAATCAGGCGGACGTTGCTCATTTCGCCACGGGCTCCGTCGCGTGGGCGTCCTTCCACACCGTGTGCTTCAGGCGCCAGTTGCCGTCGACCTGCTCCCACAGGTGGTCGGAGCGCCAGCTGTCGATGACCTCGTGGAACTGCTCCGGCGTGATGCCGCAGTAGTCGAGGAACTCGGCGAAGTAGCGGTTCGGGAACTCGCCGTCGTAGCGCTTGACCAGCGCGATGCCTTCTTCGCGGGTGATCTTGCCGTCGCGGATTTCGTGGGCCGCGTCGGACGTCGTTCGCCCGATGCCGAACTTGATGTAGGCGAGGTAGTAGTGGTAACCGTCGATCTTGTCGTCCAGGCTCGCGTACTTCGAATAGGTGCCTTCCGAGCGCTCGGTGTTCGGCGAGAAGTTGGTGTGCTCGCGGCAGTAGTAGTAGTTCTCCTGCGGGTCCCAGTTCTTGTAGTAGCCGAGGAAGTGGATCGTCGTCTTGTTGGCGAGGATGTCCTCGTAGCGCGGCGCCATGAACGGCTTCAGGTCGTTGGCCGAGATGCCGTGGTCGACCCAGAACTCGGGCGGCAGGCCGGAGAAGTAATGCTTGTCGTGGTCCTGGATCTCGCGGTCGGGGCGGTGGGCGTTCTTCATGTCGCCGCCGTATTCGACCTCGCCGTTCTCGCCGTACATGATCAGCGACACGTTGTGCTTGATCGCCATGCTGAGCGGGAAGTTGGTCTGGCCGTAGATGAACGGCTGGAACGGATCGCCCAGGTGCGCGAACGACAGCTGTGTCAGACGGCGAGTCACGATGCCGTTCGGGGTGCCGAGCACGTTGTCGAAGCCCGAGCGGATGAACGCGTCGATGTTGCGCCGGCCGATGTCGGTGGCCAGCAGCGGCGCCCAGGTCACGGTCAGCGGGTTCATGCCGTACTTGAACTTCAGCTGGTGCGCGACGAAGCCGCCGTCCTTGCCGCCGCTGCACGGTACGATCACGTCGTACTCGCCGTTGTTCTTGCGGTGGCGGTTGCACAGTTCGACCAGCTCGCGCTCGCGTTCGGCCCAGTCGATCTTCTGGCGCTTGTAGTCGGCGAAGTTGCATGCCGAGCAGACGCCGTTCTCGTCGAAGGTGATGCGCGGGCGCTGGTTCGAGATCGTGCACTTCTTGCAATAGCGCACTGCGCTCGGCAGCTTGTATTGACCGACAACGTCTTTCTTTTTCACGGCGTGGGCTCCAGGTGGTGAACGGGCAGCGTGCAGCTGCCGGAATGGTCGCGTTGGGAATGGCGGGCGGGCGCTTTCGGGCGGCACCACGGGGGTCGCCGCACCGGCATCGTAGGCGCCGCTTCGGCGCTGACGGACAGGGTGCGCAGGAAGGCCTGACGCGGGGTGCGGCGCGCGGGTCGCTCGACTCGGCGCGAGGCGGCGATTCTAGCAAAGCGGGTGTGCGCCGGCCCGCTGCGGCGCGTGAAGCAGGCGATGGTTTTGCGGCGCGTGTTCATGGGAAGTACCGCCAGACCTCGGTGCCAACATCGCCGACCGGCGGCCCGCCCAGCACGACGATCGAGCCGTTGAACGCCGCCAGCGACGAGGGATGGCGCTGCTGCAGCGGCGGGTTCGGCACCGGCCGATAGTCGATGCAGTTGGCGGCGAAATACAGGTCGTTCGAGACAGCGATCTGCTGGCCGACCGAGCCGTCGGAGACGAAGCAGCCGGCCGCGGTGGCGAGCACGCTGAAGTGCGTGCGGCCGGGGAAGCCGAAGGCGTCGCTGCGATTACGCCAGGTGATGCCGTCGGGCGACGACCACATATCGGTGTATTCGACCACCGTCTCGCCGAACTGCGCGGTCGGGTCGAGGCCTTTCAGGCCGCCGCCGACGACGAAGATCTCGCCGCCCCAGACGATGCCGCCGTGCACCAGCCCGCGTCCTTCCCAGGGGGCGCGCTCCAGCACGCGCTCCCAGTCGCGGCCGTTGGCGCCGCGCCAGACATCGTTGCGGCCGACCGGCGTGCAGTCGGGCCGCCGGATGCACCAGTCGACCGGCTCCCAATGCTGGCCGGCGTAGAGGTAGATGGGCCCCTGGAGCGAGACCGCGTTGGGCGTGTAGCGCTTGCCGAAAGGCGCGCCTTGCGCTTCCTGCGTCCAGTGCACGCCGTCCGGCGACGACCACACGTCGTCGATCAGGTCGCCGCCGATGACCCACAACCGCTCGTCGTGCACCAGCCAGGCCGATCCATGGCGAGGGGGCCGCGGCGCGAGGCCGAGGAACTGCCAGGTCTGCAGGTCGGTGGTGACCCAGACCTCGTTGGTCACCACCCCGTGCAGCCAGCCGCCCATCAGGTAGAGCCGCCCGTTCAGCTGCAGCAAGCCGGCGCCGTCGCGCGCCGCCCAGCTGTTGGTGTTCTTCATCGAGCGCCATTGGCCGTGCTGGAACACGCTGGCGCTGTGCACGCCGCGCTCGGGCACGTTGACGCGCACGGCCTGGGCCCGGCCTCCGACGCTGCCCGACACGCCGCGCAGCAGCGTGCCGTCGGCCGTGCGGCGGGCCTCCAGGCGCAGCGTCGCCGGGAACGCGGGCGTGCAGCCCGCATCGACGACGACGTAGAGAACCTGCCCGGAGTCGTGCAGCGCGTCCGGCGCGACGGCGCAGCCGCCTACGCTGGCGGAGAGCACGCTCGTGGCCTGCAGCTCGGCCGGCGGCTCGGCATCGCCGCCACCGCCACCGCCACCGCCACCGCCACCGCCACCGCCACCGCCACCGCCACCGCCGCAGCCGGCGACCAGCGCGGACATGAACATCAGCAGCGCGCGCAGGCTCATGTCGGGCTCACCGAACGGGTGCTGGCGGCGGGCGCGGCCGCCAGCTCGCGGTACAGCGCCAGCACGTGCGCCGCGTTGCGGTCGATGTCGAAATTGCGCAGAGCGAGCTCGCGTGCCGCCGTCCCCATCGAGGCCCGCTCGTCCGGCCGGTCGGCCAGCCGCTCGATCGCCTCGCGCAGCGCCTCGCTGTCCTTGGCCGCGATGGCGAGCCCGGTCACGCCGTGGACGAGCGTGTCCGCGGTCGGATCCTCGATCGCCACGATGCTCGGCTTGCCGAAGTAGGCGGCCTCGAAGATCGGCCGCCCGGGCGCGTTGTAGTACGAGGGGAAGCACAGCACGTCCAGGTGCCGGTAGACGTTGGCCAGGTCGCTGCGGTGCCCCGTCATCAGGATGCGGTCGGCCAGCCCGGCCTCGTCGATGGCACGGCGCAGGTCGGCCTCGACGTCGTCGGCCAGGCCGAGCCACGAGAACAGCAGGCCCTTCAGGCCGCTCAGGCGGCGCACGCCGCCGCCGACGAAGGCGAACACCACGTCGTCGCGCCGACGGCACAGGGCGATCGCGGCCTCGACGAACTCGTAGACGCCCTTGACGCGCAGCAGCGAGCCGACGATGCCGACCTTGAGCCGGCCGCTGTCCGCGGCGAGCGCCGGCGGCAGCGGCTCGGGCGAGGCCTTCGCCGCGGCGTCGACGTTCAGCGCGTTGTGGATCACCTGCACTTGGCAGCGCAGCCGCGTGGGCACGGTGCGCCGCACGGTTTCGTCGATGCAGATCACGGCGTCGACATGGCGATCGAACAGGCGCCACAGGAAGCGGCTGCGCAGCCCGCGGTCCTGCTCGCCCATGTGCGCCCGCACGTGCACGACCAGCGGAACGCCGAGGCGGAGCTTCAGCAGCACGGCGGCGACGATGCCGGTGATCTCGTTCAGGTGGACGAGGTCGACCTCGCCGGCCTCGGCCGCGAAGTGTCGGACCTCCCACCAGGTCAGCGGCAGCAGCAGCAGCTCGCGCAGCGCCACCAGCCAGCGCGCGCCCCGGTACCGGCCGAAGCGGGTGTGGTCGAACTGGGACAGCCAGGACACGCCGAAGACGCGGCCGACACCGGCGCGCTCGAAGAAGGCCGCGGCGCTGCCGCGCGGCGTCAGCACGGTCGGCCGAACGGTCGCCGAGAGCGTCCTCAGCACCTCGACCAGGCTGACGGCCGCGCCGCTGAAGTGCGGCGTCGTGTAGACATAGGCCACGTTGATCATTTATCGGGTCCGGCGCGCTTTCGGCGCATGCGCGGCAGCAGCGCGCGCAGGAAGAGGTAGGTGGTTGCCGCGCCGACCAGGTTGATCAGGTAGAACAGCGACGAGAAGCCGTTGCCCAGCGTCCACGACAGGATCGTGAAGCTGAAGAAGGTGGCGAGCGTCGCCGCCGCGGCATGGCGGTGCGAGGCGATCGCGCAGCGCAGCGTCGCGGCGACGTAGCCGGTCACGGCGCCGAACAGCGCGGACACGACGAAGAAGAGGTGCCGCCCGCCGACCACCAGCGACTCGGCGAACATCGTCGGCTGGTTGGTAACGCCGGCCTGCACGCCTTCGACCGGATAGCCGCCGAACAGTGTCATCGCGTTGCCGAAGTAGTAGCTGGCCCATTCGGCGAAGTCGCGCTCGGGGTCGGTGCCGGTGATCTGCCGCAGCATGCCGTCGCCGAGCACCGGCAGGAAGGTCTTCAAGTAGCCCGGCGTGTCCGCGCCGTTAACGACCTTCTCCCAGGTGTACCAGGCAAGGTCGCCCTGCAGCGCGGTCAGCCGCAGCAGCAGCGCCTCCAGCGCCACGCCCAGGTCTTCGTGCTGGTCGAAGAACAGCGAGAAGGTCAGCACGTTGACCACGAAGAAGACACCCAGCCAGGCCAGCGAGCGAGCGCTCAGCCGCCAGCTGACGAGAATGATCGCCGGCAGCATCATCAGCACGACCGTGGTCTTGAAGCCCCACGACGCGCCGACCAGCGCGAGGCACAGCGTCGCGACGCCGACCATCAGCTTGCGCGGCAGCGTCCAGCCCACGTCGGCGCAGGCCCGCACGAGCGCCGCGAACATCGCCGGCATGAACCACTTGGTCGACAGCGTCATCAGTGCGCCGAAGGTGCCGAGCGACACCCGGAACTCGCTCTTGTCGACGGCCAGCGTCAGCACGCCGATGCCGCCGTAGGCGAACAGCATCAGCACCGTCAGCAGGATGAACAGCGCGACGCAGACCACCGCGTAGCGGTCGACGACGGCGGGCGAGACGCCGTGCACCGGCGGCAACGTCGGCGCCGCGGCGACGGCGCGCTTCGCCTTGCGCGGCGCGCGTGCCTTCAGCACCAGCACGAAGGCGACGAAGAACGCCAGCAGGTGGACGGCGTAGGCGTAGCTCGCGCCGTTCGGCCCGCCGGGTTCGTCGACGAACGGGCTCACCTCGCCGGATTCCATGGCCATCACGCCGAACAGCGGCAGCACCATGAAGAAGGCGAGCGAGAGGTAGAGCACGGGCGGCCTCGTTCCCGGTCAGGCGCGAATCAGCGACTTGACCCGCATCATCATGTCGACCACGCGCTGGTCGCTCTTGAAGTCGGAGTGCGGGCGCGGCGGCTCGGCCATGACGCGGTCGAACTCCTCGGAGCTGAAGCCGAGCTTCTTCAGCACGTAGGCGCGGTCGGCCGCCAGCTCGGCCGGGTCGTAGGGCGGCTTGTCGAGCAGCGCGAGCGCCGCGTCGCGCGTCATCTCGCCGTTGTGGATCAGGTCGGTGTAGTGCGCACGGCGCTTGTCGATCTTGAATTTCACCGGCAGCACGTGGGCCTGGTAGAACTTCGTGAAGGTCGACTCGTAGTGTTTGCCGCCGTAGTACTGCCAGTCGAACTCGCGCTGCAGCGTCTGCATCGCATCGTCTCGGCGGTACTCGATCGCGTTGAGGAGCTCGACGTATTCCTGCCCCAGCCCCAGCTGCTTGGCGCCCTGGAAGCGCAGCGTCGTCAGCGTCGGGAAGGTCTTCAGCGGGATCTCGCCGTAGGTGCGGTGGATGTCGGTCAGGTTCGGCAGGTCCTGCTTGCGCCAGTACCACGACCTGGGCATCGTGTGCTCGGTGCAGAAGTTGGTTCCGCTCAGCACGTACTTGATGCCGTGGTCGCGCGCGATGTTGAACATGCTCGCGAAGATGGCGTGGTCGCTCACCATCTCGATGTCGATCACCGATGCCTTGAAGAACGCGCGCTGCAGGTCGCGGAACTCTTCCCAGTCGATGACGTAGGTGAACAGGTCCAGGCCCAGCTTGTTCACGATCTTGCGGATGTTCGAGACGGCGATCTCGGAGTTCCAGCCGTTGTCGAAATGGACGACCAGCGGGTTCAGCCCCAGCTGCCCCGCCAGGTAGGCCATGTAGGAGCTGTCGATGCCGCCGCTCAGGCCGACGATCGAGTCGTACTGCCCCTTCTTGCCGGCGCGCACCTTCCCGACCATCGCATCGAGCTTGGCGCGCGACTGCTCGGGCGTGAACGTGAACTTCGGCCGCAGCATGTCGAAGCGCTGGCAGTGGTTGCAGGCGCCGTTCGCGTCGAAGCTGATGTCGGCGTCGCTCGTGTCCATGACGCAGCGGGCGCAGATGCGGTACGGTCGGTTCGTCGTCATGCGAGTGCTTCGGTGAGCTCTTTGTATTCGGGGTAGGAGATCAAGACCGCGCGGTGCGGGCCCTGGAAGACGAAGAAGGATCCCGCCGCGATCGCGCTGGCGCCGGCGTCGCGCGCCTGCACGATGTGCTCGAGCGAGCCGACCCCACCGACCGCCACCAGCGGCACCGACAGGCTGGCCGCGACCTCGCGCACCAGCTTCAGGTCCATGCCGTCCATCGTGCCGTCGCGGTCGACGCTGTTCAGCAGGATCTCGCCCGCGCCCAGCGCCTGCGCCTCGAGCGCGAACTTGACCGGGTCGCGGCCGGTGGCCTGCCGGCCGCGCTGGCCGACCACCTGGTGCCCGCCCAGCAGCTTGCGCTTCACGTCGATCGACACGACCACCGCCTGCGCGCCGAACTCCTTCGAGGCCTGCGTCACCAGCCCGGGCTGTTCGAGCGCGGCCCGGTTCAGCACCACCTTCTCGACCCCCAGCTGCAGGATGCGCCGGATGTCGTCCATCGAGGTGATGCCCCCGCCGTAGGCCATCGGCATGAAGCACTCCTCGGCGATCTCCTCGATCACGGCGAAGCTGGGCCCGCGGCCTTCCTCGCTGGCCGTGATGTCGAGCAGCATCAGCTCGTCGACCTCTTTTTCGTTGAAGATCTTCACCGCGTTCATCGGGTCGCCGACGTACTTCGGGTTGGCGAACTTGACCGTCTTCACGAGGCCGCGGCCCTTCAGCAGCAGGCAGGGAATGACACGGGTGCGCAGCATCAGCATGACCTCGCGAAGTTGCGCAGCAGCCGCAGCCCGAACTTGTGGCTCTTTTCGGGATGGAACTGCACGCCCATGACGTTGCCGCTCTCGAAGGCCGCGTCGAACGCGACGCCGTAGCGGGCTCGCAGCAGCACGTCGTCGGAGTTGCCGCAACGCACGTAGAACGAATGCACGAAGTAGAAGCGCTCCTCGGCTTCGGCCTCGGCGAGCAGCGGCGACGGCTTGCTCGGCTGGACGATGTTCCAGCCCATGTGCGGCACCTTCAGCCGCTCTTCGGGTGCGGGGGTGAAGCGCACGGTCGTCGCGTCGATCCAGCCCAGGCCGGGGAGCTTGCCTTCCTCGCTGCCGCGTGTCATCAGCTGCATGCCCAGGCAGATGCCGAGCGTCGGCACCTTGCGCTCGCGCACCAGCTCGTGCAGCACCGGCGTCAGCCCCGACGCGTTCAGCCGAGCCATGCCGGCGTCGAATGCGCCGACGCCAGGAAGGATCAGCTTGCGCGCCTGGGCGAGCCGCCGGGGGTCGGCGGTGATCTCGCAGTCGGTGCCCACCTTCTTCAGCATGTTGCGGATGGAGCCGAGGTTGCCCATGCCGTAGTCGACGATCGTGATCATGCGGCGGCCTCCGGCGCGACGTCGCAGCCGACGCTGGCAAGGAATCGAAGGTACTGGGTGCGCCAGTCGGGCTGCCAGATGCGGGCGACCTCGTCGGCGTTCCATGCCGAAGCGGTGTTCTTTTCGAGTTGCATGGCGAGGTGGTCGGCATCCTGGAACGCCGCGAAGGGATGGCGCGGGAAGGTGAAGCGCGATTTTGGCGTGTCCCAGATGAAGATGTGATCCACCAGCCCGACCGCTTCGAACAACCCGGTCGACAGCTCGCTCACCACGGCGTGCGCGCCGCGCAGCGCGTCGTAGAGGTCGACGTGCGGGTCGATGCGGACGGCGCTCGCGCCGGGCGCGCCGTACTTGGCTAGCACCGCCTCG
>Ga0209515_10002332_pt1 | contig 29494 bp, 22 predicted proteins | sample Subgroupgradi54m_FD_187454 | JGI IMG/M metagenome (GOLD analysis project Ga0209515, IMG submission 187454) | Subsurface groundwater microbial communities from S. Glens Falls, New York, USA - GMW60B uncontaminated upgradient, 5.4 m (SPAdes)... ... | reverse complement strand
ACCGCGGGCAGTTAAGAAAGAGATCAATTTTTGATCGCGAAATCCTAAACGGTTCGTCTGACGATGGGTCGTAAAGATTTCTGGTGCGTTGAGGGTTGTAAAAGGAGGACATAAGCATTCATCTTACCAAAAAATTGCCTTCTTGGGCGATCGCAATATTCTAGGCCTGAGCCTTTCCAGTGCCAACCCGTGGTGGCTTTTTCATACATCGATTGGGAGGTGTTCTTAGAACATTGTAAATTTTTGATCCAAGTTTTAGTCCTTCCTCTGCAGAATTATTCAATTCTTGATAACTAGAAAACTGCAAAATTGCGTGGATAATTTTATTTCTTTTTTTGCCATACTCCCGTAAATCCTTCTCAAGTTCTTCCTCTCCTCCAAGTAGGTTTAATCCATCTATCAAGAGTGAATATTTCGTTTGATAACCATAACAAAAATTTTCTGCGCTTGAACGCTTATGTGCAGCCTCAAAGAGGCGATTTCGTAATGTTGCTTCAATGGAAGCAACCTGAAACAGAAGTGCCTGAAAATAGTCTTTTCGATCTAATGCCTCGTTTGTTTTTTTAACGATATCCTCTAAAAGGACACCATTTTCTATTGGAAAATTTTTTATCATAAAGTCACGCAGAATCAAATGTAAAAACACCGAGGGCAGGCCATGAAGTTGGCGATCTTCGAGCGGCTCAACTTGAAAGGCTCCGTGCCCTTTGGGTCGAAGATGTTTTTGGTGCGTTTGCCGGAGTAGTATTGGGACATAGATGACTAAGCGAAAACGAAAGTCTTTGCGTCCCGGTAATGTTCGTAGACAAAGTTATAGACTTCGAGCTTTTTCGACTCACAATCTGTTTGTGAGTAGGTCGGCTCGGGAAGATCCGCGTACAGAATATCCGATATGGTCGTCCGCACACCTGCGCGCAGCGGTTCGAACTCCCGCCATTCCGATACAAGCCGTTCAGCTTTCAGCTTGGCAAGCAATTCTCGAGCGACAACACGAACCCTCTCCACCTCGTCTGGATTAAGCGCGTCCTTTAAGAGCAGGTCAAAAATCGCCAGTTCCTCCTCGCTCAACCCCTCTTTAACCGCACGTTGTTCTTCCTCACCTAAACTTTTTGCAAGATCAACTAAGTCATCAAAAAACTGGTCAATGTCATGCGCGCCGCTGTTATAGTCTTTCAAGATTGCGCTGAGCCGATCCATGAACGGCGCGCGTTTTTTGTTGCGCTTTACCATGTCGGTTATCTTTTGTTCGAGTTCCGCCGCCAAGCTTTCCGTCTGTAGATTTTTATTCTCCAGGCCAGCGAAAAATTCAGCGAGCGCATCGGCGTTCAACTTACTTAAATCCTTAATCCGTTTGTGCTGTGGAATAACGTACTCACCGGCTTGGATGGAGCGGTCCAACAGATCCTCCAAATCTTTTTGGACCTGAGACACGTCCACACTCTGAGCACCAACGTCTCGCACACGTGAGGCAATGACGCGTACTGCTGTTACCTCGACGTAATAATCTTCTGCCTTGGGGTCTGGAAGAACGGAACGATACGCATTCTGTAAATCACTTGCGAGATTCAGAAAATATTTCTTTGCCTCCGGTTGGCCAACAAGAATGTTGGCGTATTTTTCAAGCAACAGCAATTTTTCCTCAGCCGTCGCTTTTAGCAACTGTTCAAGGGAGATCCCGTTTTCCATCAAAAAGCCGCTTGTGGTGGCCAGTAGGGCCTCCAGTTCGCCAACCAATTCCTCCTTGTTGCGAATAATGTCGCTGTCTTTTTCGCCATTCGCGGCATACAGAGCGAGCGCACGTTCGATGTTTCGGAACACGCCGATATAATCCACAATCAATCCGTTCTTTTTGCCTTCTGCCACACGGTTCGCGCGAGCGATCGCCTGCATGAGTGTGTGGTTCTTGAGCGGCTTGTCCAGATAAACCGTGGAGAGATTCGGCACATCAAAACCTGTCATCCACATCGCACACACGAATGCGATGCGCAGCTTGCTGTCAGCCTTCTTAAATTGAGCCTCCAAATCGCCATGCAAAATTCGTTCGCGAATCGGTCGCATGTCAATCTCGAATGCCTCCATGTCTGCAATCTCATTTTGATTTTGCCCGAGCGAAACCATCACAGCCATGTCCACGCCTTCGTGTAATTCGAGTTGCGATTCAATCTTTGCGCGCTCGTGTTCATCCGTTGCGCGCAATAAATCCATGCGGAGTTTGGCGATGTAACGATCCCATTCTTTACGCACCTTATCGTGCATTCGAATCGCAGTCTTCTTGTCTACCGAAACAACCATCGCCTTGCCGTCGTATCCGCGGCCGACAAAATGAGTGACGATATCTCGCGCGACCGCATCCAGACGATCTTCGCGCGTTACGAGGTGATAGAACGTAGAAAACTCCTGCTCCAACTTTTCTTCTTCTGAATCGTTGAGATCGTAAAAGTCCATCACCTTCCCCAAATCCTGTTCCAGATTTTCGTTCACGTTCTGAAGTCGAGGAACGCGATTTTCATAGAACAACGGCACGGTCGCACCGTCCGTAACGGATTGTCCAAAGTTGTACACGGAAACGTAATCACCAAATGTCTCACGCGTCTTCTCCTCGCCGCCAGCCATGAGCGGCGTGCCCGTAAAGCCGATAAACGAGGCCTGTGGCAGCGCCTTGTGCATGTTCTGGGCCATCCGGTCGTATTGCGTGCGGTGCGCCTCATCCGTCATGACGATGATGTCACTACGACTGGAAATGGAACCATCAATATCCTGAAACTTTTGAATGGTCGTAAAAATCTGCCGATGGTCTTGGGCTAACAGTTCGTGCAGATGCGCGATGCTGTCTGCATGCACTTCCGCCTCGTATACAGCTCCGACGTTCTTAAAGTTGTCGTAGGCTTGCTTATCCAGCTCCTTACGATCCGTAACAATAACAAACGTGAAATTACCCGGCAGCTTTCGGAGCACCTTTTGCGACAGGTAAACCATCGAGTATGACTTTCCTGATCCTTGCGTGTGCCAAAAGACACCGAGCTTGCCGTCGTACTTTTTTCGCTTCGTCACACGCTCGAAACCACGATTGACACCGTAGTACTGAAAATACCGAGGCACGATTTTATTTTTCTTGCCCGTCGATTCATCAAACAAAATGAAGTTCTCCAGAATATCCAGCATCCGCTCCCGATCACAAACTCCCCGAATGATCGTTGCCAAATCGCCCTTAGATTCATCTTCCTCACTCTTAACCTTTTTCCATTCATTGAAGTACTCAAACGGCGCTGTGAGCGAGCCAAATTTATTTTCAATGCCGTTGGAGATGATGATCCCTAGGTTGTACCAGAAAAGCTTCGGGATCGTATCCTTGTAATCTCGAATATTATCGCGGTAAGCGTCCACAAGGCTCTTGTGCGAGGCTTTGAGCTCCAGAAGCATCAGTGGGATACCGTTTACGAACAGAACGAGGTCCGGCCGTCGCGTATACATATCACCCACGACCCACAACTGAGAGACGCAAAGAAAATGATTATTTGCAGGCGTCTCAAAGTCGAAGAACCGCACCCGCTCCATGTCGCTGCCGCCGTTCTCGCGTGGCACCTTCACGTTCGCGCCGTCGCGCAAGAGCTTGTAGATTTCTTGGTTGGCATTCACGAGCGAGAGATGCGACCGATCGCGCACCAATTCCTCTGTCGCTTGAGCAAGCGCTTCAGACGAAAGAGTCGGATTGATCTTCTCGAGCGTAGGCAATAAGAATTTCTTCATCACAACTTCACCTTGATGCTCACGCCCAAGCTGCGCATCGTCCTCATCCGAGTACGCATTGATATGGCAATCCGAATCCGCCCAAGCCTTTTTGATGAGCTTAATTACGGTTTGTTCTACGAGATTGTCTTCGGAGAATGGGTTCATATTTATGTCGGAAAGTAACCTTTGATTTCTTTGATTTTGGATTCGAAGTCGTCTAACAATGCTGCTGGTTTTTTCTTTCCGTCACTATCGAAATAGCCTGACTTCGCCACAGTGGTAAGTGACTCCTTGTCCCTAATGTCATTTTTATTCCATTGCATGATCTTGTAATCCGCAAATTCCTTGCAAAGCGCAGAAAATATAGCGTCTTCATTTTCGCCCTTGTCTATAATCGCGCCGACTTTCTGAAAGCCCAAATCTTTTGCCATTGTCAGAGCAAGTTTGAAGTTATTGTATCCTCTCACACCATAACCAAAAAGGTGGATTTCGGCATCCGAAAACTCACTCCTCAATAAGCCAACATCCTCTTGTCCTTCCAAAAACAGAATATTGTCGTTTGCAAAAAATATTTCTTTAGCAACTTCGTCCATCAAGAACGGCTGTTGCCAATTTGCGCCACTAATCAATGATGCGTAGTTTGTTGCGTCTTTAAGTGTGTGTACTTTTGAACTAGTGTCGTCAGTTTTTGCAACCCGGTTTAAAATCGCGCCATTTGCAAGATATTCCCAATTAACAAAATATGGGCTATGCGTGGAAATGATAATTTGTCTTTTTTGTGAATATTCTGCGATTAGTTTTATCAATCTCTTTTGAGCAAGTGGGTGTAGGGAGAGCTCTGGTTCATCTATAATCAGTGCGGTCGTGCTCTCTTCGAAAAGGTGTGTAAGGATACGGATGACTGAAATAACACCGTCTCCCAAATAATCGGTTTTGTGTTTTGTGCCTGCCGCTGAAATATATTCAATGTACTCATTCTCCTCATATCCAACTGCCCATTTGGTAAATTCGGGTATAACCCGTTTAACCAAATCGATAAACGTCTGATATCTAGCAGGATCAGCTTCAATTTTCATCAGAATAGAGGCCACTGCTATGTTTTGCGGTTTGCGTGGTGTTTGGCCTGTGATAGCATTTGCCAGCGCTTCTTTTACTGTGCTGATGGCACTTGCCGGCGACTCCCAATGTCTGCGCGAAGATATAATTTCAAACAAATCTTTGTTGTCTTCGATGTTTGGGTTCGCTACCAAGGTATAAGATTCTTCTCGAATTAATTCAACTTTTCGTTTCAAAATGTTCTCATTATCGTACAGACAGAATTCAGGCAATTTTCCTGCCAGTTTTTCCGAATTTTTTATCTTATGGTCTTTCCTTAAACAAACTCCTTCAATCAAGGTAGTTTTGCCAGAGTTATTAGCGCCAACAATATAAGTGATCCCGGAACCAATTTTCCCGACAACAGGCGTAGCAAACAACAAGGACTGCTCGTCCGAGAAACAACGGAAATTCTTGATTGTAAATTTTTTATAGATCATACGTCACCCCTTATCTCCTGTTTTCCCGTAACCAATTGCGGAATGAGCAAGTCCCTCATTTTCACAAGACGATCATTTTGCCGTGACAAGAATGCGAGTTGACCCAAAGCTGTTCCAACTATATTTTCAAATCTGTTTAATAAATCCGATGGAGGAATCACGATCGGACAGTTTGATAATGCGCCATCCCATACAGCATATGGGATGGTAGCACCCCTCGTGTTTCCAGAAGCGAAGGCGACAACACGATCAGAAAAAGCCGTCAGAGTTCCAAAAGATTTAAAATATTTCTCTTTTGGTCTTAAAACAAAGCATGTTGTACGAGTGACCCCAGCAAAGGGTGCGATCGATACTTTGTGAAAATATGGTCGCATTGCACCAAATAATATATCGCCTTTCTCAAATAAAACTAAACTGCTTTGTGCTTCCTTCCAATCAGCAAAGTTCTGAAGTGCCAAACTCTTGCGAGGAAGGTACTCGATGGGCACATACACCCTCCCAATTAAATGCTTTCCCGCCTGTGTAGCAATGCGAAGATTATCAAAAATATCAGCCATAGACCCGGACTGCCATCCCTCCGGAATCATCCCAAACTCCGTTCCCGAATCAACCAGCTTCACTTTCTCATGACCAGGAAACTTAAACTTCACAAACCACTCGGCATAGAGCCGACTCGCCATTTCTTCCAGAACTTTTATACGCTTTTCGTTATTCTCGATCAGATCGTCATAGGCAGATAAAACAGACGCGATGCCAGATTGGGTCGGCTCATCAGGCATCTCTAATTCGATTTTATAAAGAAGATTTATTGTATAGGCTTTTTGCGAGGAGCCGATGGTACACTTATTTAATTCAGATTTGCCGTAAGGAGAAAGAAGCCAATAGTAAAACCATCGACTATTAAGTCCCTTAAAGTTTTTAAACCATGTCAAATTCCCATCCTTGAAATAAAACTCCTCATTCTTTTTTACCACGTAAGGATTTCCAATTGTCCCAACTGATGTTAAAAGTAATTCACCCTCTCGGGGCGCACCAAATTTTGATTTAATGTCTTCGAACCTTTCTCTTGTTATAAACAATGCATCGTTTACATCCGAAGAACTTTTTTGTTTTTCACTAATCTCTTTTCCGCGATAAAAAGGAACGCCGCTTAAAACATATTCGTCAGCGGAAATCCTTTTGCTAGAGGTTATTTCACAATAATCCTTTATTTTTACTTTCTGAAAGATCGCCATACTACAAAATTTTCTTCCAGTCCTCCTGAATTTTCTTTTCCAATTCATGCGCCTCAACGGTCAGCGCAGAAAACTCGCTCGTCAGCTCATTCATTCTTGATTCAAAATCCGCACTATCTATTTCCTTTTCTATAATCTCAACATAGCGGCCGGGATTAAGCGAGTAGTCGTTTGCACGGACCTCATCTAGCGTGGCGATCTTGCAGCGGCCTTTGATATCTTTGTATTCCCCGTATCCTTCTTCGCCGCGATAGCGTCGCACGATGGCGGCGATTTCTTGGATCTGCTCATCCGTCCACGTGTTGTGTGCGCGATCGATCTCGGTGAAAATATCCTGCGCGTTGATGAAGAGAATGGTGTTCGCTCGAGGCGTTCCTATTTTGCGCTTATCAAAAAACCATAGCGCGCACGAAAGTGTAGCGTTCATGAACATGTTCGTGCCAACGGAAATCAAAACATCTACGATTCCGTCATCAATCATTTTTTTGCGGAGTTCTTTCTCCTGATTGCCAGCATCACTCGCAGCATTGGACATTACGAAACCAGCACGGCCGTTTTCGTTGAGTGCGGACAAAAACATCTGCATCCAAAGATAGTTGCCGTTTGAAATTTCACCCTTGCCAGTAAGCGGGAGGCCGTAGACGTAACGCGGATCGCCATGCAATCGAGCCGGGTCAATGATGATCTGTTTATTTTTGTCTTTACCTTTTACGTTGAATGGCGGATTCGCGAGCACGAAGTCACACTTACCAACGTTCTTATGAACGTCTTCATAAAACGAGTTTGCGACCTCGATCTTGCCTGAAAGACCATGAATCGCAAGGTTCATTTTGGCAATCCGAACGTTGCCCTCGCCTTTCTCTTGGCCGTAGAGAGTTACTTCGTGCATCACCGGTTTACTGCCTTTGGCATGCCGCTCAACGAAATGCGCGGACTGCACAAACATACCGCCCGAACCGCAAGCGGGGTCACAAATCTTTCCGTGATAAGGTTCAATCACTTCAACAAGTAACTTAACGATCGGTTGGGCGGTAAAAAACTCTCCGCCTTTCGCACCTTCCGCGCGGGCAAACTCACCAAGAAAATATTCGTAAATCCCGCCGAACGCATCGCCTTCAATATCGTCTGGAATCTGGTTGAAGGTTTTGAGAAGTGTAAGTAAAATTTTGCTGTTCTCGTCGATCTTGTTGGAAATGGCTGTGTAGTTTTTTGGGAGAACCCCGGCAAGATCACGGTTCGATTCCTCGGTCATCTTCATTGCCTCATTGATCGCCTTACCGATATTTTCACTCTCCGGCAGATTCATCAAATGCGAATAGGTCGCCTTTTCAGGAAGATACAAAACACCCTTTTCTTGATAGTTGTCGGATGAAATCGGTGCCAATCGTTTGGTTGTGTCTGCGCGTTCGGCCTCAAGTGCAACAGTCGCTTTCTTAAAGCGCACGTCTGCAAACTTCAAAAAGACCAACCCGAGAATCGGCTCAGCCATTTCGTTGAGTTTCAAGCCGCTGTTGGCTCGGAGTTGCTCCGCCGCCGACCAAAGCTTTTCGTGCAATTGTTTTTGATTATCATTCATGTCGCTGTATCTTAGCAAAAATGAGCATAAAATCAAGTGAAGTTCCACCTGAGCTCTCTTTAAAATTTTGGTCCTCCCGCAGGGAATCGAACCCTGATCTCCATTGTATAAGACTGGAAAATCCTACCATTAGACGACAGGAGGAAAAGTACACAAATCAAAAACCCGCCAAGGACCGGCTGTAAAAACAGTCGGCCTCGCGGGTTAGGATCTTATGAATTGATGGCTCATGTAAAAACGTTTTTTACTCCACCTGTACATAAATATGATCTGGCAAACTTGGCAGGCGTTTCAGCCAGAAAGGAGTCACAGAAATGTTCACGGAAGTTATCAAATCATACGACTGCAAATCGGTGATCACGCTTGCGGTGCTTTTGCCAACGAAACGCTTTTTATCCAAGAGAGAACTCATGTCAGACAAATGCGCGGTTGGGGGAACGGGGTCAGGTCTTTGATTTTAGATTAGACTTGTTGCCTCATAAATTTTTGACGATTTTGAGTGACATTTAAGCCGGAATAATTAAAAGATGAGAAAAAATATCAAGATATTTTGATTTTTATACTATCCCCAATCAAAACTCTAAAACCCAAGACCTGACCCCACCCTTACTCCTGACTCGTTCATAACTATTTTTCACCATCACTAAACAAGCTGACATACTTGTCATAAATATATGATTGACCGTACTTTTTATCTTTATCTTTAGGAGAAAGTATCTTCAACTCAATAAAACGATCAATAACCGCTTGTGCGCCCGCTCGAGTAAAACCAGTCCATTTCTGCACCACGGCAACGTTCACAACTGGCTGTCCATACAGTCTTGGTAACACCTTAACGGCGCTTTCGGAAGCTCTTTTTCCAAGTGTCTGAATTTTTTCCATATCTTTTTCACGTAACACTGTAATCTCACCCACAATATCTATTGCCTCATTTGCGATTTCAATCACACCATCTAGAAAAAACTCAACCCATTCTGAAACTTTTGCTTCTTCGCTCTGATAAGAAGCTAATTTTTCATAGTAAAGTTTCTGATGTTTTTTAAAATATGAAGATAAAAACAGCACCGGCTTCTCAAGAAATTTTTCCTTCCATAAATAGAAAGTAATCAACATTCTTCCTGTTCTTCCATTACCGTCTAAAAATGGGTGAATAGTCTCAAATTGAGCATGGATAATAGCCGCTTTTATGACAGTAGGGGTTGAGTCATCTTTGTTAAAAAACAGCTCAAGATCATTGAGAGATTTATGCATTTCATTTACAGGTGGAGGAACAAAACGAGCATTATCAGGACGAGTGCCACCTATCCAATTCTGACTTTTTCGAAATTCTCCTGGATCAGAAAAATGTGTTGCTCGAGCTTTTTGCATCAATTTTTCATGAAGTTCTCTCACAAATCTTAGCGCCATCGGAAAATTATCTGTCGTAATGCGTTTTATTCCATAATGAAGAGCTTTTATATAATGCAAAATGTCGTCAACATCTTCTGGTATGTTGTCATTCACTTTTACTTCCGCCTCAATGGCGTCAATCATTGTTGCCGTTGTTCCTTCGATTTGACTAGAAGAAGTAGCATCTTTTCTTAAATACATTAGTAGAAAAAAATCTGCATCTGGAAGAAGTTTTGTAATACCATCAAGCTTACCTAAAAGGCGTGTAGCTTCATTATTTTTCTTTAAAATTTTTGGGTCAAAATCAAAATCTTCCTTTGGTGGAAAGGGGTTGGGAATAAAGGCTTTGAAGCCCTCTTTTTGTTGAATATTTTTGCCTATTTCTATTGTTTTCATAGGTTTGTATCTATCTTATTCATAATGTATACAAAGTATAGCAGTTTGTATACATTGGGTCAAGAGATGTATGCAAACCTTGTGCATAACTATAACTACCTTAAAAAGGCCTTTTTTCTGCTGTGGTGTGAAGTAAGTCATACCTAATTTATTTTTGGTACTCCCGCAGGGAATCGAACCCTGATCTCCATTGTATAAGACTGGAAAATCCTACCATTAGACGACGGGAGCATGGTGCTCTCAACAGGATTTGAACCTGCAAACCCGCGATAGAGGCGCGGCGGTTATCCAGTCAGCCTACGAGAGCAAAGGTACACAAATCAAAAACCCGCCAAGGACCGGCTGTAAAAACAGTCGGCCTCGCGGGTTAGGATCTTATGAATTGATGGCTCATGTAAAAACGTTTTTTACTCCACCTCCACGTAAATGTGATCAGGCAACGAGGGCAGGCGTTTGAGCCAGAAGGGGGTGACGGAGACGGATGCGGAAGTAATCAAATCATACGACTGCAAATCGGTGATCACGCTTGCGGTGCTTTTACCAACGAAACGCTTTTTATCCAAGAGAGAACTCATGTCTGACAAATGCGCGGTTGCATCGAGCTTCGCGCCGATCGTTGCTGTACCCGCATCTGTATCCGCCTTTGTAATACTAAACGTCATCGCATCAGCAGACGTTGCCTCGAGCTCCAAATCTTCTGGCACGGCCGCAAGCAATGCTTTCTGAACGGCTGACCACACATCATTTTTCTCAAAAAATACTCCTGTGAGCCGCAAGCGCAACGAAAGCGTCACTTGTCCCGTTTCCGCTCCAGGCTCCGTATCACTCTTGCGCTCAAGAATGTCTGTGGTAAACACCGACCCGCTTGGCGCGCCGGCTTGAGCGATGAGCTGTACCTTTGCCGCGTCAGTAATTTCCTGCTCAAGCGCTGTTGCGTCTGCATCAAGCTCTTCTTGCGTGAGCACTTGCACACTCACTTCCCCACCTGTAAACGCTTCTATGCTCTTTGCGTAAATCTTTTTTTGCAATGTCTCGTTGAGTCCCGGAATTGTAAACGTGCTCGCGGCAATCTCGCCGCTCTTGCCAACGGCATCTGCATGAGCCGTCACAGAAACAGAACCACTCGCTGGTACGATCACTGTGTCATCAATACGAAATAAAATCCCTTCAGGCGAAAGTAAACGCGTTTTTTCAACGAGCGGTTGATTGGCTGAACTCGTGTTGTAAATGGTCACCATGCCACCGGCCTTTTGCTCAACCACTTGCCCACTGCCGCTTGCAAGTGTAAATGTCTTTGCTTGTTCAAAAATTGTGCTCAAAACTTGACCATGAATCTGCGCATCAGACGTCGGAGTCTCCACGACCTCAAACCCTTGTGAGACCGAAACCGTCTGCGGCTTGCTCACCACATGAATGGTGGCAGAGGCGAACGAAAGATAGACAACACCCGCAAGGAGCATACAGGTCAGCAACACAAAGCTCACCGCAATACGGCGATACAATTTGAGCGATGGGTCGACGCGCCGCGCTTTCGGCTCTGGTGGCAGAACCGGCACAATCGTCTTTGGCGCCGCCGCCTTACGCACCACGCGTTTTTTTGGTTTGAGTTTTTCAACAGGCATAGCCAATTTATTTTAACACACTTTTTTCTTTATCGCACCTTTACATAATCACTTCCGACAATCGCTTTGATGGCGCTTAAGGCCTCTGGCGTATCGGCAATCGCATATTCCGTTTCTACGCGCCGCCACTGCCCGGCCGACTCAACCAAAAGGCAAACCCGTTGCCGGCCTGGAAAATTTGCAAACGCCGCGCGCAAATCTGCAATCATGTCCTGACTTGGTTTGCCGTGCAGGACCACGTCGACGCCGTGTTTGATTGGCACGTCTGGTCGCTCCAGCCGCTCAACCGTACTGCTTGCGACCCACGAACCTGTACGCACCATTTCTAACAATCCTTCCGTATTTTCCTCTGTGATGGCAATCAAGCTATTGCAGATGAGTTTTTTCTCGCCGTCTTTTTCTGAAACCTTTGCGCTCACGAGCAAAATTGCGCCCTCCACAATCTGCTCCTTGTGCTCCGTGAGTATACGCGGAAAAACAATCAACTCTGTAACGCCACTCGTGTCCTCAACAGTCACAAACGCCATCATTTCTTGCTTCTTAGTAAAAATCGTTTTAACTTCGCTCACAGACACGGCCACACGAACAAAAGTTCCATCTGGATACTCTGCGATTTTTTCGCATCGGCCAATCGCGTCGCCTTCAAGCGCCAAAAAGGCGTCGGTAGGATGCGCACTCACATACAGCCCTAAAAGTTCGCGCTCCCACTGCAACCGCTCCATCCGAGTTGCGCTCGCTGTTTGACGCAACGCAAACGACTCCTGTCCCATCTCTGGCGCAAGAGAAAAGAGCGACGCCTGATTTTGCTCACGCTTTGATTGCGCCTGCTTGTTGAAAAAAATAATTTGATCCACGTGCTCAAGCAGTTGTCGACGCTCCCCATATCGATCAAGCGCTCCTACTTTAATGAGAGACTCGAGTGCCTTTTTGCTCACCACGCGATGCGGCGCGCGGCGACCAAAATCGCTCAAATCAACAAAGGGGCCGTTACTCTCGCGCTCTGCCACAAGCGTCTCAATCACTTCCGAGCCAAGATTTTTAATAGCGAGCAATCCAAAACGAATACGCGTGTCATCGACATACGTAAAATTTTTCCGCGATTCGTTCACGTCTGGTGGTAGCACCTCAATCTCCAAACGATCACACTCATGCACCGCCTGTGCAATCGTTTTCAAATCCGCCGACTCTGCGGTCATCAGCGCGGTCATGTAAATCGCTGGATAGTTTGCTTTCATGTAGGCCGTCTGATAGGCCACCATGCCGTAACTGGCGGCATGGGCCTTGTTGAAACCATAAGCCGCAAAAGGTTCAATCAATTTCCATAGTTGGTTCCCAAGTGTCTTACTCAATTTCCCATGCTGCACAAATCCTTTAAGGAGTTTTTCTTTTTGCGCCGCCATCTCTTCCGGAATCTTCTTGCCCATGGCTTTGCGTAACTTGTCCGCCTCCAGCCACGAGTAGCCACCAAGATGAATGGCAATGAGCATGACGTCATCTTGATAGGTAATGATGCCGTAGGATTGATCAAGAATTGTGCTCAAGCGAGGATCGAGATACGTGATGAGCTCCGGATTTTGTTTTCGTCTGATATATTCTGGAATGGATTCCATAGGACCTGGACGATACAAAGCCACCATAGCCATGATGTCCTGAATTTTTGTAGGTTTCAAATCCATGAGATAACGCGTCATGCCAGATCCGCCAAGTTGAAACACGCCCATGGTTTTTCCATGGGCTAGGAGCTCAAATGTTTTGGCATCCTCCACAGGAATTTTTTCAAGCACAATCTGTGTGCCTTTCATCCGATTCGCCAGCTCAATGGCATCGCCCAAAATCGACAAGTTGCGAATACCAAGAAAATCCATTTTTAAAAGCCCAGCCGCTTCGACGGCATGCATTTCGTATTGTGTAAGGATGTGCCCTTCTTTGCTGTCGCGTTGCAATGGCGTGAAGTCTGTCAAAGGCGTTGGAGAGAAAACGACACCGGCGGCGTGAATGGAAACGTGGCGCGCACAGCCTTCAATCCGCATGGCAACATCAATCAGTCGATGAATCTGCCCGTTTGTTTTATACAGCTCGCCTAGCTCGGGAGATTCTTCAAGCGCCCGAGTAAGCGACATAGGAAACCCCTGACTTCCTGGGGGAACAAGCTTGGCGATCTTGTCGCAATCACGATATGGATAGCCAAGGGCACGACCAACGTCACGCACCGCGCCGCGCGCCATCATCGTGCCGAAGGTGCAAATTTGAGCCACTTTGTCTGCCCCATATTTCTGGGTGACATAGGCGAGCATTTCCTCACGACGATTATCCGCAAAGTCGCCATCAACATCCGGAGCGCTTGGACGCTCTGGATTCAAAAAACGCTCAAACGGCAAACCGTACGTGAGCGGATTCACGGTTGAAATACCGATGGCAAAACTCACGAGCGATCCTGCGGCTGAACCACGCGTGGTTGTCACAATCCCATTTCGACGCGCCCATTCAATGTAATCAGAAACAATCAAGAAGTATGGAGCAAAGCCTTTCTTTTCGATCACGGAGAGTTCATAGTCAATGCGGTCCCGGATTTCGGACGTGATTTCTGGAATTTTGTCTGCAATCTCCTTTTGCGCTCGCTTCGCGACCCAGCTCTGCGCCGTCTCTCCCTCTGGAATATCAATCTTCGCAAAATTCCACTTTCCAAGTTCCAAATGTACATTGCAACGATCGGCAATGAGGCGCGTATTTTCAATCGCCTCGGGCACATCAGAAAAACGCGCTTCAATGTCCTCACTTGAACACAAACTGGCGTCAAACTCAAAAGGATGTTCACGCTCATGGTCTTCGAGTTTTTTTCCACCTTGGATGCAGGCAAGAATTTTCCATGCTTCTGCATCGCTTGGCTGCAAATAGTTCGCATCCTTTGTGACAACGAGCGGCACGTTGAGCTCACGTGAAAGTGCAATCAAACGCGAGTTCACCGCTTGCACTTCTGGCAATTCGGGCCGATCAACGAGCTCAAGAAAAAAATTGTTTTTCCCAAAAATCTGCTCAAACTCCTGAATGACCTCAACCGCTTTTGCTTCCTCCCCATGGCGGATGAGCACGGCAATCTCACTGTAAAATCCGCCTGACAAAGCAATGATTCCATGATTTGGCTGTTCGCACACGCTGCGTAAAAAGGCTTTGTCAACGCGCGGCTTATAATAAAATCCCTCTAAAAATCCGGCCGTCGAAATTTTCATGAGGTTGTGATAGCCAACGTTGTGCTCGGCAAGAAGAACAAGACGAAACGGCTTATGATCAATTTTTGGCCGACAATCCTGCATGCCAAATGGCGATAGATAGGCATCCATGCCAATAATCGGCTTAATACCTTCCTCAAACGCCTTCTGATAAAACTCAATCGCGCCATACAGGACGCCATTGTCGGTCAGTGCGATTGTATCCATGTTCTGCGCCTTCACCTGCTTCAAAATCGCCTTTACTTTTGGCAAGGCTTCCAGCAACGAATAATGAGAGTGGACATGCAGATGAACGAAACGAGAAGGCATAGACGCGATTAGAATATCATAAAGACAGGGCATTGACACCCTGCCTTTTTCTGTTGGGACCTCTGCAAAAATCCTACTCCTCGTGCTTATCTCGTTTCCTCTCCAGCGCGTATTCGACGACTTTCTCAAGACCTGTGGCAAGCGCACCAAAGATGCTCGTGGCCTTCTCCAAACGCTCACGCATCGCGCTCATCGTTTTTTCGATAAGGCTCAACTTTTCCTTTGCCTCGCCAATTACATCATTCACATTTTTAAGAATGGATGCGACTTGCCAAATGAGCCACGACAGAAAGAGCGTAAACCACAAAGCGCAGAAAGAAAGAACAAAGAACAGAATATCTTTTGATTGCAACATAGTTATCTGATTGTAGCACTAAATTGTTTTTGCAACATCTGGCCGACGGATTGCATGACTTTGTCGGCTTCGTTGCTGGATAACGTCCGATCAACCGCTCGAAGGGACAATCTAAAAGCCATGGACTTTTTTCCCGGATCAATCCCCTTGCCTTGATAGACATCAAGCAGAGCGACATCGGCAACAAGCGCGTCGACGGATGCAATTGATACGTGCACCTGTTCATAGGTTAAACGTTCGGGAAGGACAAAAGAAATATCGCGAATGGTGTCTTGGAACATCAGCACTTCGTTATACATTTTTCCGCCGCCAAGGTGTGGGAGTAAGCAATCAAGATTAACATCAACGATGGTGACGCGTTTGTCGATCCCAAATCGCGTTGCATACAACGGCGCCAATTCGCCAATCGCGCCGCATGGTTTGTCGCCGACTGTCATCATTGCCGAGCGGCCTGGGTGCAGGTATGGCGTTTCGATCGGCGTGACGAACGCCGCATTTTTGGCTCCGGCTTCGCGTAGCATCCGTTCGATCAATCCCTTGGCGCGAGAAAATGCCGACGAACCATCAGCGCCGTAAACCGTAATCCCCAATCGCATGCGTCGAGCGGGGATGTCTCCTTTCTTTGGTTCATGCACGGCAGAGATTTCAAACATTTCCGCTTCCGGAAAACGATGCTGATTCTGCTCCACTGCAGTCAAAAGCGATGGCCAGAGCGAGGTGCGCAAATAGGCGATGTCTTCCGACAACGGATTTTGTACTTTGACTGCGGCATCAGGATCGATGTCCAACTTCTTGAGTTGATCAGCCGAGACGAGCGACAAACCATAGGCTTCAGTGAGTCCAGCGGCGTGCAAAATCTCTTTCAATTTGCGCTCCCAGACGATTATCGGTTCGATGATTGGCGTTGGTAAGGTCCCAGTCGGAATAACCGACGGCAAATTGCCATAACCCACCATGCGCGCAACTTCTTCCACAAAGTCGACGGAGTTTTCAATGTCATGATCGCGCCAATAGGGCACAGTGATTTTACCCTTGACTACGACGAACCCAAGCCCTTCCAAAATTTCTTTTTGCTTTTTGGCTGGCACGTCGATGCCGATCAGGTCGCTGACGCGCTGTGGGTCGTAAGCAAACGACAACGGTTTGTACTTCCTCGCTCGCTCGTCGACGATGTTCGAGGCAACATGACCGCCCGTCAATTGACAAATAAGTTCAATCGCGCGATGCAGAGCTGGAGTTGTCGACTCCGTGGACAATCCTTTTTCAAACAAGCTCGACGAATCCGAATACAAATTCAAAGCGCGGGCTGTGCGGCGGACGCTGACCGAATCAAATGTCGCCGACTCGATGATAATCCTCGTCGTCGATTCCATTGTCCCCGTCGGCTCGCCTCCCATCACGCCAGCAATGGCTACTGGACGAACAGCATCGCAAATCGCCAGCATCGACGGATCAAGTTGATATTCCTTGCCATCAAGCGCCAAAATCTTTTCGCCCTTCTTGGCTTTGCGCACAATGATCTTCCCTCCCTCAAGCTTGTCTGCATCGAAGGCGTGTAGCGGCTGACCAAGTTCGTGCAAAATATAATTGGTGACGTCGACAACGTTGTTGATCGGGCGGTGACCAGAAGTCAGCAAGCGCTTTTGCATCCACCAAGGGGATGGAGCAACTTTCACGTTCTCGATAACCACCGCTTGATAACGCGGACACAAGTCTTCATCTTTTACTTCGACGGCTAGTCTGATGTTGGTCGGGGTAGCCGCAGACTTTAGTCTGCGCACCGATCGCAGGCTGAAGCCTGCGCCTACCGATTCCGAATCAAACACACCAAGCCCGGCCGCTCCGGCTTCGCGAGCCAGGCCGACAATGCTCATGGCATCGGGTCGGTTGGTGGTTACTTCAATATCAAACAACAGATCATCAAAACCAAGCGCTTGAGCCAACGGCGTGCCCGGCTTGGCGTCGACCAGATCGGTTAAATCCCAAATCATCCGATCTTCTTTTTGCAATTTTTCAAAACCGATCTCACCTGGCGCGCAGATCATGCCATGACTTTTTACGCCACGGAGTTCTGCTTCTTTAATCTCCGCCAACTCGCCTTCGCCGTGCCATTTGACCATCGCGCCCGGCAAAGCCACGGCCACCAAGTGACCAACTTCGAGGTTTGATCCACCGCAAACGATTTCGACGTTCTCGCCGACATCAACCGAAACCACCCGCAACTTGTCCGCGTTCGGATGCGCATTAACCGCCAAAATTTTTCCAACCACCATTTTGTCGAGCGAGGTGCCAACGTCAATCGTCTGTTCAACACTATTCCCCACCTCCGTCATCCGACGCACAAATTCCTCCACGTCGGGAGTTTTTTTGAGGTACTCTTTGAGCCAATCGAATGAAGCCAAAATATTCATACTATTTCTTACTCGCTTTTCTCTCCGCGTGCATTCCAAGCATTGTTCCTGTCGCCACACCAGCAGCATAACAAACAACAACAATGAAGCTGCGATGGTCATTGAGCTCGGTGAAAATGCGATAGAAAACCAACATCGACATCATCGTCACGAGAAAAGAAAAAATTACCGCCGGCACTATTTTCCCTTTAGCGACATAACGAAAATTTAACGTCAGAAAAAAATCCTGCACGACACCAACGAGATAATAGGTAAAAAGAGAGAGGATCATACTAGAATTGCTGGAGGAAGCGCAGATCGTTTTGATACAACACGCGGATGTCTTTGATACGAATGCCGTCGCGCATCATGAGTGTGCGTTCCACACCCCAGCCGAAGGCGAAAGCGGAATAAACGTTTGGATCAACGCCCCCGGCTTTCAAGACCGATGGGTGTGTCATGCCCGCGCCGCCAAGCTCAACCCAGCCAGATTTGCACAATCGGCATTTGTCTAGCCCGACCATGCCGGTGCCGTCACACACCCCACAAGAAATATCCACTTCAAAACTTGGCTCGGTGAAACGAAAATGATGCGGACGCAAACGGGTCACGCGGGTTGGTCCAAAAAAAGCTTTGGCGAAATAATCCAACACGCCTTTCAAATGAGTGACCGACAAGCCCTTGTCGACCATGAATCCTTCAAACTGATGAAACATCGGGATGTGGCTGACGTCGGATTGTCGACGATAACAACGTCCGATGTTAATCATGCGAATTGGCAAGACGCCTTTTTCCAACTCACGGACTTGCGAGTTCGAGGTGTGCGGGGTCAACACGATTTTTCCTTTTTTGCCGTCAGGTGCATCGACGAAAAACGTTTCCCAATTGTCCCGAGCAGGATGATTTTTGGGCATGTTGAGCGATTCAAAGGCGTACCAATCCCAATCAATGTCAGGGGCAGTCACACGAGTAAATCCAATGCGTGAAAAAATATCTTCGATCTCGGCAATCGCTTGGGTGGTCAAATGCAAATGCCCTTCACGTGGCGCATTGCCAGGAAGTGTCACGTCAATCCACTCCGCATCTGCGAGATTCGACGCGCTTGCGGCCTCAAAAAGCGTCGAACGATTTGCAAACACAGCTTCCATCGCCTGTTTTGTTTCGTTGGCAACCATGCCAAGAGCTCGACGCTCCTCTTGTGGAAGGTTCGCAAGCTCGCTCATGAGCTGTGCGAGTTTTCCCTTGCGACCAAGATAATCAACGCGAACTTTCTCGAGCGCTGAAGCGTCTTTCGTATCCTCCACAGCTTTTTCAAAGCTTGTGAGCAATTTTTGAAATGATTCTTTCATACGATCTATTTTCCAACGATCAGTCCAATCACATCACGATACGTCACCACAAGAATCAAAATCATAAGCAGTCCAAATCCAATGTTGTGTGTGATCGTTTCAGCTTTCGCACTCACGGGTTTGCCACGAACTTTTTCGATGAGCACAAAAAGTGCTCGACCACCATCCAACGCTGGGAATGGAATAAAATTTATGATCGCCAAGTTGATCGAGAGGAGCGCCGCAAATTGCACCACATGCGAGAATCCTAATTGTGCGACTTGCCCTGTGAGCATCGCGATGCCGACAGGTCCAGACAAATCCACGGAGACATGATGCTCGACAATCAAACCGCGTACTAAATCCACGAGGGCGCCAATCATTTGCGATCCAATGGCAACCGTTGCCTCCACTCCTTTCACGGGCGCCAGATACCATGGATACGACACGGTGCCAACGCGCACCATACCAATCCCGATTGCTTTGTGTCCCTCAACTTCGGCAAGCACCGTCGGCGTCAAATCATACGTGTAGTAGGTGTCGCCACGCTTGACAGAAAATCGCATCATCGCATTTTCATGCTCTTGAATGTACGTCTGAGCTTGCGATTCATCACTGACAAGATTGTCGTCAATCGAGACAATTTGATCGCCAACAGCAAGACCTGCATTTTTCGCTGGTGAGCTGTCGAGCACGGTGTACACTTGCACGCTCACGTTTTGAACAACGGCTTGCGGCGAAGTCGTCTCATCAATCACTTGCGGGGATCCAGCAATAAATCCTGCGGTCAAAAGTACTACTGCGAGCACCGCGTTCATGATGACGCCAGCCGAAAGCACAAGCAAGCGCTTCCACGCCGCTTTGCTCACAAACGCTTCTGGGTCATTGCGATCCTCACCTGTCTCGCCTTTGATTTTTACAAAGCCGCCGATCGGAATCCAGTTGATGGAGTATCGAATGTTGCGGCGTTTCCACGAAAAAAGACGCGGAGGAAAGCCGATGCCGAACTCTTCCACTTTCATGCCGGTCCAAAGGGCCGTAAAAAAATGCCCGGCCTCATGCACAAGGACGAGAAGCGACAAAATGACGATGAAAAGGAGAACAGAGCTCATGGAAGTTTGATGGAAACAAAGGGGGCGCGAGAGGAGAGGCGTGGTGGTTGCGCGGTGGTCAGATACTGCACAGAGCCGTCGTGTTTTAGTCGTGTTTCAAGCTCGGGGTGGCGCTCAAGATAATGCTTGAGGCTTTGGGCGAGTATCTCACTTTGACCGTACAATGTTACCCCAAGGGGCAGGTGCTCGGCAATGAGGTCTTTGATGAGTTCGTAGTGGGTACAGCCAAGCATCACGGCGTCGCCAGCCCCAAGCGTTGTTTGATAAGGCGCGAGGTAGGTGGCCAGCGCTTCGTGGAGGCGCGCATGCGAGGCTCCTGTTTCTATAAGCGAGGCGAGCTCGGGACAGGCTTGTTGAATGACGCGACGATTGGGATTGCGCTTTTGCACCTCGGTCACATAGGCGTGAGAGTTGACGGTCGCCAGCGTGCCAATAACGAGGATGGTGTTATCGGAATCTGTGTTGGCAATTTGTTCAACAGTTGGAACAAGAATTCCAAGCACGCGACGATCTGGGAACGTCTCTGGGAGACGTTCCTGCTGAATGCGACGCAAGGCGTTTGCGCTGGCCGCGTTGCACGCAAGAATAACAAGCACACATTCTTGCTCAAATAAAAATTTCACACTCTGCCAAGTGAATGCAAAAATTTCCTCAGACGAACGCGAACCATAGGGAGCTCGCGCATGGTCACCGAGATATAGATAGCTATACTGCGGTAAAAGTTTCCGCACCGCTTCAAGCGTCGGCAATCCCCCATCACCTGAATCAAAAATGCCGATCATACACAAAAAAATCTAAAGTCTTAGCAGCCATTCTCGCAACAACTTCTTTGTCTCTTCCGGACCTGTGACAGCATACGTTTCAATTCCAGTCCGCTTCACAGGCTCATCATTTCCACCTTCGTAAAGTGCGTCGCCCACAAACACCATCTCTTCTATCGGAACGCCTAGATGTGTTCTCATCTGTTCCACGCCATATCCTTTATCAATCCCTTTCATCGTCACATCAATAGACGTTTTCCCAGGAATTTTTATCTCATACTGTGGAATGTATTGATACAAAGCACGAACAATTTCTTGACGACGATCTTGTACTGAACCTGTGTAGGCATTTTTCAAATCAATAGGAGCTTGCTGACCTAAGGCAGAAAATGTGACTTGCGTCCCACGATCTTCAATCACCTCACCATACGTCGTTTCAGGATGGCGATAGTTGATGTCTTGAAACGCTTTTTCAAATGCCGTTTTAATTTCTGTTCGTTCTTGTTCTGATAATTCATGAGCATACACGGTCTTCCATCCATCTTCATAACGCAAGAACCGTGTGCCAGAGGTCGGAAAAAGAAATAGATGGTCAAAAAATGATTTTGCGTGCTCCAAGTTTGCAAGAAGTTGCGTCTCGAATAATTCAACCCGCCCTCCGCCAATTACAGCCACGCGTCGTTTTTTAAGAAGCTCTTCAAGGAGCCCGGCCATTTCTGCATCCATGGGAGTCTTACTCTCGGCCAATGTGCCGTCTAAATCAAAGACAAATAACTGTTTTTTCGAGATCTGATCCTGCATAAATTTCCACGTATTTCAAAAGGTTTTTCGTTGACATGAACGACGGTAACGCCTACTATACCCTCAGGAGCGAAAGAACGGAAGCGCATAAATTCTCTGTCCTATGACCACATCTATCATCATCCTACTCGTCGTGATTGGCGTCCTTGTCCTGTGGATCATTTCTATCTTTAACCGCCTCATCACCCTACGCAATCGTACGGACGAGGCCTGGTCAGATATTGAGGTGCAAATGAAGCGTCGTTATGATTTGATTCCGAATTTGGTTGAGACCGTGAAAGGCTATGCCGCACATGAGTCTGGCGTGTTTGAAAAAGTCACCACGGCGCGCGCGTCTGCCATGCAAGCGAAAAGTGGAGCGGAACATGCCAAGGCCGAAAACATGCTCACCGAAACATTGAAATCTGTTTTTGCGGTCGCAGAAAATTATCCGCAATTGCAAGCCTCGCAAAACTTTTTGCATTTGCAGGAAGAGCTCACAGATGCGGAAGATAAAATTCAAGCCGCACGTCGTTTCTTCAATGGAAATGTGCGCGATTTGAACACGGCGATGCAAGTGTTTCCGAGTAACGTCTTTGCCAGCATGCTTGGATTTGTGAAGCGTGAGTTTTTCGATGCGCCAGAAATTGTGAATGAGGCACCGAGTGTGAAATTCTAAACCCATGTACGACCAGATTGCTAACAACAAACGAAAGAGCGCCTTACTCATCTTTCTTTTTTCAGTATTCCTCGTGGCGCTCGGTTGGTTTTTTGGGATGCGGTTCGGAGATGCGCGAGCTGGCATCCTCATTGCCATGCTCGTTTCAACCGCAAGTGCGCTCTTGAGTTACTTCGCGGGTGATCAAGCGGCGCTCATGATAAACGGGGCCAAACGACTTGAAAAGAATGACGCGCCTGAATTGTGGCGTCTGGTTGAGAACCTTGCGATTACGGCCGGACTTCCCATGCCAAAGCTGTACTTGATCGAAGACAATGCTCCCAATGCCTTTGCCACAGGCCGCAACCCGCAGCATGCAAGTGTTGCTGTCACAACGGGACTGCTCGCTCTGCTTGATCACAAAGAGCTCGAAGGCGTCATCGCCCATGAGCTCTCTCACATTGGCAACGATGATATTCTCGTTATGACCATCGTCATCGTTCTGATGGGATCCGTCATGATGCTCTCGGACCTTATGCTACGCACATCGTTCCGACGCGGCGATCGAGATCGCGATTCCAATCAAGGTACGCTCGTGTTCGCCATCGTAGGCCTTGTCCTTGCCGTGCTTTCGCCCTTGCTCTCACAACTCATTAAGCTTGCAGTCTCTCGATCACGCGAATATCTCGCCGACGCTTCGGGAGCTTTGCTCACGCGCTATCCAGAAGGACTCGCGTCAGCACTCACAAAAATTTCTGCAAACGCACAGCCTATGAAACGCGCAAACGGCGCAACAGCTCATCTGTTCATCGCAAACCCATTTGCAGGATCAAAACAATTTCTCTCGGGACTCTTCAGCACGCATCCGCCGATTGAAGATCGCATCCTAAAACTACGCGCAATGTTATAGACCCTTTGCACAATTACCCTTCGGCTGGATTTGTCGCCTTACGGCCTGCAAAGGGTTCAGAACTCGTCAGCATATATCTAATATCCCCCCTCATTCTTCACCGTTTTCGGCTCGTAAGTCATCCAAACCAGCTCGAAGTTAATTGTGCAAAAGGTCTATGACCGACCATATTGTCGACAAATTCACCACCCAACTCAAAAACGTGCTCACGCGCGCATTGTGTTTGGCGGTTGAGCAAGAAGAAACGTCGATTCGTCCTGAGCACTTGCTGTGGGCACTTGGCACACAGAATGGTTCAATCGGCGCCGAGCTTCTGCATCGCCTTAAAATAAAAGAGGCGTCACTACGAACGCTCGTGATGAGTTCGACGCATGAAAACACTGCACTCGCTTCTTCTGGAATGAGCTCACCTTTTTTGTCCGACGAAGCGCGGCGCGCCGTGGAAAAAGCTGTGCTGTCTGCAACAACATTTCAGCACACATATGTTGGCACAGAACATTTGCTTGCAAGTCTGCTCGAGCTTAATGTCCCTGCGCTCGTTGCATTTTTTGCACAGGAAAAAGTGGACCTTGCGGCATTGCGCGAACAGGCGATTGCTGTGCTCAGAAGCACGTCAAAATTCCAAGATTTGACAGAGTCTGTTGTCGAGGAGCGCGAAGTCATGGAAAGAAAAGCAAAAGAAAACCTTGAGGAGAAAAAATCTCCTGCCTTAGATTTTTTTACAACAAATCTTACAAGTCCTGCAGCGCAAGCACGCATTGATCCGGTGATTGGACGCGAAAATGAAATAGATCGCTTGGTCCAGATTCTGTGTCGTCGCACAAAAAATAATCCACTGCTGCTCGGTGATCCCGGCGTGGGAAAAACCGCGATTGTGGAGGGACTTGCAAAAAAACTTTGCTTGGGCGAAGTACCACACGCACTGCGCGGCCGACGTCTGCTCTCGCTCGACTTGTCTTCCGTGGTCGCTGGTACCATGTATCGCGGAGAATTTGAAGGACGCATCAAACAAATTTTGGAAGAGATAAAGGCCGATCCAAATATTATTTTATTCATCGATGAAATCCACATGCTCATCGGCGCCGGAAGCGCTTCTGGATCCATGGACGCGGCGAACATGCTCAAACCCGCTCTTGCACGTGGTGAACTCCACTGCATCGGCGCGACCACGCAAACAGAATTCAAAAAACAAATGGAAACGGATGCCGCACTCGAGCGGCGCTTCTGTCCCATTGTCGTTGGCGAACCAGACTTGGAAAAAACGCGGGCCATTCTGCTTGGTGTGCGTCACGGTTACGAAGCACATCATCAGGTGACGATTTCTGACGAGGCCGTTGATGCGGCGATCCATCTGTCCAATCGCTATGTGCATGATCGCAGACAGCCAGACAAGTCGCTCGATCTGATGGATGAGGCGGCCTCGTCTGTACGCGTTCACGTGGCGGTCGATGCGGCATGGACACAGATGGCTGATTTGCAACAAGAGCTAAAAAATCTACACAGCGAAAAACAGCAAGCCGTTTTTGAAGAACATTTTGCTGATGCTCTTGCCATTAAGAAACGGGAACAAGCTGTTCGATTGCAGTTAAAAGAACTCCAGACGAAACAGATGAGCGTCATGCCATCCATGCGCGTTGAAGCAACGGACGTGATCAACGTGGTTGCAAAAATAAGCGGCATGCCTCTCGCCTTTGTCGCACAAGAACAACAGCACTTTCAAAAACTAGAAATGCGACTTGCTACGCGCGTCATAGGACAAGATGCGGCGGTGCAAACGGTTGCACAAGCAATTCGCCGCGCGAAAGCTGGCGTGAATAATCCATTGCGTCCGCTTGCTTCGTTCTTGTTTTTGGGGCCGAGCGGCGTAGGAAAAACAGAGCTCGCTCGAGCCATTGCAAGCGAGGTGTTTCAAGATGAACAAGCTCTCGTGAATCTTGATATGTCGGAATGTGCGGAAGGCTTTAGCATTTCCAAACTCATCGGCGCGCCAGCTGGCTACGTGGGCTATAGGGAAAATGCCAAGCTCACGGATCGCGTAAAGCAACGTCCGTATTGCGTCGTGCTGTTTGATGAGTTGGAAAAAGCGCACCCGGACGTGACAAATCTGCTGCTGCAAATTCTGGAAAACGGCACCCTTGCAGACGCGACGGGCCGGTCAATTAATTTCAAACAAACGATTATCGTGATGACAAGTAACATGGGGGCGGAACGCTTTACAAAAAGCGGTTTTGGATTTAACAGCGGAGAAATGCAAGCGCCGCTTGCAATGAACGATGAACTGCGTCGCATACTTGAGGAGCGCTTTCGTCCGGAACTGCTCAATCGCATTGATCATACCTGTCTGTTCCAGCCGCTCACCGAAGCCTCGCTCGCGCAGATTGCTGAGAAGCTGCTACAGGAACTCATCGAGCGTCTCAAAGCAGAACATGTCGAGCTCACCATTGATGCGGCCGTAGCAACACTGCTAGGTGGACGAGCAGACAAACGACTTGGAGCCCGCGACGTGCGACGATTGATTCAGACGGAAGTAGAAAATCAAATTGCAGAGGCAATTTTGAAACGCACGAAAATGGGACCCCTGCATGTGCAAACAATGAAGGGACAGATTAGTGTGAAAGCACGAACGTAAGTATGGCAACAGCGGCTTTAAGAAAAGAGGAGTCTTATGGCGAACAGCTTGCTGGAGCGCAATCTGTGGCGCGTCAACAACGCCGCATGGGACAGGTGCTTGAGTTTCCAACAGGCCGACCATTGCCGGCGCAAGCTGCTGCGGCGCGTGAGGCAGAATTGCCAAGCGGTGAGCGTTTTCAATCGGAGCAAACACGACGCGCGCAAGAGGCGAACGCAACGCGTCTACCAGAGTTGAATCTGCTTGCCGAACAGGGATTGCTCTCACAAACAGCGCTTGAGCAAGCAAAGGCAGAATCACAACAAATCGCTGCGCGTTTGCAAGCGGCAACCACCATCGCCGAACTTTCCGCCGTACGAGCTCAAGCGAATGCGTTTAAAGAAAAATTTGCCGGAATTGAAATCGGAGAAAAAGAGCGTGAAATTATTGACGAATATCGTGAGCAGTTTTGGCGTGGCCTACGCATTGGGGGGCCTGCCGTTGATGATGCTACCGTCGCAATGACTTTTGGCCTTGGGACACTCATTTCCTATGTCATTTGGATTGTGCAGGCGCTGAAAGGCATCCGCTATCGCAACGAACCAGAGCCGCTCACGGTCATAGCCATCCTGTCTCCTCCGCCCATGTCTTTAAGTGTTGCAAAGAAGGATATCGCAAAACTCGGTAAGATTGTCGTCGTCACATTGATCGACGTCATGGGCTTTATGTGGAATAACGTTAATGCCGCCATCGTCGTCATGCTCGCGGCTCTTTTAATCATCATCATCATCGCCGTGAACTGTGCCATTAATCCGATAACCATCTCACAGTTCCCAGAACTGTGCTCGAGCTTTGCGAGTCTTTTCACGTCCGTGCTTCCGTGACCAGTTGTAACTAAGTTGGTATACTGGTGAGGATATGTCTGAGCGTCTTAAACGCATCTTATTGATTTCTGGCTTCCTACTCGTTGTGTTTGGAATCGCTGTGGCGATCTATCTTGTGTTCTTTGGAAAAATTCTTGGCACAACTCAACCTGTCACAACCACGACAGGACAACCAACCTCAAAGACAGGTCTTCCCTCTTCACAGGCAGGACAGCCGAGTACAACGACGGGTAATGCCGGCACAACAACACTTCCCGTAAGCAGTATTGCCTCAGGTGGCTTGACTGCAACAACTCAGCTCACCTCAAGCGAAATCCTTGCGCCAACCTTGTCTGCAGATGGAAAAAGGATTTCCTACTATGATCCGACCGACGGTAAATTTTATACGATCGACTCCAAGGGCAACGTGGTCGCGCTCTCCACAGCAACATTTCCAAATGCAAAAACGATCGTCTGGGATCGCGCTTCCAAGGAGGTCGTGGTCGAGTTTCCAGATAACAGCAACGTGATTTACAACTTTGATGAGCAAAAACAGACCACCCTCCCGGCTCATTGGGAGGATTTTAATTTTTCTCCTGACGGCACGCAGGTGATTGCAAAAAATGAAGCGATCGATCCGAACGCACGTTCGCTCGTCATCACCAATACAGACACGTCCGGCACAAAAGCGATTGAGTCGCTCGGACAAAACAGCGACAAGGTACAAATTAGCTGGTCGCCAAATGATCAAGTTGTCGCGTTTAGCGCGACGGGCACGGAACAAACAGGATTTGGACGCAAGATGATCGTGCCGATTGGCAAAAATAAAGAAAACTTTACCGGGCTTATTGTGGAAGGACTAAGCTTTCATGCCAACTGGACACCTGACGGAGCTCGCATTGTTTATGACGTCACTGGCGAAGTGAGCGACTACAAGCCGCTTCTGTGGATCGTGGACGGGACTTCAGCAACCATGGGCAAAAATCGCCGTAGTCTTGGGGTGAATACGTGGATCGATAAATGTGCCTTTGCTTCCTCAAGCGCCTTGTATTGCGCCGTGCCAATTACCATGAACACGAACGCGGGACTACAACCTGATCTTCTGACCTCGGATGATGCCATTTACACCGTGAACATCGACAGCGGAAATGTCACCCTTATCGGCGTTCCAGAAACAAGCACACAGATGTCTCACTTGGTCGTCTCTACGGATGGGAGTCTGCTTTATTACACGGATAAGCGTGGTCGACTGCAGTTTATGCGGCTGAAGTAATGGGGTCAGGTCTTGAATCGTGAATTTATTGAACAATAAATGTATTCAGAAAATTCACGATTCAAGACCTGACCCCATCCGGTATGATCAACAAACAAAACACTTGGCTGACACTTCTTGGCTTCGCATTTCTGCTTGGCGTCATTTTTGTGATTTTTGCTTTTGCGTCACGTAAGCCTGAAGCCGTGATTGTAAAGGAAACCGCTACAAAAACGCTCACAGAGCCTACCGTCACAATTATCGATCCGGCGCGTGGGGCGACTAAGCCTGTGGTGACGATTGTCGAGTTCGGTGACTATGCGTGTGATGCATGTGAACAACTCGACACAAATTTGAGCAAGCTTTTACTCAAATACCCAGATCAACTGCGTGTCGTATGGAAAGATTTTCCAAATGAATCGTTGCACGCCGAAGCGATGCACGCGGCCGTCGCGGCACGTTGTGCGGATGAGCAAAAACTTTTCTGGCAATATCATGATGAACTCTTTTTGCGCCGTCTTGCCCTTAGTGACGCAACCTATAGCGCCATTACCACAGATCTTGGTCTGAACGCAAATGCGTTTGCTTCGTGCCTAAAATCGCAATCGCCGCGTCCACGCGTGGACAAATCCGTTGAAGAAGGCCAAGCGTTGAGCCTTACGGCAACGCCTACGATGTTTATAGGACAAGAGCGTTGGGTGGGATCGCTTGATCTTGCGGCACTCCAAACGATTATTGAGGATCATCTTAAATGAAACGCGTAATTTTCATCTTCTCACTGCTCTTCGTGCTCACAGTGTTGAGTACACCGCTTAGTGTTGAGGCGGTAGATAAAACAGGCGGAACGTGTGCGTGTACCGTGACCATTCATCCAATTGCTGTGGACCCTGACGGACATCCTTACCCTGATTCTTCAGAAGTCGTGTCACTTGGAACACAATACGACTACACAACAGACGCATCTTCTTGTGCAACCGCCTGTACGACTTATGCCGCAGACCGCGAAGGATTTGGCTTGAGCAATAGGGTTAGGGTCACCGGTTCTGACTATTTGACCCCCTCAGAAGCCGAGTCACATGCCGCCGCGCAAGCTACAGCAGAAAAAACGGCCGCATCCTACCTCAAACCGAGTCTTACTGTGAGCATTCCCGGACTCACGTTCTCAGATATTTTGAATGAGAATGGAATCCTTCACATTAATTTTCTTCCAGAATATTTGAATGGCATTTATCGCTATGCGCTCGGAGCTGGCGCTCTCATTGCGGTTGTGATGATCATGATCGGCGGAGCGCAGTATATTCTTGGTTCAGGCATGGGATCTGTCGAGGCAGGGAAAAAACGTATTACAAACGCGGTAACAGGACTCGTGCTACTCCTCTCTGCTTACGCGCTTTTGTACATTGTGAATCCGAGTCTGACGATTTTCAGTTCCGTCGACGTGAGTCTTGTAGATCAGATA
>Ga0209515_10002331_pt1 | contig 29499 bp, 36 predicted proteins | sample Subgroupgradi54m_FD_187454 | JGI IMG/M metagenome (GOLD analysis project Ga0209515, IMG submission 187454) | Subsurface groundwater microbial communities from S. Glens Falls, New York, USA - GMW60B uncontaminated upgradient, 5.4 m (SPAdes)... ... | reverse complement strand
CCAATCGTTCGAGCAAATAGGCCTTTAAGGAAGGTGCTTATGCGTATTTTTGAGCGTGAAGAAGGGTAGCCAATTCATCCGCACCAGGGCCGGTGAGTAGTTTGCATGACAATTAACGAATCGGCCCCCATCACCATGGTGGAAGTCTGAAACAACGCAAGCTGCCTAAACTACAGCGGGTTTTCGTTGGACTGCAACAGAGAGTGCCAAAGACTTCCATCACTTTTTTACTAAAAACCTTTACCTTTACCTTTTCTCTTCACCCTTTTTTTCCATCGCTCGCCATACTTTTTTGACCCCGACGTTGCGTCTGGATCAGGAATGCATGGCGAGCCTTAAAGCAATGTTCAATAGAAATCCGCTCGCCTAAGACTCGGCCTTGGTCATGAGCGGATTTTTTTGTGGCAAAAAAGATCCGGCAGAGTCGTGTCACAAAAGTGGCAAAACCCTGCCGGGCGCTACGGTTGGGTCATGGTAAGAAGAAACTATAGACGCTTGTCATCGTAGGCTGCTTCCATGCGCGCCATGTTCGTCCATACCGGGACTCCAGATATTGCGGCAGAGATATCCTCCAAAAGGCCGTTGTTGTCAACCTCGGTCATGACCGCTTCTGTGTTAAGAAGCTGGATGTTGGCCGCAGTTTCGGAAACGACGTTGCCTTCGCCATCTGTCAGCAGGAGTATTCCTTCTGCTGCGATCCACCACGACCAGAGATCGTAGTGAATACCGTGGTTGTGCATTTTTGCAAGAATGATTTGGATGGCCTGCCGTGCGGCTTCACCGCTAAGACCTGTTATGACGGTAATCATTGGTTTTTACCCTTTCTCTCCGTCAAAGAAACCGATAGGCGCAATAGTAATGCTTTGAGATTGTCAAGTCAAGCTCATTGCTGTGTGGTTTTTGGCTTATAAAAAATAAAAAACGGCTCTTTTTGCATCAATAGTTGCGGGAAACCGTATAAAGATCCACTTGACGCGCCTCTTTTTTTATGAGAAAACACTCGCATATGAAAAATACTATTTCACATGATGTTGCTGATCTCAAGTTAGCCTCAGAAGGCAAGAAAAAAATTGAGTGGGCAGGGCAGAATTCGCCGGTACTTCAGCTTATTACCGAAGAATTCAGAAAAACAAAACCTCTCAAAGGAATTACCATTGGTGCGTGTCTCCACGTCACCAGTGAAACCGCCAATCTCGTTTTAGCCTTTCTTGCTGGTGGCGCTAAAGTTGCCCTGTGTGCGAGTAACCCATTGTCCACGCAAGACATGGTTGCAGCTTCATTAGTTGAAGATTACGGTGTGCCGGTGTTTGCTATCCATGGTGAAGATCGGAAAACCTATTACAAACATCTTAACCAAGTATTGGATTTCCATCCGCAGGTAACGACGGATGATGGAGCAGATTTGGTGACGCTTCTTCATACAGAACGCAAAAAGCAAATTCCGGAAATTATTGGGAGCGCAGAAGAAACGACGACGGGCGTTATCCGTCTCAAGGCAATGGCGAAAGACGGTGCGCTCAAGCTTCCCGTTTTGGCCGTCAACGACAGTGATACCAAGCACATGTTTGATAATCGCTACGGCACCGGGCAGTCTACCGTCGATGGCATTATTCGTTCCACCAATATCTTGCTTGCCGGTAAACGCGTTATCGTCTGTGGCTATGGCTGGTGCGGCCGAGGTGTTGCCAGCCGTATGCGGGGGATGGGTGCACATGTGACCGTTATTGAGGTGGATCCGGTGAAAGCACTGGAGGCAGTCATGGACGGGTTTCCAATCGATCAAATCAGCCGCGCAGTACGGTATGGCGATGTGTTTGTCACCGTCACCGGCGATAAAGCCGTCATCACGCTTAAGCATATACAAAAGATGAAAGATGGAGCAATCGTCGCCAATTCCGGACACTTTAACGTGGAATTTGATTATGACGGACTGGTAAAAATTGCCAAGTCGAAGCGTATGCTCCGGAATAATCTGGAAGAGATTGTCATGCCGTCAGGTAAAAAAGTTTATGCGCTTGGTGAAGGACGGTTGGTTAATCTGGTAGCGGCGGAAGGCCATCCGGCAGAAGTCATGGACATGAGTTTTGCCAACCAATCTTTAGCTGCGGCTTGGTTTGTGAAGCGCAAAGGCACGCTTAAACCCAAAGTCTATGTGCTTCCCAAAGCTATAGACCAACGGGTTGCACGATTAAAACTTCGTGCTATGGGCATGCGCTTTGATCGCCTGACCCCCGTCCAGCGCAAATACCTCCACAGTTGGCAAGAGGGGACATAAGATGACTCCTGCTGAAACTGGTCGGAATATTGGTGCAGATTTACTTGGTGGAACCCAACCAGGACCAGTCACTAGGAGTGATTCAGAGGCGTCAGAGATGATTGAAGGTTTTTTGGCGCACATGCCTACGAACATAGGACGCCGGTACGAACCGCAAGAAAAACAAAAGTGGGAAACGTGGGTGAGCGGTTTTCTCCCTCTTTATAATTCAGTGGATAAAGAACAAAGAAGAAAGGTTCATGCATATATCCGTAGTCAGTATATAATTCAACAGCATGTACCGATTATGGAGATGATGTGGGAGTTTGGGCAAAAGACAGAATATGCCGATGTATTGCCGGAAATGCTTCATGACATTGTCGCTCAAGATAAAAAATGGTATCCGGCCCGACATCATGATGTTCTATTTCTCCTGAGAACTTCTAATGCTATTCCTCCGGAAATAAAAGTACAATATTTTCCCAAAGAGAAGTTTTCTCGGAGTAAGGCGCTTTTGAAGCGAGAACGGAGACTTGTTCGAGATAGGCTTTTTGAGCAGATGCTTCAGCAGGGCAAGCTTCCTCAAGATCCTACGGTCATGGTGAGTTTACTGCGAAGTTTATACAAAGGGAACATAGTACCACCAGAGGAAGACCCTGAATTTACCAGAAAAGTGCTTGCGCTTTCTAGGGAAAAGAAGCACATGAGGAAAATAAAAAAGTATTTGAAAAAAATACATAAACGGTTTCCCCAGTGGGCAGGAGAACAAACAGAAAAATTCGTTAAAAAATGATACAATAGGCCTTATGAACGATAGTCCGCTCTTTATCCAGCTTATCGCTGACTACGGCACTGGTGATCCGGCGTTTGGCGAGGTCATGCAAAAGCTGGCGCTTCTTGATCCCTCTGTCCGCGTTTATCCCACGAGTGTCCCTAAATTTAGTACCATCGCCACCGGTTTTTGGACGGCACAATATGCCCTGGTGAATCCTCCCTCTGGTTTAGTTATTTACACCAATACTGCCCCGCGCAAAGACACCAAAGATCCTCGAGAAAAAAATGAGGGCGAAAAGCTTGTCGTGGCGCGTTTAGATAACGGCGTGACGGTGGTGGGGGTAAATGCTGGGTACTGTTTTTCTTTTATCAAGCCACATAGTAAAGAACTCCATTATGTCAATGTTGCCAACAAAGGCTCCCAATTTCGCTCACGCGATTTTTATCCAGAAGCAGTGATTGGCATTGCCAAAGGAGATAAAAATTTCATTGGCGAAACACTGGATAAAAATATTATTCCCGATGTGCCTGCCAGTCGCATCGCCTGGATTGACGGCTATGGGAATATGAAAACCACCACGCGAATCTCGTCGTCGTCCTTTAAACCTGGGCAGCCACTTATCGTTGCGGTAGGCGGTATGAAGCGAACGGCATTTTATACTGATGGCACGTTTAGCGTGCGCGAAGGAGAACTTGCTTTTGCCCCTGGGTCATCCGGCGGAGAAGATAAATTCATGGAAATATTTCTCCGAGGACTTTCCGCGTGGAAAGAATTTGGGAAGCCAGTCATTGAGACAGAATTTACGGTGACTTCGGCGGCATAACATCATCCTGTATATGAATGTTTCTTCGCGTTTGGAAAAAGTTCCTGCCTCTCCCATACGAAAGCTCGTTCCGTTTGCTGCTACTGCCAAAAGGCAAGGTGTACATGTGTATCACCTCAATATCGGCGATCCCGATATAAAAACTCCCCAAATCATGCTCAATGTTTTAAAACATTGGAATAAAAATCCGATTTCTTATAGCCAATCACAAGGGGAGCCAGTGTTTTTGGAAGCACTCAAGTTTTATTATCACGGCTTGGGTTTTCCATTTATTGATATTCCAAATATTCAAGTAACCAGCGGTGGATCAGAAGCAATTTCCATGGCGTTGTTTGCAACCTGCGAGCCGGGGGATGAAGTTATAGTCTTTGAACCTTTTTATGCAAATTACAATACGTATGCCATCGTCAACGGAGTCAAACTGGTGCCAATTCTCACTTCCATTGAAAATGGTTTTCATCTGCCACAAGCATCAGTCATTGAAAAAAAGATTACGAAAAAGACAAAAGCAATTTTATACTGCAATCCCAATAATCCCACGGGCACGGTATACACAAAGAAAGAAATTGAAATGCTCGTTGCCATTGCTAAAAAGTACCACCTGTTTTTACTTTCTGATGAAGTGTATCGTGAATTTACCTACGATGGAAAAAATCAGGTGTCTATCCTTTCGTACATGAAAGAAATTCCCAACCAAGCAGTGCTTTTAGATAGTATGTCGAAACGCTATAGTCTGTGTGGTGCACGGTTGGGAGCAATAATTTCTCTTAATTCCGAACTTATGGCGGGGGTATTACGTATGGCGCAAGCTAGACTTTCATCTGGGCTTATTGATCAGATTATGGTTGCCAAACTTACTGAAGTTCCTGCTTCTTATTTTAAAAAAGTTCATGACGAATATGAAAAACGACGGGATGTTTTATATGAGGGTCTCAAAAAGATTCCCGGTGTTGTAATTCCTAAACCCGAGGGTGCATTTTATGCGATTGTCAAACTTCCTGTTGCTGATAGTGAAGATTTTTGTACATGGCTCTTGACCGATTTTCGCGATAATAATGAAACAGTGATGATTGCTCCTGCCGGTGGGTTCTACTCAACGTCTGGTTTGGGAAAAAACGAAATCCGCATCGCGTACGTCCTTAATATTCAATCTCTTAAGCGCTCCATTGAACTTATTAAAATTGCTCTTGCGGTATATAAAGGTTAGCTCTATTATTAGAAATAATTATGAAAAACTTTCTCCTATTTTCCGGTTCCAGTAATGCGCTACTTGCCGAAGAAGTGGCGAAACTTTTGCATGTTGAACTTGGCAAAGTGGACCTCACCCGTTTTGCCGACGGGGAAGTGCGGCCGTGGATACAGGAGGATGTGCGGGATCAAACCGTCTTTGTTTTGCAGTCGCTTGCCTATCCCATGGACGAACACATCATGGAGCTTGCCCTTATGGGAGATGCGATCCGAAGAAGCGCACCAAAGACGATGATTGCCGTCATCCCGTATTTAGGATATGCGCGGCAGGATAAGCAGCATCGTGTGGGCGAGCCGGTGTCTGCCCGCGTGATTGCAAAGATTTTGGAAGTTTCTAAATTTAAAGAAGTAATTACCGTAGATCTTCACAACGATGCCATCGTTGGCTTTTTCCAAATTCCTGTGACACATGTTGCCACGGTCGATCTTTTGGCAAGAGAAATTAAAGCATTGCATTTGAAACATGCCGTGATTGTCTCGCCAGATGTTGGAGGGGTGAAACGCGCGCGAAACATAGCGTATGCCACAGATCTTCCGATGGTGGTTATGGAAAAAAAACGATTTTTGGATCGCAATGACACCACGGAACATTTTCAAATCATTGGGGATGTGAAAGGGAAAGACGCAATCATCGTGGATGATATGATTTCTAGTGGTACGACACTAGCAACAGCCGCCCCGTCACTGAGGGAAGCAGGGGTGACGTCTATTTCCGTCCTTGCAACCCACGGGGTACTCTCGGGTACTGCTTTAGAGCGGCTTGATGCGGCGCATATTGATCGCATTATACTAACCAATACTATCAATATTCCCCAGGAGAAGCGCATCAAAAAACTTCGGGTTATTTCCGTTGCCTCACTTCTTACTGATGCAATATCCCAAATAATACGCTAAAATAGACTGTCATATGTCTATTCTTCCCAGAGCAGTCGTCAGTCTTGTTGAATCATTTGAAAAATTGCCCGGCATTGGGCCAAAAACTGCCACCCGTCTGGCGTTTTATCTTTTGCATGTACCGCAAGAAGAATTGAATCGATTTTCTCAAGCCGTTGCGGGGCTAAAAACCAATACCGTGTTTTGTTCCATTTGTAAAAATATTGCAGAAGAGGATCCGTGTACTATTTGCAATAATTCAGATCGTGATCACTCAGTGATTTGCGTCGTAGAGAGGCCTACCGATGTGTTATCTATTGAGCGCACTGGAAAATTTAAGGGCCTGTATCATGTACTCCATGGAGCTATCGACCCACTCAATAACATCGGGCCGGAGGAAATTTATATTGCAGATTTAGTGAAACGCGCAGGTACCAATGGTACGAGTGAAATTATTTTAGCAACCAATCCAAATATGGAAGGGGAAGCAACAGCGATGTACATTGTAAAACAGCTGCGATTTACGAATAACGAATTACGAATTACGAGATTGGCACATGGATTGCCCGTTGGGGGAGATGTGGAGTATGCCGATGAGGTTACGTTAACGCGGGCGTTGGAGGGGAGAAGGGAATACTAATGCCTACTAAAAAAGAAATAGAACACGTGCTTCAAACTATTCCTGATCCGGAGATCGGGGTGTCTATTTGGGACTTGGGACTTATTTATGATATTACTATTGATGAGGGAACAGTTGCGATTCGGATGACCTTAACGACATTGGGTTGCCCACTGTTTGATCTTATCGCCAATCCGATTAAAGAAGAAGTAGGGAAACTTCCTGGTATAAAAAAAGTTGAGGTAGACCTTACTTTTGAGCCGCCATGGAGCATGGATCGGGTGAGTGAAAAAGCAAAAGAACAGTTGGGGTTGGTATGAAGATTGTGTCATTCTGGCTTGTCCAGAATCTGATGCTGGATAAGACCAGCATGACGTGATAAGAAATATGGCAGGAATTCCTCGTCAAATCATCGGATCGTTTGAAGAGCTGGGAAAACAGGTAGGGAGTGAAGTGATGAAAGCCCCAGCAGATTTGGCTGGTAAGGCCTTGGAGAGTTTAGGAGGGAAAAGTCAGAAGGGCCAAGGAGTACAAACTTCAACTCCAGCAGTTTCAGGAGAAGCTGTCAAACAATCTACGCCGTTGGATGAACTAGATAAAGCAAAAGATCAAAGGACGAGAGAGGCCATTGCCCATACTGCTTTACAATATTTAGCGGGAAAATCACAAAAACAAAAAGAGCCATCAGTGTGGGAGCGCATGCAAGAGGAAGAACGAAAGAAAAAAGAACAAGCAGCCAAGCAAGCGGCCCAGGCCGCTGCGACTGCGCCGATTGCTACTCCCAGCAAACCCAAACGGGGGAATTTATATGGAATTTCCCAAAAAGCATCATCAGAAAAAAGTCGTAACGTGCGACAAGACTGATCAATGAAGAAATTATTGTTCCGGACGCTTCTTATTGGGCTCCTCGTTCCTCTTTGGATATTTTTGCGTTCCGTCTATCGCGATCGCATTGGGGCATTTGGGTGCTTCGATGATTGCTTCAATTACATGGGCGGGTATTTTTTACTTCACGGTAAGCATTTATATAGTCAAATTTTTTTCAATCATCAACCAATCCCTGCGTACCTAAGTGCACTTATTCAATATTTCACCAAGCCTGACGGTATTTATCTTCTGATTTATCATCACCGGATGTTTATTGTTTATTTTTCCATGATCGCCGACGCATTATTGGTTCTCCGTTTCGGACTCGTAGGATTTGGATTTGCACTCTTGTATGAATCGACCAAAGGATTTCTTTTCGGTGAACATTTTTTGGCAGAAGCAATGATAGTCTATCCCTTGGTATATTTGTTGGGGATGAGCTGTCATTCCCGCGAAAGCGGGAATCCATCACTGATAAAAACTGGATCCCCGATCAGGTCGGGGATGACAGAAAAAGTTGATCTTCTTCTTGCTGCTATTTTCACCTGGTTTATTGTATTTTCGCGTGAACCCTATGTGCCACTTGCTTTGGTAATGTTTGGCTATCTTCTTTGGAAACATAGAAATAATAAAGTCAGCAAAATATCGTTGGGTATATTTTTATTGCTATCAGTAATAACGATAGGACTTCATTCTCTGCCAGATTATTTTTTTAATATTGTGACCGTCAATGCATCGCGGCCGGGGAGTGAAGGAAATTTTTGGTCAATGATTTTTTATCCAGTATCGGTATTTTTTGGTGGACAATGGAATTTATTTCGCTGGATTGAGGTTGCTTTGGCTATCTTATTTTGGATCCTTATTATTTTACATAAAAGATCGCCACGCCGTCAGAACGGTCTCGCGATGACAAAAATTGTACTTTTGTTCTTTTTTTTAACGCTTGCCAATATCCGACCTGTTTCTCCAGGTGCCATCTATTATGCGGCATTTCACCATTTGCAATGGTACGGACTTTTCATCATGAGTGTTTTGTTGCTCATTGGGGATACTCTCAAAACAAAAAGATTCTTTGGGATATTGGGAATATTTGGATTTTTAGGGATCTCTGTTTGGGCTATATTTTCTCCTCAGTCATATCTTCATGATAAAGTAGATCGCCACGCAGAATTTACCACCAACTTTGACCGGATTTTTGTTGTGGGTGGCATCGTAAAAGCATTATCCAATCCCAATGATACGTTGTTTCTTGATGAGTGGGATGATCTTATTTATTTTCAAGCACATCGGTATTCTCCTTACAAATACTCTTGGTACACCTCTTCGATGTCTCAGTTTGTGCGTTATCGACAAGCGCACGATGACATGTTTGCCAAAACTCCGCCGACATTTTATTACGGAAAATGCGCTAAAGATGTGGCCCAATCGTTTCCACGGATGGAAGAGTATGTACGGTTGATGACGAGTAAAGCGCCAACGTGCGTTTTTGTCCTTCGGCAAAAACTTGCAGAAATTACAGAAGGTCAATGGAAGCAAGCAAAAGAAAAATTGGATATCATCAAGCCGTGATATAATTGCAATTATGTTGAAGTTTTATAATACGTTGATCAAAAAGATTGAAGAATTTAAACCGAGAGACCCAAATCTCGTTACTCTCTATTGCTGCGGACCCACGGTGTATGACTATGCGCATATTGGAAATTTTCGGACATATACGATGACCGACCTTCTTGTGCGGACACTTCGGTATCTCGATTATAAAGTGAAATATGTCATGAACGTGACGGATGTAGGACATCTCGTTTCTGATAGCGATACCGGCGAAGATAAAATGGAAAAAGGCGCGCGAAGAGAAGGGAGGACTGCTTGGGATATTGCAAAATTTTATACTGATGCGTTTCTTGTCGATAGCAAAAGATTGAATCTTCTAGAACCAGACGTTCGACCGAAACCCACAGAACATATTGCCGAACAAATCGCGATAGTGGAAAAATTATTGAAAAACGGATTTGCGTATAAAATTGACGACGGTATTTATTTTGACACCAGTAAGTTTCCTTCTTATGGACAATTGACGGGACAAAAATTAGAGGAACTCAAAGAGGGAGCCCGTGTGGAACCCAATCCGCAGAAACGAAACCCAACAGATTTTGCATTGTGGAAGTTCTCACCAAAAAATGTAAAGCGTGACATGGAATGGGAGTCCCCTTGGGGCATGGGATTTCCCGGCTGGCACATAGAATGTTCAGCCATGAGCACGAAATATCTCGGCGATCAACTGGATATTCATACAGGAGGCGTTGATCTTATTCCCGTACATCACACCAATGAAATTGCTCAAAGCGAGGCAGTGACAGGACATGTACCATTTGTACGCTACTGGGTGCACGGGCAGTTTGTTTTGGTAGATGGCGAAAAAATGGCAAAGAGTAAAGGAAATTTCTATCGTTTGGCAGATATCGAAGCAAAAGGATTTGATCCTTTGGCTCTCCGGTATTTCTACTTAACTGCTCACTATCGAAAACCATTGAATTTTACCTGGGAAGCACTTGAAGGAGCACAAAATTCCCTTAAAGAACTTCGTTCATTTGTCTCCCGTATCACATCTGACGTATCACGAACAATACTTTCAGAAGATAAACTGAAAAAGGTAGATGCCTATCGAAAAAAATTTAATGCGGCAATCGCTGACGATCTCAATATGCCTCAGGCTCTTGCGGTGGCGTGGGAAGTGGTCAAGTCCAATATTCCCTCACAGGATAAATATGATCTTATCATGGACTTTGATGAAGTGCTCGGCTTAGGCTTATCGGCAGTATATGAACAAGAGCCTATTCCTGACGACGTAAAAGCATTGGTGGCCCAGCATGAGAAGCTTCGAAAAGAAAAAAAATTTAAGGAATCTGATGAAGTGCGAAAACAAATTGAAGGAAAAGGATATCTTGTCGAAGATACTCCCCAAGGACCCCGCGTATACCCTACAGGGAAATAACATTATCCTATAGGGTTGATTCATTAAGATTTTCCTGCTATAATAACCCCTCTATGTTATCAACCATGCAGTTTAAGAAATATTTTGCGGGAATTACTCTTAAAGCCAAAAAAGTCTATAAAAAAGTTACCCATCACATTGATCAGCGACCGTTGCGATCATTTTTTTCTTTATTAGCACTCTTGTTTCTTTTTATCATCATCGGTAACCTGCTCCGACACCCTCCCACGGAGTCTAAAACCCAACCTCAAGTAAAAACGGTCACGGTATACCGCATTGGCCAGGCACCAAGGCTCACCGTTTCGGCACAAGTGGAAAAATCAGGTGTGATTTCTGTGACTTCACTGACGGGAGGTGTTGTTCAAAATATTTATGTGAAAGAAGGCAGTAAAGTGGGCCGCGGCCAGTGGTTGGCATCTCTTGCGAGTGTCTATGGTGGCGGCAATACGCTTACTATAGCCCGGCAGATTGCTGAAATTCAACAGCAAAATGTTGAAGAAACGTATCCTACCCAAAAAGATGTTATCGGTAAACAACGTGATCTAGCTCGCCAAACAGGAACAAATTTTGAAAAACTCCGTGATATTAGCGCTCAATCAGTGGGGGATACCCAAAATGTGATTAACCTCAACACGACTATTATCTCATCCCTTGATGCCAGCATCAAAGCATTGCAGTCCAGTGGAGACGCCTCAGCGAGTGCACTGCTTTTGGCATCACAACAGATAAAGAGCCAGTTTCTTTCTGCCAATCTGCAGCTGAATACTTCATTGCGAAATGCTCAGTACCAATCGGATTCCAGTAACCCTCCCACACAACTAGCTAGTACGCAGCGGGATATGACCTTAAAACAGCTGGATATTGCCGAAAAAGCGCTCGATTTAAATCGCGAGATGAGTAGTTTGCAGCTCAATCTTGCCCGCGTCAATGAAAGTGCCATGTTTCCCTCTTCTCCTTTTCCTGCGACGGTTGAGCGCGTGTTTGTGCGTGTGGGGCAATCGGTTGCCCCCGGCACTCCTATAGCCCTTCTTTCGGAATCTATCGATCCACAATTTAGGGCAACAGCATATGTTTCAAAGGCAATGGTTGACCATATTTCCCGTCTGGAACCTACGGATATCACTATGGGAAGCACACACGTATCTCTTTATCCTTCCTACATTAGCAGAGAAGCAGTGCAAGGAAGTCTGTACGGAGTGACGTATGATCTGCCCCAGGGTGCATACGAACATATCACGGACAAAGGATTTATCACTATTTCTCTCCCTATCGGATACGCTGATACCAGTGCGGCTATGCCGTTTATTCCTGTAGATAGTGTGTATCAAACCCAAGACGAAGCATTTGTCTTTGTGGTGGAAGGTGGGACTTCCAAAAATAAAAAAATTACTCTGGGAGACGTGTATGGAAGCTACGTACAAGTGCCATCGGGAATTGGCGCAGGAGACATGGTTATAACCAACCGCAACGTGGTAGACGGTGACGCAGTAGAAGTGAAATAACCCCATGGATAAAACATTCGTTTCTTATCTTCATCGATTGAAGTTTGACCCAAAACTTCGCCAAACCATCCACGCCAAATACATGGTGAACATGCGGCTGGTTTTCCTTTTTATTCTTACTATTCTTGCTGTAGGCATCACCTCGCTTTTTACCCTTCCCCGGCGGTTAAATCCGGAAATAAAGCTTGCCATTGTGCAAGTTGCCACCGTTCTTCCGGGAGCAGGTCCCACCGATGTTGAATCATTAGTCACTATTCCTTTGGAAGACAAGCTTTCCGGCGTAAAAGGGTTAGATACCATCACGTCTGTTTCCAGTGAAAGTTTTTCGTATGTCGCCATGCAATTTCACTCAGGAGTGGATAAAGAGAAGGCTAGGACTGATGTGCAAGCGGCAGTATCGGAAGTCACCAGTCTTCCAGCTGATGCACAGACGCCAAAAGTGGAAGCATTGGATTTTGAACATACGCCTATCTGGACGTTTTCCGTCACTTCATCTTCTGACGTTGCCTCCCTTATGCGGTTTAGTCAAAGCCTGAAAGATGCCATAAAACAGATTCCCAATGTTGATCGGGTAGATCTCACTGGCGACGATACCCAACAGATTCAAATTATCGTGAGTCCTCAAAAAGTACAAGAACAAAACCTTAATCCGCTTTTGGTTGCTGCCGCCGTAAAAAATGCTACGCGAGCCTTTCCTGCCGGCTCTGCTGTGACGAGTGGGTCTTCTTTTTCTCTGGCTATAGATCAACAAGCTACGTCTGTTGAAGATATCAGAAACATCCATCTGGTGGTGGGGGGAGTGCCGGTAAAACTTGGCGACATCGCCTCTGTGGGAGAACGATCAAAAAAGGATCAAAAAAAGACGTATCTTGCCACCAAAAATAATCCGCTGCAGCGCGCGGTAACATTTTCTGTCTTTAAAAGTTCGTCAGCAGATATCGACAAAACGGTAAAAGTGGTGGAAAGTTTTGTAAAAAAAACTGTTGATGGCACGGCTGGTCGCTACCAGGTAACGTCCGTCACCAATAGCGGAGAAGAGATAGGGAAGCAACTTACTGATTTAGTGTCTGAATTCGGGTCAACATTATTGTTGGTTTTTATAAATCTTCTTCTTTTTTTGGGAATAAAACAAGCACTTATCGCTATTATGACGATACCGCTTACGTTTCTCATGGCGTTTGCATGGATGAATATGTTTGGACAATCCATAAACTTTCTTACCTTGTTTGCGCTTTTGTTAGCCTTTGGTACCTCTATCGACGATACCATTGTGACGGTGTCGGCAATGACGAAATATTATCGCACCGGCAAGTTTACCCCGCACGAAACCGGCATGTTAGTATGGCGAGACTTTATCGTTCCCATCTGGACGACGACGGTGACGACGGTCTGGGCATTTTTGCCGCTTCTTTTATCATCCGGCATTATCGGTGAGTTTATCAAACCCATTCCATTGGTAGTTGCAACCACCATGTATACGTCAACCGCCGTTGCTTGGTTTATTACGCTTCCCATGATGATCATCCTTTTAAAATTACGTGTTCCGCGTCGTATCGTTTTCCTCATTCAGATTATCGTCTTTTTTAGTATCGCTGCTCTCCTTATTGTCGTTTCACCCAAAAACATCTTGCTTGTGCCTATCTTCGCGCTCTTTGGTTTTTTTCTTTTTGTGGGTATACGGGAAAGAATGGCGCTTGTTGTCGGTATAAAGAGATATGCAAAACGGCATGCCTGGATGGGTATTGCCGGTGCTTTTGGCAACAGACTTTTTACGCAAGGACTTATCAGTACCGATCGGGTGAGCCACGCCTATAGAAACCTCATTTTGCGCATCCTTGGTTCCAAAAGAGGAAGACGCGTCACGCTTATATGTCTTTTTGCATTTGCGTTCTCCTCGTATCTTTTAGTGCCATTGGGGCTCGTGCGAAATGAATTTTTTCCTAAAACCAACACCGATGCTGTTTTTGTCAATCTCGAGTTGCCATCAGGGACAAACCTTTCTACGATTGACGAGGAAACGAGAGCTATCCTTAACGATTTACGCCAAACTCCAGAGACGACTGCGGTGGTTGCCGATACGGGAAGCCAGGCGCGGACAGGGTTTGGTGGGGGAAGTGGTGGCGGGAGCGGCGCCTCATTTACGGTCATTCTTACTCCGAAAGAGAAACGGAAAACGGATTCGAGCGTTATTGCTCAAGTTCTGCGCAAAAAATATGAAACGTACACGAAAGGGAAAATATCCGTGGTTGAGGAGTCGGGCGGCCCGCCGGCTGGCGCTGACGTACAGATAAAGCTTTTAGGTGATGATTTGCCTACCCTTGGTACCTATGCACAGAAGGTGGTGGCGTTTCTGGAAAAACAACCAGGAGCTATCAATGTGGATACATCGGTCAAAGCCGGGACGAGTAAGCTCGTGTTTGTCCCCGATAAGATAAAAGTAGCCCAGGCGGGACTTTCCATCGATACGCTCGGGTTTTGGCTTCGGACATCTGCTTCTGGATTTACCCTTGATTCCGTGAAGTTTAACAGTAAAGATGAGGATGTAATATTTTATACGACGAGCGATCTTTTGCATCCCGAAGATTTGGGTACTATTACTGTACCCACATCCACCGGGAATGTATCGCTTCTTTCCTTAGGAACGATAAAACTGGAAACCAACCCGACGGTGATCACCCGAGAAGGAGGCAAGCGAACCATCTCGGTAAGTGCTGGTGTGCTCCCAGGATATTCCGTATCGGCAATCAATAAAAAGCTTGCCGCATTTGCCCAAGACAGACTAGCATTGCCTGCCAACTACACATGGAAAACCGGCGGTGTTAACGAAGAAAATCAAAAGTCAGTAAGTTCTATAATCCGGGCCATGGGGTTATCATTTCTTCTGATTATGGCAACGATGGTTGTTGAATTTAGCTCGTATAGGCAGGCTGCTATGATTTTATCTCTTATTCCGTTTGCCATTTCCGGCGTATTTATCGTGTTTGGATTATCCGGTACGCCGTTGTCGTTTCCGGCACTTATCGGCGTTATGGCGCTTTTCGGCGTGGTTGTGACCAATGCCATGTTTATCGTAGAAAAGATTAATCAAAATAGAAAACAGGGCATGACATTAGATCACGCCATTGCCGATGCCGGAGGCGGGAGACTGGAACCAATATTGCTTACTTCCATAACGAGCATATTAGGACTTATCCCTATTACTTTGGCCAATCCGCTCTGGCGAGGCTTGGGAGGGGCAATTATTGCAGGGCTTCTTTTTTCCGGGGTTATTATGCTTTTTTACATCCCCGTTGTCTACTTTATGATTTATAGAAGTCAGAAGTAGGGCAGACTCCAAAATTTATTTTTCTATTTTAATCTGTGTGGCAGTCAGAGTGTGGGTAGCAGCAAGAAACGTCGTGGGGTTGACCGTAAGCATGATTTTGGTACCTGGGCCTACGGAACCAACGACAAATCCTGCCGGAGGCGTTACCGTCCATGTCCCCAAATTGCTGGTTGCATCGAGGAATTGCAGATTATTCACTATAATGACGCCTTTGGTGTCATCAGTAGATGAAACGACTCCAGATAATTTTAATGTCGCCGTTACTCCTGCTTTTGCTCGCGTATCCGTTGCCGGTGCACTGCTTCGCGTACTTCCCAACAAGCTAATAAATCCAACGGCAAGGATCACAAACACCACGCTTCCCACAAAAATTGCTTGTGCGTGCTTAAAATTTGCCATACATTAATTGTTACATGCGTCTCTTCTTCTGTCAACTCATACGAAAATTAAGCAGATGTCCACATGGTTTCAGCCAGCAGCTTTTCATATAAGGAAAGATACTCTTGAGCACTTTTCGTCCATGAAAAATCCGTCGTCAACGCATGGGCAACTATGTGTTCAAAGCTCGGTTTGTCATGTTTCCATATATCGATTGTTTTGATGATTTTTTCTTCTAGAGCTTGGGAATTATATGCATTGAATAAAAAACCGTTGTATCCGTCTTTGATGGAATCTTTTAAGCCTCCTGTTTTATGAGCAATCGGTATAGTACCAAACAACATTGCAATCATTTGTATGAGTCCGCACGGTTCATAGCTAGAGGGAATAAGGATAAAATCGCTTGCTGCATAGATTTGGTGGGCAAGTGTTTCATCATATCGAAACGTACAAGAGATATTTTTTGGATAAAATGTTGATAACCACTGGAAGCGCTCTTCCCAGTTTTTTTCGCCTTGTCCGAGAATGACAAATTCGTACGCGGTTTGATCAATACGTCGCAGCATGGTGTGGAGGATATCGAGTCCCTTTTGTTTGGAATCAAACCGTCCAATAAAGCACAACATCGGGATATCGCTTTGTATTTTCAATCCGAGTTTTTTTTGCAATAATGCTTTATTACGGCGTTTCCCTTCTTTCCAGTCGTAATATTTGACTCCTTCATGGTTAGATTCTTCCGGGGATAATCCATAGTGGTATTTTATTGAGCGGTCATGCAAAATATATCGCCAGTTTATATCGATGCCGTTTAAAATCCCAAAAATTCGTCCTTCTTTCCCTCGCAATACTTCATTCAGGCCGCTACCCAACTCCTCGGTGAGAATTTCCTTGGCATACGTCGGAGAAACCGTCGTCACAATGTCTGCATGAACGATTCCTTCCAGAAGAAAATTAATCTGAGAAGATTTGATTTCCCAAAGAAGCATTTTGCACTCGTCCGGATTAATACCTATGTTTTTGATCAGTTGAATCGATGTTTTTCCTTGATATGCCAAATTGTGAATCGTCAACATAGTTTTGATAGGCAGTTTTGCGAGCTTTATAAGCAGAGGAATGAGTCCACAATGGACATCGTTGAGGTGAACTATGTCCGGAGTAAAGCCAAGGATATTGTTTTTGATAAGGGTAACGACTGCTTTATCAAAAAATCCCCAGGTATTCATGGATGTCACGCGGTCTAGGTAGTGTGAGTTTTTTAGAAAATAGGACGGAACATTCGTGTAGGTTGGTGTGGTCTCCCAAACTTCTACGTTTTCGTTTTTCCCCGCATATTGCATGCGAAACGTAGCGAGTTTCACTTTTTTGTTTCTGCCCATTTTGACGACGGTATAGTAGGGCAACACGATACGAATATCGATTCCTAAGGATTTGAGCGCTGACGGCAATGATCGGGCAACATCACCCAAGCCTCCCATTTTGAAAAACGGATCCAGCTCCCAGACGACAAAAAGAACATGCATGTTTTTATTATACGTGTTTAAAATTTCATTTGACACCCTCTTGCGTTTATAGACAAAATGAGAAATAATAGAGGAAGAGAGCATTTTGCACTTTGAAAGGAGGTGATGCGCATGAATAACATGCTTATTCCTGGAGATAGCGACGATACGTCGTTACCCGAAGGGAAGACGTTGCATGAAATTTGGAAATACCTGGATAAAAAATATTGCGTAAGAAATTCAGAAGATGTACAATCTTTTGACCGGCAATCTGATTTGAGTATTTCTGAAGAAGAGCGTTAACCTAAATCATCCTGTTTGGTAGATTTTTAAAATCCCGGCAGGATTTTTTTGTGGGAATGGGTTGACTATGTTGCAGTCAGGGTGTTATTCTGATTTAAATGGTGCCAGTATCACTTTTTATTATCGGTCAAATAATTTTTACTGTATTTATTCTGGGGGCGTCATCTCAACCCAAGATACTACAACAGGCCAAACACGAAGTAAAAAATGTTTTAGGGATTTCCCAGCTTGCCCAAGATACCGAAGCACCATCTTCTCCTCCTGAGGCGCCAGCAGCAGAACAACTTCCTGCCGCAGAACCTCCTCATGCTGAGCCATCGAGTAATCCAAATCCTCCCCCTGTGAACGAAGCACTACCATCAACCGTTGCTCCTCAGCCTGAGTCTGCCGCCGGTTCTTCTTCACCAACTCCAGAGGCCGCACCACCAGCGGTTGTTTCTCCACCCGGACCATCGGGTGGTTCGGGTTCTCCCGGTCCCACTGGAGTGGAAACTCCTACGTCTTTGCCTGCTACTTTACCAGAAGAGACAGGGTCGGTCACTCCTTCACCAACCGCTAATTCTCCTGAATCTTCCGTTTCGCAAACAGAAGCGATATTGAATCCCGAGAATGTTGCCAACAATACTGAACACATTGACAAAGAATCAGTCGACGCAGTGAAAAAAGAAGATGATTCGATTTCTCAGGCGCAAACTTCAGATGAAAAAGAAAAATTACTCATTACCTTTGCGAAAGATAAAGTGAATGATATTGAAAAAAATCTTAAAGAAGATGATTTTACTACGACCGCATTTGCTACCACTCGGCTCACTGATGAGATTGATCGAGCAACGCAACAAATTCAACAAGCACCTCCTGCACAACGGGAAAAGCTTACACAACAAGTATCAGTTTTTTGCCGTGAGGCTGATTTGCAACTAAAAAATCAGCAGTTGAGCGTTCCTGAAGAATCTGAACAGGATATGGAAATAAGCAGGGCGAAATGTTTCGATTATCAGTAAGTGAAAATGATCACAAAAAAAATACATCTATCACAAATGGCGAAAAGAGCATTACTTCTTGTTGCTCTCCTGTTGGTTGTTGAAAACGGTATCCTTTCTTTTAATAATTTTGAAAACAAAAGGGCAATTGTTGGGTTGAGAGTAAATGGAATAGACGTCACGGGTGCCGATAGAACAAGACTTGTCTCAATTCTTAAAAAGGAAATTGCAAAAAATTATCGTCCCTTAAAATTAACATACCAGGATAAAATTTTTGATATAAAACCGGAAGAATTTAGCGCGACTATTGATGCTGATGCAGTAGCCAATCAACTTATCGCAGAAGGAAGAAAGGGCAACGTGAGGCAAAAACTCATTGAACAGCACAAAGCCCTTTTTGGACTTAAAAACATTCCATTGGCAAGAACCGTTTCGCAAACATTATTAACGTTAAAACTCCTCGAATTGCAAGATCAGATACATATTGAAGCTGTGCCGATGATGCCTGATTTTAAAGGAGATATAAAAAGGACGCTTCCGTCTCATGATGGCGTGAAAATAAATACGGGTAAACTTACTATACTCATTATGAATACTCTTTTTAACCCTCCAAAAGATTCTTTTCCCATTCCCATAGTCAAAACATTTCCAACAAGTCACACCGAGGATGAATTTGTCCCCATTCGGACACGGGCACAAGAGGTAATTCAATCATCTATCATTATAACCAGCGGGGGATTGATATTTACCCTAACGCCAACGGATATCCGCAATCTCCTTACGGTGGTGGAGCGTCCAAGTCCACAAGATCCAAAAAAGGTCGTGTTGCAATTGCGTTTAGATGATAAGGAGCTCAATAAAAAACTGGGGGCGTTTGCGGTAAAGGTTGAAGAAATAACCCATGCAGAGTTTGATGATCATGATGCCCGTGTGGCTATCTATGCTCAATTTTACGCGAAAAACAGAAGACTCGTAGCAATTCCTACAGGAAAAAATTTTGAAAGAAAAAATGTCCTTGGAGACAAAACTCCAGATGGTCCCAAAGTTGCCTATCTTACCTTTGATGATGGCCCAAATTCTATCTATCACCCTCTCGTTCTGGATATTTTAAAGCAATATAATACGAAGGCCACATTTTTTTTCGTTGGACAAAATACGCAAAGAGATATTGAGGGAGCAAAACGAACTGCACGAGAGGGACATGCCATTGGGAACCATTCTTTAACCCATTCGTTTCTTCTTAATTTTTCCGCCAATGCAATTTACAATGAACTCTATGCGACGGATAGCATTCTTAAGCCAATCTATAATCAGAATGTTGAACTTTTTCGTCCACCGTATGGTGGCGTCAATGTGGCGATAAAACAGAGCGCAGATACATTGGGATTGAAACTATTTCTTTGGGACGTGGATCCTCGCGATTGGTCTGAACCACCGGTTGATGAACTCGTCCGACGGGTAGTGAGTGCAACGACCAATGGATCAAACATTCTTCTGCATTCAAATCATCTGACCACGGTGAGAGCTCTGCCTAAAATGATTGAGACGCTGACGTCTCAAGGATACGCCTTCGAGACCTTAAAATAGACAGATTAAGGCATCTTCCGCCCATGCATCATCCCGACGTGTTGGATATTGTAGGTGAGCTCTTGCGCAGTCATATTATCGTAGTAGCTTGTGAATATCATCTCCATCAAGAGATTGACCTTCTCTGTAAATTTTATGCAATGTTCTTGCTGCGCATTTCCTTGTATACGGCGAGTTTTTCAGCAATGAGGGCACCAGTTGCTAAAAGAATCAAACCAGCTTTTATGATCCATCCGATCACCGGAATAAAGAGGATCATACTCAAAAGAACTAGCCCAGTTAATAATTTCCATGCACGATGGGGTTTGAGTTTGAGATGCGAAAATACGCGTTCTCCAATAAATAGTGAGGCAAATATATCGGCTGCTACATACAGAATGCCAAGCTCAAAAAAGATAAAGATGGACAGTGGTATGCCGACGACGGTAAACAGGAGTACCATCGCGACAACCGGCAACACGATCACGGCAACCAATCCAATGCCTATGGATGCCCATGGATTTTTCTGCATTTTTGTGATTGAGCGCTTATGGTAATATAATAGATACGTGATAATTACGAAAAGTTCTCCGTATTCTCAAGAAGAAATAGAAAAACTCAAAGACGCCTTTGATGTGTATATAAAAACAGTTATAGATATTGAAAAAAAAGTTTGTTCCGCAGGAGCTGATAGGCATTTTGAATCAGAAAAAATTCTTTTAGAACAAGGATCTCATCAGTCTGATGTGTGGGGTGGAGGCGTAGATTTGGAAACAAAGGTAATTGACTACAATTCATTTATTAATATTCGCTCGGGTGACAATAATCATGATAGATATATTGCCGATCCAGAGGTTCAAAAAAAGTTTCAAGCACTCTCAGAATATTTCTTTAAAGAAATTCTATGAATAATTTTATTTCTCTTTCTTCCCTTGCGATGGATTTGGATCGTGTTTCCATGGGACTTCACCGGAAATCAGATGCCATGGCAGAGAGGTTTATAAAAGAAGCGCTAGAGAGAAAAAAAGAGATAGACATCTATATGGTGAAACCGTATGTGGCTCATTTACTTGGAAAGATGGAGCTTGCGCTCCTATCCGGTGATAGAGAAAAAAAGGCAGAGGACGCACTTATGTATAGTACGCTTTTTCAGAACGCCGCGCTGGCAGCTTAATCATTCTCACGGCCTCGTGGTATAATCTTCCCATGAATCTGAAGGTAGGGACAGCGGGAACAGAACAAATCATTTTGAGGCTAATTACATTCCATTTGAGCTTAAATTCCACTTGCCACCTCTCCGAAAATGGAGAATAATCTCGCAGAGAGACGAGTGGGGGAGAATAGTTCACTCCCATCCACCCTCATCTATTTAGACAAAACATGTGGATATTAGGAAAAGATAAAATTGACGAATTAAAATCAGTCTTGCACAGCGAGTACTACACTAAATGGGTGATCTATCTTGAGAAATTTCTACGTTACAGTCGTCAGAAGAAATACACAGAAGATCCATATAATCTTTTAGCCTTGCAACTAGCCTTTGCCAAGATATTAGCCGGAGTTGAGACAACTGTCTCTGAAGGCAAGGGAAAATTAGCTGAAGAAAGAAAAGCTGGCAAAAAGGATCTAGTTGAAGATTTAAAAATTGGAATCACTTCAAATATACAAATTGCAAGAATAATTAAAATGATTGCTGATGGTTTAGCGTGGCGTGTTCTCGAATATGACAGACCATTTCTTAGAGCAATGGCGGAGTCTCGACGATATCCTTCCTCGGTGGATTTGGATTCCAAAGACTTTCAGCTTCTAGAGCAAAAAGCAATTGAAATTACCGCAGTAAGAAAATCAAAAATCCTTCTAAATGATCTCACTTATTTTTTAAGGTTGGGTGATCTTACTGAAGTAGGAAGAAGGACTGTGGTGTGGGAGGCAAAAAAATCGGGACGAGAATTAAAAAGCGTTTACACAATTATGAAGCAAAAAGGAAACGCAGCCATAAGTAGACAAATGAAAAGGATAACTCACGCTCAAATTGTAAGAGATTTTAGAGAGATTCCTATGGGGACGGAAACCATCAAAGTCCTAGAATTACCCATAAAATTTGAAAACAACTTAGACAAAGTGGGTAATTTGATCGAGGAAGCAAGGAGAAATCTTTACTCCTATAAAGAATTTGGAGATTATTTGGCAGTGTCGTCTACAGATCAGGAGCAACTAATTAATGAAGCAATAAAAACAGGTAAGGAGCTTTGGAAAAAATTTAATAATGAGCCCAAGTGGAGTAAGAAAGATATGGTGATTCCTTATAGTAATTTAGATCATTTTTATGATAAGGGAGGGGATTTTTTAAGAACAAGTACGCCTTACTCAGTCTACCCTTTTAAAGATCGTGATTGCATGGATTTGATATCAGGTAAGCTATTTCTAAAGACACGAATAAATATCTCGGCAATAAAAAGAATGTTCATTCGTGCGGGTTGGGAAATAATTGAAGTAGACATAGACAAATCCTTGAGTAAGATTAAGAAAATAGAACCAAAGTTATTTTCAGGAAATATATTTGATTACCACATTGATGACACAATTTTTGGAATTAAAAGAGGAGCTTTCAATTTAAATATCCCTTGGTACTGGGTCACCAGAATTGCTACGGAATTTATGAAACCTGAAGTCTTAATCAAACAGGTGGAATTGATATATAAAACCTCAGAAAATGGTGAACCTAGAAAAGTTTTGCCTTATATTCTTGGAGAGAAAAATGTGTGGAGTTAGTGAGGAAGTAAAAGAGCAAAAGCTAACGGAAGCAATAATATCAAACCTAAATAATTTTTCCATGTTCCCCAACGATTTGTCATTATAAGAAAAAGACCAGCTGAAGACAATAGAGCGCTTAACCGAAAACCGTACGCAATTATTCCCATAACCTCAACGCCCGCAACTACCAAAAGCAATTTCCAATAGTCACTCATTTATTTATATAGTCCTTCACATTTACAACTAAACATGCCCAATAAAGCGGATTGTCTTTAAATAGCGTTATATAGTTTTCTTTAGTAAAATTTGATCCTACGCCCACCTTACCGCTTTTAATAAAATTACGCATCCAACTTGCAATTATGTTCACATCGGGGCAAGTAAACCAAGAGTTAGAAGAAAGTATGTGTAAGCTGATTTCTCGGGCATCTTTATCATTGGATAAATCTGGTATCACAGTTTGATTGTTTTGTCGAGCTTTAAGTATGATAAAAACAAATATGATTATTAAAGCCCCTACGATTATTTTTTTTGGTAAATTTAACATTATGCTATTTTTTATTTTGATTTAGATGATTTAGTAATCGACGTTATTGCTGTACTCCAAATATTTAAACCAAAACCTCCAGTAGAAATTACTTTTCGAATCTCTAAGTCTGGATATGCTGCTTTTAATGCATTTATTTTTGTAACAATTTTCCCCGATATTTTACCGTTTCCACAAATCCATTCTCCTTTTCCGTTTAATGCACAGTTCCAATTATCATATTTTTCAGGCCAGTATTTTTTCAAATCCTCTGGAGTAAATTTTTTTATCATAGATTTTCCTTATAAAAAAAGGATATTAAGTTCTCTTTTTAGAAAACAGATATGCATGATAATAAAACTTCCTCATTGCATGTAAATTAAAGACCAGAACTATGGAGGCAGAAATTATAGCGGCTCTCAGCTAAGCTGGTACTTATATATATTCCTGTCTTTTTATATTCAGATTCGACTCCTTCACCAGTAGTTTTCGAGCATTTAGATCGAATCTGAGCAGGTCTGATTTGGAACCAGTAGAAAAAGATAGATAGAACAATAATTGTTGTAAGAATAAAAAAGACGTTTTGCTTATTCATTTAATTATCCTAATCTTACCTCCTAGTTTAGTAAAAATCAATAGCTTTTTAGCTTCAAAGCTTTCCTCCTGCGTTATGTTGTTAATCATTTTCTTTTGCTACGTTGTATGCATGGTTTTAATAACGAAGAATGACATCACGCTTGGACGGCGTATCAGGAGATTTCGCAAGAGATCAGGACTCACACAAGAGAAACTAGCGGAAAAGGTTAAAGTCAGCGTTACTCATATTGGTCTCGTTGAGACCGGAAAAAGAAGGCTTAGTCTAAGAACGCTACAAAAAATAGCTTCAGCTTTAGGAGTTAAGGTTAAAGATATTTTACCCTATTAATTATCTTCGCTATGAATTTTTATCAAAGTTGAGGTACAATCTAAGTGAATTACTATGGAGGAATTAGCTTCGACAAAGGTTGGGAGAAAAACAGTAATAACGGAAGCAGTTGTCAGAAAACTAGAGTGCATATTGCAACTTGGAGTAAGTGATGCTTTAGCCTGTCAATACGCCAAAATCTCAAGAGACACTCTATACAATCATATAAAGTCTGACCCCGAATTTTCCGACAGAATTGAGAGCGCCAAACAGTATGCAGTAATTGCTGCTGCACAAGTTGTAGTTAACGCTATTAGGAAAAATGATGTAAGAGCTGCTCAATGGTGGTTGGAGAGGAAATTGCCGGAAGAGTTTGGAGACAGGAAGGCAGAAAAACGACCAACACTCAATATCTTTAATAATCCGGAGTTTATTAAACGATACGCAGCATGAAAACTTAGAACAGCTTTTAGATGAATATGGATATGGAAATGGAGATGAAAATACACGATCAGCCGTTACTCTCGCTTAACGATGTGAGAGAAGTCATTAAACAGCATAATAAACAAGAGGCTAAGAGATGGTTGTTTAATGCTGCAGCCAGATTCATGGGCAGAAAAGAGTGGGAGCATAAGCTTAAACACAAATTAGAGAGCACAATTCCTAAGGAACCGAAGTGTAGAGTTTTGAGAAAGATGGCTCGCCTCTTTGATAATGAAAAAATTGTAAACAATTATCAGCTTGTACAATGCTTTATTCCTACAATGAGAGGCAATAATAGACGATTAAGGAAATTTAGCGAAAAAGATTACAAAAGCAGGAAGTCTGATCATAAAGACGATGAGAAGCTGAAAAATCGCTTCAAGATGTTAAACAAGTTCTGGAAAAACATAGGTTATGCAACCAGATTTGGTAAATATCAGAGTAAAATAGTGCTTATAAAACTCATGGTCGGTAGTGACAAAAATGAACTCGATATTACTACAAAGATAGTTTAACGCTTCGAAATTAGCTTCAATAATTTACCATTGGGTCTTCGATAATACCTCTAATTTTTATCTACCATGCCAGAGATGGCAAAAAAGAAGAAACTAAAACTTATTTATATCTTTGACGCGGCAGTTACGAATTGGCAGGAGAGGCTAGATACAGCCTGTGATTTGGTATTCAGAAAAATAGCACAGGAGTATGAAGGAGAAAAGAAAAATTATGCAAGACATCTTTGAGACTAAAGATAAACAAATCGTTCCTTTCCTTCTCGTCCAACCAGAAGTCAAGTTTCTAGGGACTAAGTTGTCTGGTTCTATTGTTTACTTCCAGTTTTCACCGCTAGGAAAATGTCAACAACTTGTAAATGATTTTTCGAGTAGGCGAGCCCCTCTAGTACAACCCAAGGATCTCCTCGATGCAGTAGAAACTTTTCGGGACAGAATTTTTGAGATGAAGGATAAAAGGAGAAATTATGGAATCTCTACATAAACCACTGTTGCTTCCACAACCAAAGAAGGACCTGACTGTTCTTGAGTTGCTCGCCATGTGCGGTGAGCTAATTGCGGCGATCGACGATTCCACGGATTGGTTTATTTTATCCCGATGGGAACGAGATCCAGTGAAAAAAGCGGTATATGAGGCTATCTACGAAGCAAAAAATAAACAGTACTTAAAAGTTTTAGAGGATTCTAATGAAAAACTTGCAAAATGACATGGCGTTGTTAGAAAAACAACTTCTTGAAAAAGAAGGGCTTACTGATGCCATAAAAGAGTTAGATCGTACTCAAAACGATAGTGGGACAGAAACTCCACAGGGTATACGTAAAACCGCAACTTTCGATGAAGTCTCAAGGCTAGTTGAAGAGTATATCCCCAACACCAAAACAGCTCTTCAGATCATGTTGGCGGTAGCAACAAGCGGTATGAGAAGTAATCGTGTGATGCTGTGGTTACTCCTAGTAGGTTCTCCGTCCTCTGGTAAAACAGACCTTTTGCGGTTTATCCAAAGGAATGAGCGCGTCATGGCACTTGATAGCCTCACGCAGAACTCGTTTATATCCGGTGAACGGCCTACGAAGGACCAAAAGGTATACGACCTCCTCTCTCAACTCAACCAAAAGTGTCTGACCGTCAAAGACTGGACTGTTATCTTCTCTCTCCATGAGGACATGACCAAAAAGCTCCTCGGCGACTTAGTGGGCATTTATGACAAATCATACAGCAAACACTCGTCACGCAGGGGACGGATAAGCTATGAAGCAGAGTTTTCCCATGTTGGGTGCATTACCCCAGCAACCTTAAATCGCCATCAGACCTATCTTAATATGATCGGTCCGCGGTTTCTCTCTTATCATATTCGTGACTTAACGGAACAACAGGAGGATTCCTCATTTGCGGCAGTATTTACGAGTAGCGATGAGGCACGAAAGAGCAAGGAACAAACCGTAGCTGAGGCAGTCAATGCCTACTTTACTTATCTTAATAGCGGTGATCCGTCAACGGTTAAGCCACTCTCGCCGGAACAGCAGCAGTTTCTCAAGACTTCATCGCGTTTCATGGCGCGCGCAAGGGGCATTGTAATATTCCAAACGGGCACATTCATCAATGAAGAAAACCAGACTATTACCTACTACGAACCATTAGACGTTCAGGTTGAACAACCATGGAGAGGAGTTCAGCAACTCATGGTTCTTGCCAAGTATCTTGCGTTTGCCGCAGGCAGAACGGTAGTAACGGGCCGGGACATGAGCATTATCAAAGACGTGGTGTTATCCAGTATGCCCGCAGATAGGGCGAGAGCCATCCGGGTCATGCTTGGGGCAGATAACCAAACCATTACCGCAAAACTTCTCTCCGAAGGATCGGACAGGTCAGTCAAAACTGCCCGCAGACTCCTTGAAGAGCTTGTTTTGTTAAAAATAGTCAAAAAGATTGAAGGATCGGGCCAAATAGCTAATTCCTATTCCGTTATTGAAGAGTTCCAACGGTGGTTTAACGAAGACAGTGTGGAGTTTGCGTCCCCCTATAGTAATGAAGAAAACGGTTTATATGGAATACCGCCACTTCCGCCACCGGATACCACCGACGGCGTGAAGGGGTGAATCGGATAAATTTTACACTTAAAGTTATAAAAAATCGTCAGGTGATACAAATGGTGCGGACACACTCAATACGTCGTTTTCTCAACCATTTACGCACGATTAATTGGCAAGATAAGGCTATTAAAACGTACCTTCGGGTCAATTACGGAAAGAAAGTTGATGTGTTTGGAAAGCTCTCAACGTTTTATAACGATGGATGGTACGACAAAGTAGTGAATATGTGGTTAGCATTTAATGCTTTTACAGAGTAGGGCTTGAACTGTGTGGTGTCGCAAAATTGTACGCATGGTTCAAAGCTAGTTAAGAATAATTTAGCGACAAAATTAAGATATTTTGATGTATTGTATTATTATCTAAAGTATTGTATATTTTATTTATGGAAGAATTTTTAACTACTAAAGAAGTAGCAAAAGCTCTTAAAGTGCATGTGATTACTGTGAGGAGATGGATTGTTGCTGGTAGGTTGTCTGCTACATATCTCGGCAAGGAGTATAGAGTATCAAAAAAAGACTTTGAGAAGTTCCTTAAAAGGAATAAGAAAAAAGTATGATAGCTGCACTGTACGCCAGAGTATCAACGCAAAGACAAGAGCAAGAAGAGACTATTGAAACTCAGATAATGGCTGTGAAAGACTTTGCTAATAAAGACGGACATACGATTGTTAAGGAATATAGAGATGATGGATGGAGCGGAATGATTTTAGCAAGACCTGCTCTTGACGAACTTCGTATAGATGCAAAGGCAAAATTGTGGGAAGGTATCATTGTGTACGATCCAGATCGTATCGCTAGAAAATACTCCTATCAAGCGTTAGTAATTGATGAACTTCAAGATTTAAACATACAAGTCCTTTTCGTTACCACACCACCTGCCGTAACAGATGGAGATAGACTTCTGTATGGTGTTAAAGGATTGTTTGCCGAATACGAAAGAGATAGAAATGCAGATAAGTTTAGACTGGGTAAACTAAGGAAGGCAAGAAATGGCTTTATCGTGAACGGTCCTGCTGCGTACGGCTACGATTATATTCTCAAGACAAAGGACGAAGAAGCACATTGGATTATAAATGAAGAAGAAGCTGAAAATGTCAGAAAGATTTTTCATTGGGTGGCAGACGAAAAACTCACCATCCGTGGGGCGATTAGAAGGCTACACGAGCTAGGAATAACGCCAAAGAAGAAGAGACGAGGAGCGATTTGGACAAACGGTCCTATGTGCAGGTTACTAAGGAATGAGGCGTATATTGGGAAGGCATACTACAACAAAAACTATGCAGTAGTTCCAGAAAATCCCAAAAATAACGGTCAATACAAAAGAGTTAAAAAAAGTAGCAGGAGGCAACGTCTCAAAGAAGAGTGGATACCAATACCAGTTCCTCCAATTATAAGTGAGGAGTTATTTTATCGAGTTCAGGAACAGTTGAAACTCAATCAAAAGTATAATAAGAAAAACAGGAAGGCAAAATGTCTATTGCCTCAGAAGGTATCTTGCGTGTGTGGTCGTCCAAGAAACATAGAGGGAGTCAGAGAACACCGCTATTACAGGTGCTCGGATAGGATTTACAGATTTCCGCTACCTCGGGAGTGTAACGCTTCCGGTGTGAATGCCTATCATCTGGATGATATGGTTTGGGGTGCAGTACTAAAACTGTTTACTAATGCAGATTTAATTAAAGAACAAGCCAGAAAATGGACTGATAGGCAATTAAAGGAGGTTGATAGTTCTCAAGGCGATATTCTTAGTTCAGAGAAGCTACTAAAAAAACTTAACGAAGAAGAAAATAGGTACGAAAAAGCGTATGGGGCTGGAATTTTGACACTCGAACAACTTAAAGAGCGAATTGGAGAAGTTCGACTAAAAAAACAATCTATTCAAAACGAACTTACAAAAGCAAATGAATCTGAGTCAAAGCCAGTTATTGATATGGTTCAGATAGATAATCTACCACAGAGGTTCTCCAGCATGCTACAATCGTTGTCATTCGAGGAAAAACAACTTTTTTTACGAAGCGTTGTGGAGAGGGTGACCGTTGGTGACGGGACCAAGGTATCCGTAAAAGGTTGTATTCCCGTAGAAAGCGAGGCACAAAATGATGGGTTCTGGACTGAAAGTCGGCATCGTAGGTCTTCCAAACGCAGGAAAAAGTACATTGTTTAATGCGCTTTTGAAAAAGCAAGTCGCGTTTGCGGCCAACTATCCGTTTGCGACCATTGAACCCA
>Ga0209515_10002330_pt1 | contig 29501 bp, 22 predicted proteins | sample Subgroupgradi54m_FD_187454 | JGI IMG/M metagenome (GOLD analysis project Ga0209515, IMG submission 187454) | Subsurface groundwater microbial communities from S. Glens Falls, New York, USA - GMW60B uncontaminated upgradient, 5.4 m (SPAdes)... ... | reverse complement strand
TCCCAATCACACAATTTCTATGTCTCGGATTTCTTACCTTTGAACGCTTACGAAAGCGCCACCCAGCCGCGTCTAATGCGCGGTCTTGGCACACAACGGCTAGACGCATGGAGTTTCCCGAATGGAGTTGGTCCGTGAACCCTGACACAAAGTCGTCTCCGGATCTGGCGGTCTCCCAGATGGTTCAGGCGTTCCGGGAAAAGCTGGACAGGATCTATCTGTCGGTCCGCAACCACCTTCTCTTCGACTTGGGCGCCGATATCGGCAAAATCGAGGAAGTGAAACCCTACCCATTAGGCCGTTGGGAAATTACCAAGGAAAGAAAAAAGGAAACCGGCTCGGCCTTCTTTACGCTTACGGCGGAGAAATTTCAAGGTGTTGCCCGCGTGACTTGGGAACGTTACCCAAATGGCGAATACATCCCGCAGGTGATCGATGATGCGGAAGGGTTTGAACTCTGGAACCCGACCCCATCCATCATCCCGCCCGATATCGAAATCGCGCCGGGCACCTATGCGTGTCTGCGGGGAATATACCGCGGAACCATCATGACGTTCACGGAATCCGATTTCACGACGTACTTGGTGGACAAGGACGGATTCATCAACTTTGAACGGAAAGCCCGCTATCAAATGGTGGGAAAGATAATGTCCCTCTTCGACTACAGTGTGCGGAAAAGGAATCGCGGGACGCATAGCTATGACTTCACCGCTTGGAAAAACCAGGGAGAGTTTATCTACCGGATCAAGAAACATTCCGAAACCGAGTTCGAAATCAAGACGCAAAGCGCTCGGCGCAGATTCGTCCGGGTGCCGCTCGTCCTGGGCATGAAAGGCCTCGCCTACAAAACCCGGGAACAAGTCCGAGGCCGGATCGTGCTGCCTAAGCCCGGGAAGAAGTAAATCCCATGCAAGGTCCCGGCGACAAGGATTTGGAGAAGATGGGGATGCCGAATCCGATGCAATCGGATTCGACGGCTCGATCCGCGGATAGCTTGCTGGTCAACAACAAAAGCGGCGGCCTGGGTGGGGCTGCCCAAAAAACCTTGGACGACAGGGCGCGCACCAACCAAGAACCGGAGCCCCCGCCGGAAACGTATGAGTTCCCTACCGAGGAACCCGATTCAACGGAAGACACGGCGAAAGCCGATACCGCCGTCCTGTCCGATCCGAAGTGGGTCCAACCCGATACTCTCTTCCACCAAGAGGCGGAAGTATCCGCTCAGTTGACCCTGCCAGATGGGAAAGAGCACATCACCAAAGTCCAGGCGGAACTCTTCGCCAGGACGCCTTCCGGACCGAAATCCATTTCGAAAGGCGAAGCGTGGGCCCAAGCGGACGGCAAGGCCGTGATAACCCTACCCGTGTTTAAACCGGAGGGCTATGTGGACGGTGCGGTTGAATATTTCTTTCGCATCTATCATTCCCTGGCCAAAATGCTGAGTGGGGAGAAGCAGTCCCGTCAGGTGTCGGAGATGGCGTTGAAATCGGCGGATCATGTTTTGGTTCCCGGGATCGCGTTCGAGGCGGAATCGAGCTTCATCCCTCCCAAGGGAGCACATGCCCTCAAGCCGGTAGAGGCGAAATTCAATGAGTGGGACAAGAAGTATTCGAAGAAGTCCCAAATAGCCGTATTCGGCCATACGGACAAAGGCGAGAAGGATGCGAAGGGTCTGAGCGAGCGACGGGCGCAAAGCGCGTTCGCGTTCATTACCAACGATGTGGAAATTTGGGAAAAGTTGTACGGCGTGGATAAATGGGGATTGAAAGCCCTGCAATCCATCCTCAAGGACCTGGGCCATTACCACGGGGCCGTGGATGGAGCCGACGGCCCGAAGACGCAAGCTGCGTTTACGGCCTTCCGGAAAAGCGCGGGTGTGTTTGAATCCGGGAAGGAAGATCCCGCGACACGCAAATCGCTTTTTGCGACGTACATGAAAGGCAAGCACGACATCAAGATCGATGCCTCGCGGTTTTGCAAAGTAGCGGGGAATCTCTGGATGGGATGCGCGGCGAACAACCAGACCAAGCAGAGCAAGGAGGCCGCGCCGGAAAATTGCCGCGTAGCCTTTATCCTAATCGTGCCGAATAAGAATTTCCCGGTGCATTTCCCCTGCCAGGATGGAAACGAGGTGGCTTGTCAGGCGCAATGCAAAAAGGCGGGGAAGCGATCTGGGGCAGGGATCGGGTGTATGTTCTATGATGAGTTGGTGAGAGAAGAGAAGCAGGATCCCGTTAGCGTAGAAAAGCCGGTTACCCAGGACGAACCAGCCTGGATGCCGATCGCCCGCAAAGAGCTTGGCGTTACCGAAATACCCGGAGAAAAACACAATCCGCGGATATTGGAGTATCACGCAACAACCTATCAGAAAATCAAAAACGACGATGAAGACGGTGCATGGTGCGCATCGTTTGTAAACTGGTGCCTCATTCAATCCGGGTACGCAGGCAACAACAGCGCGAAAGCCGTGGACTGGACAGGATTTGGGCGCGAAGTAAAAGAACCCATTCTAGGAGCCGTGGCCGTCGTCAAGTTCGGTCCGGGGCGCTTCCATGTCGGTTTCGTGGAGGGATTAAAAGGGGAGCGTATATTGGTGTTGGGCGGCAACCAAACCCATGGAACCAAGGTTTCCGTCAGCGGATTCACGAAAAGCGAAATCCATTGCTACCGTTTGCCCAAAGAATATGCCGGTCATGAAATTAAGGCGAAAGCACAAGACGGTCAATATGGTCATGATGATTATACCGGGACGAGGTAACATGCATTCTTGGAGAGAAGCAACTTTTATTATTTTGGCCTGCTCCCAATTAGCTTTTGGAGTGTTGCCTGAGGTGCGGTCCTATTTGGGTAACGGCTCGCATCTACCTATTCAGGGGGAAATAAAGGATGCCAAAATCTGGCTTGAGAATGGAGACTCGAACATCGTTGTCATTTCCGAAATTGGACGGGGAAAGCCGTGTGAAAAAAACTTTGTTTCCCGCTTATTCGGATATCGGCTTCTGAAAAAAGGCAGCACATGGAGCGTCGTTTGGAAAATACAGGACCAGGTAGCCCCCTCCTCCTGCCAAGAAACCCATTACATCGATAGCTCTCTACAAGTGGCGGACGTGGATGGCGCGGGTATGAGCGAAACAGTTTTTTTCTATTGGATTGCAGGAGATGGAACGGATCCGGTAAAACTCAAAATGATGTTTCACTTCAACGGAAATAAATTACCGATTCGGGGTAGAATCCCGTGGACGGAAGATGACTCAAGCGCATACGAAATGACAATAGACCCCAGCCTGAAAACGGCCCCGGTTGTCGCCCAAAAATTCGCTTTGAATACGTGGACAGCGTTCATGAAAAAAAATTATGCGGAAAAAGTGCCCCAAAGCATTTTCAAATAGCGCGATTCGGAATCGAATCCAATAGATTTAAGGACTCTCATGCGAAAAACTATTTTCTCGAAATCTATTGCCATGATTGGCCTTCTTGCATCGGGGACTTTCGCCGCATTCGGTTTCAATTTGGACGGCACCCTGGACAAAACGGCAATCAGTCATGCCTACTTTGAAGGGGAGTTTGCCCGGATTCTCCCTCCCTTGGAAGTCGTACGGCAATCTTTTCCGGGCCAAGCAAAAAAAGAAGACTCGATCTTCGTCTACAAGTATTTGAGCGTGATTTATGCCGCCGATCCGAAAACGAAACTGAAGGCAGAAAGCTACATGGTACAGCTTATCAAGCTGATGCCGACCATTGAATTGGTGGACCTCTATATCTCGGATAACATCGAAGCGATTTTCAAGAATGTCAAGCAAAGCTATGTGCAACAGCAAGCGTATGTAGGCAGTCACGATGAGTACGGGCGCGATAAGAATCCAGCTTCAACGGGGGGAGTCAAGGTGGCGCCCCGTTCCAAAAAATGGCTTTGGTGGACCCTGGGTGGTGTCGGCACCGCCGCCATCGCCACTACCGCTTATTTTGTTTTACATGAAGAGCCTGGCTCCCAGACGCAATCCGATCGTTTACCACTTTAAGGCGAGTTAAGCAAAAATGAAAATCCTAAAAGTGAATCGCTTCCTATTTTCCTTCCTTTCCCTGGCCGCTCTACTCGTAATGATTACCTGCACGACCTCGGATGACGGTGGCCATGTTTTGAATGTGGAGATCGCCAAGGATCATGACAGTCTTTTGACCTTGGATTCGGTCATTATCAAGGTGTACAGCAAGGACAGTACATTCAGCCAGGTCGTCTTTCATGGAGTACTACGAGACAGGAAACAGGTTTTGGACTTGCCGCTGGATCCCAAGATTGGCAAGGAATACACGGTTTTTATTGTGGGGTACCGGGCAGGAAAGGTAGAGGTCAACAAGGAGGTCACTATCCTTGGACCGAATGACATCCGATCCAAGGACCTGCCGATTCCGAAGGGTAATGACACAATCAAGGTCGATCCAGCCATTCCGGAAAAGCTGGTTCTCGCGGCGGACACCTTGTTCCTCACAGCTGGAAGTTCAATAGGGCGTCCGGATCTGTCCATCTTACCGACCACGGCCAGCAACCAAGTGGTCTGGAGTATCGAAGACACCACCGTAGCCACGGTAACGGCAGACGGAACGGCGAGAGGTCTAAAAATCGGCACGACCCGTTTGCATGTGCGTTCCCAACTCAAGGCAACCATCTCCGATAGTGCCATCATAGTGGTGTCCGAACCAGTGCCCGTGGACCGCGTGGTTTTCGCCAAGGATACCACCCAGATCTTTGTGGGTGGGGCGGCGGAAAGCCTTATTGTGGCGGTACTTCCTCCCAAAGCCAATCAAGGCGTAGAGTTCATCGTTTCGAATAGCTCAATCATCAACCTGAGCAAGGGTCGTATCACTGGCCTGGCTGAAGGCGTTGCCGTGGTTATCGCGCGGTCTAAAGAGAACCCTCTGAAGGCGGATACCTTAAATGTGACCGTCACGATTCGCCAAGTGGTGGACAGTTTGGTCCTAAATAAACGGACATTTACTCTATACACCGGAGGGGAGGACCAGGTTTTGTCGGCGAAGGTATTTCCGACAATTTCAGTCCAAAAGGTCCAATGGCAATCGGCCAATCCGGCTGTTGCTAAGGTGGATGCGGGTGGGAGGGTATCGCCTGTAGCACCTGGACATACACGCGTGTTCGCGGTAAGCCAAGCGGATAGTCTCAAGAAAGACAGTGCCGAGGTGACTGTGAAGACCGATTCTCCGGTGGTTTCCATCGGCCAAGACACCACGATTTCCATGGGACAAATCATTACTTTCCAGCCGGTGGTGGCCCCGCAGGAATATGGCCTGGTTGTGCAATTTAAATGGGACGTGGATGGAAATTCCGGTTGGGACGATTCCGCTGCGATTGTCCGAGCGGTTTCCTACAAGTTCGATCAGGAAAAGGAAATCGTTGTTCGCTTTTACGTGAAGGATACGGAAGGCAACGAAACCATTGTCTCGAAAAAGGTCAAAACCGTATCCGGTCCGGTGGTTCTGATCACATCGCCCGTGAATGGGGCTTATTTCACCAAACCTGAAGTCAAGATCGAATGGAGGATCGATAATGTGGCCCAGACCACGGGCACCGATACCGTTCTCAAGGACGGCGCCAACATCATCACGCGCTCCGCCAAGGACGCGGCTGGCAAGGTGTTCTCGACCTCTGTGACCGTGTACCTGGATTCCGTGCCGCCTGCCAAACCCTTCGTCAAGGGGCCAGGCGGCAACGTGAACGGCATGCCCACCTGGACATGGAGTGCGGGTGGTGGGGGTAATGGTACCTACCGCATCGCCGTGGACTCGCAAGTTTTCGCCGGCCCTGAAATCAAGGATACCCTGTACATTTCCGAAAAGGCACTCCCGGAAGGTACTCACACATTTTATGTGCAGGAGCGTGACGCGGCCGGCAACTGGTCGCTGCCCGGCAAAGTAGTCACCGTGGTGGACCGCACCGGTCCCACCAAACCGAACGTGAAGGTCAATGTACCATCGCTTTCCAACGTCAAGAAGCCCGTTTGGACCTGGGTGACAGGCGGCGGCGCAGGTAACGGCGTCTTCCAGTACAAGTTCAATAGCGCCGACTTCACTACGGGGGCTTCAACGCCGGCGGCGGATACCCAGTTCATTCCATCCACCAATCTGGGTAACGCGGTTCACACACTCTACGTTCGCGAGCGCGATTCGTTAGGCAATTGGTCCGGAATCGCAAGCGCTGCAGTCACCATTGATACCACTGCACCAGGCGCACCCAAAATCCTAGCGACCTCTCCGGCAAAAACCGCACAATGGAGCTGGACAACAGGAAATGGTGGAAACGGCAATTACGAATGCCAACTGGACAATGGCACGGTTTCGGCTTGCGTATCGAATTCAAAATACGATTTGTCCCCGGTAACCCAGGGCGACCATACCCTAAGCGTTCGGGAGAAGGACGATGCGGGCAACGTCAGCGATTGGTCCTCTAAAACCGTGACCGTCGATTTGACCAATCCCACGATATCGAGAAGCAATTATTTAAATACCCAAAGTCAGATTTTCAATACAATCGAAGCCTTTACGGGATCCGCAGGCGATAACCTGGCCGGTGCAAAGGTTTATTATCAGGTTGGCAATGGTGCCGAACAGGTTGTGTCGGGATTGCTTAACTGGTCGTTTACTCCGGTTCTTTCAAAAGGAACGCAGACAATCAATATCCGCGTCGAAGACGCTGCTAAGAATTCGGCTTCAGTTTCCGTTCAAGTGACCTATTTGCCGGATGTGGTATTCATTCGAAGCAATGCGAGTGGCCTTGATAATGGATCTTCATGGGCAAATGCCTATACGGATCTGAATTCCATCTATACCCCAGGAAAAACTTTCTCCACCGGTTCACCGCAATTCTGGGTCAGCAAAGGAAATTATACTGCGAATCAAGTGAATGGATTCGGCCTGATACCAAATTCATCTCTATATGGTGGGTTTAGAAACGATGGAACGGATAGCGTGCTGGCCAAGCGTGATGTGGCGAATAACGTGACTCTCTTAAAGCCAAATGACTTCAGCAAATCCGTGATAACGAATACCTGGATTTCCTCTGACAACAAAAGCAATACCACCGAAGTTTTCTTCCTTGGGGACGTTACTCTCGATGAAGGAGCCTTCGGCATGGGGATTACCAATGCTACGAAGGCGACGCTAAAAAACATTACCATCAAAAACTGGTTATATGCGAACTGGGGGATCAATGTCAGCAATTCCGCTGTAGATATTTCTGATTCACATTTCGAAAGCAACCATTTCAGTGAAGGGCCGGTATACATGCGGTCTGGTGGAACAATTAGAATCAACAATACCGTAATTAGCGGAAACAGCATGAGTGATGGGGGTGGGCTGGCTATTTATGGAGGTTCCGTTTGCGCGGGTCAAAAGACGATTCTGAGGGATAATACAACCAAAAATATTTTCATTGTATCCGCCGGAGCATTCACCTATGAGTCCAATGTTGACCTGGATTTGAGCCATATCCAATATAACGTTGATCCGCCGCTTACCACAATAGGTTCATGTCCGGCACCCTTTTGAATTGCATGCGGCCGCTACTCTTCGGCCTAATTTTCCTCAGCTATCATTTTATCCGTCATTGATCCGGAGCAGAGAATTGGAAGAACTCATAAAAATCCTGACCCCCCTGCTAACCTTCTGGCTGGGAGCGAATTGGTTGCTTGTGTCGCCTGGGAAACAAAGGGCCATCATGGGAAAGGTTAATCATGGCCTTCTAATCAGTATTTGTGTCGGCCTAGCCCTCTATCCGGCCTTCTACTCTACCGTCGCTGCCATGGCAGTCAACGCCTTAGTTCTTGATTTGCATGGCGACTTGGTAGATTATCGGGATGGCGTCGCGTTTCTCCTATTCGCTTTCTCCTATAGCTATGCCTTCTACTGGTATCTGCGCAAACGCAAGATGAGTCGGTTGAAAAAGGAATCCCCCTATTACCGTACCTAGGAATATTCGACGGCTATTGAATAGAAAATAGCCGTTGAAAAGGCTTTAGAAAGCCTTTGAAAGGCCGCGCTCAGGGGATGGCGATCTTCCGCGTGTGCAGCCACTCCCCCACATGCAGCGACACCAGATAGACTCCGGAGTTAACGTTCGCAAGTGGCAAACGATTCTCCGCCTTATCCATGAACATGCTCGTGACGATCTTCCCGTCAAGGCCCACCAGGTCGGCGGTGAAGGCCAACGTGTTCCGGTTGATGATGGATAAATCGCGTCCCTCCAAGGACATCGCGATCTCGGGCACCTTGGACAACGGGGCGCCATGGATGCCCGTGGCGGTTATGGTGAAGACCGAGGAGGAGACATCGCTTGCCGGAAAACCCGCGCGGAAGGCCTTGGACTTGAGGGTGGTGGTTTTGCTTAACATTAAGGCGGTGGAATCGTCGTACAGGGTCGAGGTTTCCGTGGGGTCGGAGCCGTCCATTGTGTAGCGGATGGCAGAACCGGTGATGCCGTTGTCCAGCTTCACCCTGGTGGCCGCGGAGAAGGTGCCGCCGTCCGGGGTGGCGACCGGGCTGCTGAGTTTTGCGCCCGCGGTGATGGGACGGACCTTGATATTGCGCATCCAGACCGTGAGTCCCCCGCCATGGTCCTGGACCACCAGGGTTCCGGTGGGCAACTTCGCATAATCGTCGCCGCATTGGTTGCTGTTGTTCCCGAACTTGCTTCGGTGGTAGCGGTTCATCCAGTCCGTTGATCCGATCACGAAGTCCGTCACCTTCATCCCGTTCAACCAGGTCTCCATGTTGTTCCCGTTGGCCCAGATCACCATGGTGTTCCATGCCATCGCCGGCCGCATGCGATCCACGTACTCGCCGCCGTTCGGGATCAGGATCCCGTTTCTGGTGGTGGGATAGATGTCGTAGATGGCGCCGGAACGCTTGATGGGGGCGTCGCTACCCGCGGTGAAATTCTTGCCGGTGTTGATGTTCATCACTCCCGCCGGAAGCTTATCGCCGTTCGCGCCGTCCGACCGGGCATCGGCGTCGCCGCCCTCCTTGCTGTCGAGCACCGCCACTTCGAATCCGTCGCAATACCAGTCCGATTTGGTGCGGATGAAAAAGCCGCTATTGCCGCTGGCGTTCACCTTGAAGTCGATCTTCCATTCCAGGTTGGAGAATTCCTCCTTGGTGTAGATCATGGCGCCGGTATTGGGCGAGTGCATCGCGCTGTCGTCGATGCCCCAGTTGATGGTCCATTGGCTGGTGCTTGCTCCGTCGAAGAGCAGCTTGAAACCGGCCTTGGTTTCCGCCGTAGAAAGATTGTTCGCCGCCTCGGTGCGCGATGCTCCCAGGATTCCCAACAGAACCCCCACCGTGCCGAAAACAATATCACGCGTTCTGGTCATCCCCCACACCCTTTGCTTGAAATCCGGTACCCCAGTAAATCGATAACCTGGATGACCCTGGATTCCCGAGGCCCCCACCCGCTCATAATCTAACGCCAAAGATCGCATCCGGCTTCCGGCAGGCCCCGGAATATGCGGGCATTCGTTGTCCGTCGGGCAACGGTCGAGGGGAAAAACGGCAAGATTGCCGATAAAAGGCCGATAAATGTGGGCTTGATACAAGCCTGGTCAATACCCGCCTGATTATGGAAAGAGGATGAACCAGAAAATCCAGGCGAGCACGGCCGCGACCAGGGTCATGAGCACATTGGTGTGCGGCCCCTGGTCCAGATGGCGGCGGGAGGCGTATTCCCCCCAGTAGGATTCGAACAGGTTGGCCAGCCAGGCTATCCCGATCAGCACCGTAACATCAATGATACCTCCCCAGCGCAGGGGCAATATCGCCAATGCCATCAGGGCCGCGGCAAACAGGCCGCACAGGGTCCCGGCCAGGGAGACTCCGCCTTCGCTTCCCGGCGCCACCGCGCGGAAGGTCCGCAGGGAAACCGTTTTGCCGCCCACGGCCTTGCCGATTTCCGAGGATACGGTATCCATGGTTTTCGCGACGAGCGGGGCGATGCATACCAGCAACGCTTTGTGGAAATACTCCGCCGGCCGTGATTCCGGCCCGCCGCTTTTCTCCAAATGCGCTAAATGTGCCAAATGCACGAGCGGGGTCATCCAGGCGGCCATGCCCATGGCGCCGAACACTTCCGCGGCCCCGCGCCTGCCCCCGCGGGCCTCGGCGATGCCGCGCGCCTGCTTGCGCGCGAAGCCGAAGCGCGTGGCGAGGTTGCCCAAAGCGAAGAAGCCGCCCAGGAACGCGAAGAGGCAAGGCTGGGCCAGGATCAGGAACAGGGCCATCAGCGCGCCCAATAGGGAACCGCCGAAGGTGAGCAGCCGGCCCAGATAGGCCAGGGCTCCGAAGGCGATGGGAACCAACGCCCAGTACCCGGAAAGGCCGGGGGGCCAAAGGCCGGCGAGCGGACAACCCATGTGGGATGCGGAATGCGGTTCCGGGAACAGCGGATTCGCGAACAGCGGTATCGATACGGAAAGGAAGAAGGGGATGACCAGATTGTCGGCCACGCCGAACCAGGCGGTTTCCGCGCCGGCGGCGATGAGGATGAGGACGGCGAGCGCGGCCCATCCGGCGGTTTCCACGGGCGGCAGGGCCAGACGGGCCAGGGCGTAGGCAGGGAACAGGGAAATCAGGGTTCCGATCGCGACGCCGATCACGGACTTGCGGGGATTCCAGGGCAAGACCGGCCCTTGCGGGAACAAGCGGCAGGCGAAGCCGATGCAGGCGTCGATCGCGGCCAGGCCGAACCAGGCGGCGCCCACCGGGAGGTACCATGCATGTTTCCCCAGGCCCTGGAGCCCCATACCATGGGCCTCCAGGCCGGAGGTTATTCCTCGCGGGTCCGGCATTCCGGATCCCGTCCGGAGTCCGAAGGCGATCACGCAGGCCATCAGCGCGGCGGGATACAGGATGATTTCCAGGGCGCCCAACCCGGCTTCCCCGGTCCGGTACAAACCCTTGGCCGCCCAGGGCAGGATGAACAGGTTCATCATCACCAGCAGAAAGGTCACGCCCAAGGCCTGAACGGGAGACATCCAGGGCAGGAACAAGGCGGGCCAAAAGGCGGCCATGTGCGCCAACTTGCGGCGGGTTTCCGCCCAGGTGAGGCGCGAGGGGGAGGAGGGCATCGCGCGAAAGTTAGGAGTTATGCCGGGATGCGCCCACAGAATCCGCGATTACCGCGAATTCCTAATTGTTTGGCCGTTTCCCATCCTTCCTCTACGTACTCACGTTTTTAATCTTCCAGTAACTATATTTTCCACCGTATCGTAGTTTTCCATCCTTCCATTCTCAAATCGGCTCGAATTGGAAACCCGTATTATGCAGAACCATACTCTACAATGCCCCGTTACCACCGCCCTGTCCGTCATCGGCGGGAAGTGGAAGGTCATCATCCTTTGGCATCTAAAAGAAGGCGGCGTTAAGCGCTTCGGCGAGTTGCAGCGCCTGGTGAAGGGCATCAGCCAGAAGATGCTGACCCAGGAACTCCGCGATCTGGAAGAGTCCGGACTCGTGAGCCGCAAGGTGTATCCCGTGGTTCCCCCCAAGGTGGAATACAGCCTGACCGAAACCGGCTGGTCCCTGAAGCCCGTGCTCGAGCAGCTCTGCGAATGGGGCACGGAATACCGCAAGACCCGCGGCGAAACCGTGTTGGAGATGAACGTGGAGGAGAACTCTCTGCGTCCCACCTCCGCGGTGCGCCAGCTCGAAGCCGTCGCTCCCACCTGATCTTTTCCACCTGCTTTTAAAATCCGCTTAAGCCCCTTAGCCGGTGCTGCTCCGGCGTCCCTTGCATGAGGGGACGCCTGGAGCCTTGCGTTTTTCCGGGTTCCGCCCGGCAACCGCGCATCGCGGCAATGGACGGAGCTATTCGATGGCCACGACCCGGAGCTGGATCTTCCGCTCCCCGCGGAAAACGTTCCACTCGGGGTAATACGCGATCTTGCCCAACCGGGTCCGCTCCATCACGTAATTCCGCAGATACCCCAGGTTGAAACCGATGGCGTCGAAGCGCGCCGCGGGCGTCCCCACCATGAACTTCAGATGCTTGTCCCCCACCACCTTGGGCTGGGACAGCATTTCCACCTCTTCGCTGTAGAAGAGGGGCGTCTCGTTCAGCGGACCGAACGGCTCGAAGCGTTGCAGCCATTGCATGTTCGCCTCGTTGAGCTGATCCAGGGGGATTTCCACCGTGGGGCTGATGCGCGGGACGAAATCATTGCCGGCCAGATGTTCGGCCGCGGCCTGGTTCATAAGATCGCGGAAGGCGGGGATGTTTTCCGCCTTAATGGTGAGTCCGCAGGCGTGGTAATGGCCGCCCCATTTCTCCAGCAGATGCGCCGCGCCCCCCAGAGCCTTATGCAGGTTGAAGCCGGTCACGGTGCGGCCGCTTCCCTTCGCCAATCCCTTCTCCGCGTCAATCGCCAACACGAAGGCCGGCCGCCGGTAACGCTCGACCATGCGCGCGGCCACGATGCCGATCACGCCCTCATGCCATTCCGGCGCGGCCACCACCAGGCAACCCGAGGCGGACAAGGCCGGATCCGCATCCACCATGCGCACCGCGTGTTCGGTAATGCCCTGATCCAGCTTGCGGCGTTTGTTGTTCTCGTCCACCATCTGATCCAGATAGCCGGCGGCCACTTCCGGGGTCTGCGACAGCAGCAGGCGCGCGCTGATCTCCGGGCTGCCCATGCGGCCCATGGCGTTGAGCATGGGCGTGACCTTGAAGAGGATTTCCCCGGACGAGACGCGGTTGGGATCGACGCCCACGCGTTCCATCAAGGCGCGGATGCCGATGTTGGGCGAAGAGGACAGCAGCCGCAATCCGGCTTTGACCAGGCGGCGGTTCTCGCCCACCAGGGGCACGTTGTCGGCCAGGCTTCCCAGCGCGAGCAGATCGAGAAAGCGCTCCGCCGTTTCCTGCTTGAGCGAGAGCATAAGCGCGTTGAGCAGCTTGTAGGCGACGCCCACGCCGGACAGGCCCTTGTTGGGATAGGGGCAGCCCGGCTGGTTGGGATTGAGGATGGCGTCGGCGGGAGGCAGCTCGCCCGAGGACTGATGATGATCGGTGATGATGACGCCCATGCCCAGGGACTTGGCCTTTGCGACTTCCGCCACCGCCGAGATGCCCGTGTCCACGGAGATGAGCCAGCGCGCGCCCAGATCGTTGAGCTTGGCCACGCTGGCGAAGCTGATACCGTAGCCTTCCTGGAAGCGGTTGGGCAGGAACCAGTCCACGTTGAGGCCGCAGTACTTGAGCCCCTGGTATAACAGGGCCGTGGCGGTCACGCCGTCCACGTCATAATCGCCGTGCACGATCACCTTTTCGCCCGAGGCCTGGGCCGTCCGCAAAATGTCCAGCGCCTTCTCCAGTCCCAGCATGTCCGGATTTTTCACATCCGATTGGGACTGTCCGAGGGCGGCCAGGAAGAAATCCCGCGCCTGTTCCTTCTCTTCGATGCCGCGCTGCAACAGCAGGTCCGCCACGAAGGCGGGGCCGTTGATGTCCTTGGAAAGTCGCTCCCGCATGGGATGCACGGCGGCGTCCGGCTTGACGATGACGGCCGGGACGGTGGGGCGCTTCAGCATGCTTGCGGTTCCTTGCGGGGATGCTTGGTGTCGAATTCCAGGTACAGCCCCAATGCCGCCACCTTGGGTTTTGCGTAGGACTGTATGGCTCCCAGCAGTTCCTCGATCCAGGCCGTGAAGGCGCGTAGATCCGGGGCGCCTTCGAGCGGGCCGAGGATGTCCGCCAAAGTGGGGTCGAGGCCTTGGCGCTTGAGCGCGTCGCGGGTCCAGGCATAGGCGCCGGCAGGCAAGGGGCCCGTTGAAGATAAGGATGAGGACGAGGTCGCGGACGTGGAAGCAGGCGCGGACGCGGGGCGGACGATGGGGCCTTCCTGGGCTTCCAGGCGATGGAACAGGCGCACCGCGCGCAGCATGAAATGCAGAAACCGGGCGGAAGCCTGCATATCCGCGAAGGCATCGGACTCTTCCAGGTACTCGGAGAAGGCGGACCAGTCCCTGCGCAGGGACGCGGTCAGGAAGCGGCCGGCCTCTTGCAGCAGGGTATCGCCCCCGTTACGGTGCAGGGAGAGCAGCGCGCCCGGCGATCCCTCCGCGAAGGGGATCAGCCGCTCGGGCGGAACCTCCATGTCCCAGGCCTTGGCCTTGGCGGCGAGCACGGCGCGCAGCGCCTCCGGACCCATGGGGAAGAGGGGCAACTGGGTGCAGCGCGACAGGATGGTGGGCAACAGCACGCTGCGATCATCGCTGGAAAGGAGGAAGTAGGTGTTGGGCGGCGGCTCTTCCAGGGTCTTGAGCAGGGTGTTGGCGGCGGGCGCGGCCATGGTTTCGGCCCAGAGGATGACCACGATGCGCGGTCGCCGTGAGACCTCGGCGAAGGAGAGGCGCGCCTGCAGGCTGCGGATCTGGCCGATGTTGAGATTGCTCTTTTCGGTGCGCGAGAATCCGTACGGATCCGCGTGGAAGTCCTTGGCCTTTTCGGTCAGCTCGTCGACCTGGGAATCCTCCATGCTTCCGTCGCCATCGCCCGAAGCCGCGGCCTTGTCCTTCTTTTCGATGGGCATGAGGAAGATGAGGTTGTCGAGATTGTTCCGCAGGCGTCCCAGACATCCCGGGCACAGGCCGCAGGGACGCATGTCGACGGCCTCGCACAAAAGGATGTCGGCCAGATCGAGAAGCAGCGGGTTCTGCCCCACGCCTCCCGCCCCGTGCACCAGCAGGGCGTGCGGGAATTTGCCCGAGGACAGGGCTTGCGCCAGGAAGGCTTTCGCTTCCTCCAATCCCTGCGCGCGGCTGAATCTGAATTCCATCTTACCCCCGGGTGCGGTAAAAATAGTAAAGCGGCCTCTGCCCCTAGGGCCGGCCGCACCAGCGTGGGATTGCGGTCACCTATGGTATGTGCGGAAAACGCCTGGAGTCGCTGGAAGCGCGGCGGACCGGTGTCGGACAGGCCCTTACTTGCCGCCGGATCTATTTACCGCCGGATTTGAGCCAGGCGGAAGGATCCAGGGTCTTGGTCCCTTTGCGCACCTCGAAGTACACGCGACCGGCCTCCACGGAAACCGTTCCCAGTTCCTGGCAGGTCTTCACCTTGTCCCCCTGGCGCGCCTTGATGCCGGCCAGATTGGCGTAGATGGTGAAGATGTCGGATCCGTTGTCCAGGATCACCCCCATGCCGTAGCCGGGAATGCGCGTGATGAGGGCGACCTCGCCGCTGACGGCCGCCCGCACGGAGGTGCCGGGCTGGCCGCGGATCTCGATGCCCAGGTTCTTGGTGGTGGTCTTGAGTGTGGCGTGGTATTGCAGTCCGTACTTGCTGACCACTTCTCCTTCCACCGGCAGGCAGTATTTCGATCCCGTTTCCAGCACCGTGGCCTTCTTGTTGCGGGCCTCTTCCTCCTTGCGCCGCTTTTCCAGCGCGGCGATGATGTCGTTGATGAGGCGCGCGTTCTCCTCCAGCTCTTTGAGGGCGGCCTGCTTGGCGGTTTCGTCTGACTGGATCTCGGCCAGATGTTTTTCCTGTTGCGCCTTCGCGCGGCTGTAGGTCTCCTTTTCCTGGGCCTTGTGGGCGCGGAAGCCCTCCAGTTCCGCCAGGCGGGAATGCAGCTTCTCCTCGGCCCGCTGCTTGAGGGCTGCGTCCTCACGACTCGCCTCCACCAGCCCCCGGTCGTACCTCAGCACCCGCTTCATGAAGAACACCTTGCGCATGAAATCGCCGTGGCCGGACTCCCAGCCCCGCAGCACCATGCGGTCCGGACTACCCGACATGAAGAGGGTGCGCACGCGCTTGGCCATGACCCCATTGCGCTCCCGTATGCGCGCCTCCACCGCGGCCATTTCCTGGCGCACCGCCTCCATGGCCTTGTTCAATGTCTCCTCGGTGGCGTCCAGTTTGGCGAGATAGGCTTCGGTATGGTGGATATTCCCGGTGATCTTGTCCAGCGTCCCCAAGGTCGATTCCTTCTTCTCGCGGAGCTGATCCAGTTCCTTCTGCTCGCTCTGCAGGCGATCGTGGAGATCCTCGAGCTCCTTTTTCTGCCGGGCGATCTCGCGATCGAAATCTTTTCTTTCGGAGCCGACAGCGGGCGCGGGGAGAATGCAAAATGCAAAAGTCAAAATGCAAAAGGCAAAACGGGGAAGGGAAATCCGCGTCATTCGCCGCCGCCCATTCCTTGGCTGCCTCTACTCTTCAATTTTGCACTTTGACTTTTGCATTTTGACTTTTGACTTCTACACCGCGTGACCGCGCAGAAAAGCGCGTACCGTTCTCGCGCTCGCAATCGCGGCGATTCCGGCGGTGGCGCCCATGAGGGAGAGGGCGCAGGTCCAGAAGGGCACATGGGCGGGGATGGCCGTGGATATGAGTCGCGAGAGGCCCAGCAGGAAGGCCAGGGAGGCCACGCCGATCAGGCTTCCCAGGGTTCCCAGCAGCACGCCTTCCAGCAGGAACGGGGCGAGGATGAAGAAGTGCCCGGCGCCGCAGTACTTCATGTTCTCCACCAATATGCGGCGGGAGTAGAGGTTCAGCTTCACCGCGTTGTGGATGATGAGGGAGAGCGCGCCCGCCACCAGCAGCATCAGTCCGGAGGAGCCGGCCGCCACCGGATAGCGCCATTTATCCAGCCAGGCCAGATACAGGGAATTGGCGCTGGCTTCTTCCACTTCCTGGAACTGGGAAATCCGTCCCAGCAGGATCTTGTTCTGCGAAGAGGAGCGGTAGCCCAAGGAAGGATAGACCAGGAAGGAATGGGGGAGGGGATTCCAATCCAGGGAGCGGATCATCTCATCGCCGAAGTCGCGCTTGAACTCCACCAAGGCGTCGTCCTTGCTCACGAAAACGATCGAGTCCACGCCCTGCAGCCGATGGAGGCGGGATTCCAATCCGTCCAGCGCGGCCTGATCCTCGTACTTGGGTCCGGGAAAGACGCGGATCACGCTGTCCGAAGCGCCGCCCCCGCCCAGGGACCAGACCAAGGTGAAGGCCAGCAAAAGCCCGGCGAACACGGAGGTGCAGATCCCGATGGTTATCACGGAGGTTACGGACAGGAACTTGTCGGAGCGGAAACCCCGGAAGGCCTCGAGGAGGAGATAGCCGAGTTGGTTTTTCATTTGACATTCGAAAAGTAGCAATCAGACCGGTTGGTCGCGGATGCCCTCTTCACGGCGGTGGGTTTGCGGGAAGAGTTGCGGGGCTGACCGCAGAGGGGATTTAACACGGTGGCGGTTGTAGAAGCCTCAGGTCTGGAGTCTGGAGTCTGGGGTAAGAGTCGTGAGTCTCCGTTTGAGGTCTCCAAGAGAAAACGGGCTTTGCGACCCTTGGAAGCGCACCTCGCCGAACGCGGCGAGGCGGCAGCGATTGCTCCGCCGTTTGCCCAAGCCGCCCATCTCCCTTTTTATCTTAACCCCAGACTCCGGACGTGAACTTGCTAAGATCACTCAAGTCTCAACTCGGCTCTGCGGATCTTCACCGGATCTTCTCCGTGTTCAACCCGGCTGCAACCCCTGCGCGACCGACGCGCCCGGAGGCGCATGGGCCGCACCCTGCGGAGCGGGGTTGATTTCCTTGAAGAGGCAGCTGGGGCGGTGGTACACGTAATGCCCGTGGAAATGGCGGTGCGACCCGTGGGCCCGGAAATGGATCTTGGCCAGGGAGACTTCCTGCATCAGCTTGGCCACGGAGAGATCCACGTGGAAGCCGGCTTCCCATTCCAACGGCAGGAGCGGGCGGGCGGCCTTGCCGGCGCTTTCGGATCCTCTAACGCTTTCGGATCCCTTAAGGGAGGCTTCGCGCGAACCGTCATTGTCGAGCACCAGCAGATAGTCCGCCAGACTCTGGCATTCGTCGGCGGCGCAATCGGCGGGCGCGCCCATGCGCGTTACCCACAGGGAGGCGTTGAACTCGCGCAGGCGCATCTTCATCTGGGAGAGTCCGCGGAAGGTGTCCGCCTTGTCGTCCCCGGCGAATTCATCCAGGTTGTCGATGAGGATGGCGAGGGGCATCAGGGCATTGCCGCGCTTGCGCTGCTTGGGCAGGTAATCGTGCTCGAGGAATTTCAGCAACTGTTCCAGTCCGTCCTGGCGGCCGCAGGGCGCGATCTGCGGGGCGTTGGGAAAAAGCGAGTCGAAGGCCTTGGCCAGGGCGGAGGCTTCCGGGGTTCCGCCCGCGGGCTTGCCCGCCAAGGGATTGCCGCGGTAATGCCGGGACAGTGAGGACAGGGCGAGATCGCCCAGACTGCGCTTCTTGGAGAACAGCAGGACCTGGCCCGTGCCCTCCTTCGAGAATCCCTCCGCGCATTGCATCAGGAATTGGAATGCCAGCTCGCTCGCGAACGGATCGCTTTGCAATAGGAGCATCTCGCCGCATCCCGCGCCCTGGTGGATCTTGTTGAAGGCCGCGGAGTACAGGGGCCAGCGCCATTTGCCCTGGCTGTAGTTCTGGAACCAGGTCACCAGCTCGCGGATGCCCTCGCGGGGCTGGGATTCTTGGGAGTCGTCCTTGCCCGAGGCGTAGCTCCGCTCGTGCTGCAAGCCCGGGGACGGCGCGCTTTCGTATTGCGGCTCTTGCGTCTCCTGCCAGTTCTGGCTCAGGCCCTGGATGTTGGCGGGAGGCACATAGGTTTCCTTGTCCACCTTCGCCTTCTTGGCCTCGAACACCTCTTCGAACAGGGCGCCGATCACGTTGTCTTCCCCGGGCTCCAGGGATCCCGAGGACGTCACCACCATGCTGTCGGGCGCGTCGCCGGCGAACATGCCGGGGAGGCCGGGGACGGGATCGAACATCTTGCCGAACACGGACGAGGTCAGGGCGAAATGCTTCTGCTCCTGCGGCGTCATCTTCTTTTCCAACACTTCCAGCAGCTTGCGCGTGGCCAGCCCCAGAGACGCTTTGGTCATGGGCCTGCGCTGCAGCGCGGCGGGAGCCCACAACCGCAGCACCACGCCCGTCAGGAAATAATCCACGCTGTAGCTCTTGATGCCCAGGCGCCCCAGGATGCCGTCGATCTGATAGATGATGTTGAGGAATTGATCGGAAGTCTGCCCCTGCGACGACTGCGTGGACATCTCGCGGATGAGATCCGGCTTGAACAGCATGGCGATGGAAAAGGAATGCGCGCGCGCCTGATCCTGCCCGGGGAAATCCGCGAGCGCGCGATCGAACTGGTTGTACGAGGCCCGCGTGGGAATCTGCGCTTGAGTATAAGCGAAGTTGCTCAAACAGAAATTGTAGCGCCCCACCAGCCCGCGGCAGGCTTCCAGCAAAAAGTCCGGATCGTTGAAGAAGCCGCGTCCTTCCACCTTGGAGGTCTTGCCGTTCACCAGCAGGATTTCCAGATAGGCTTTGCCGGTTTCCGAAAGCGGAATGAAAGTCTTGAGCAGGTCGGGTTTGCTGAACAGGGATGAAAGCATATGTTTACCCATTTTCCCCCTATTCCGGGAATTTGCCTAGGGCTACCTTGCATGCGTGAGCGGGAATTGGGGCCACCGCCGCCTTATGTTATCTTGCTTCCGTGATAACCCTCGGCATTGAAACCTCTTGCGACGAAACCTCTTGCGGCATCGTGGACTCCGGAATGCGGGTTTTGGCGAACCAGGTCTACAGCCAAATCCCCATCCATTCCGAATACGGGGGGGTGGTACCCGAAATCGCCGCCCGGGCCCATCTTGAAAAAATCGATCCTATCGTCCGCTTGGCCCTGGACGAAGCCGGATTAACCCTGGACAGCATCGATCAAATCGCCTTTACCCGCGGTCCGGGTTTGCTTGGACCGTTACTTGTCGGCGCTTCCTTCGCCCGCGCTCTTGGCCGATCCATGAACAAGCCCGTCACGGGTGTCAATCATCTGGAAGGCCACCTCGCCTCCGCCTTTCTCGAAGACCCGTCCCTGGAGATCCCGTTCCTATGTCTGGTGGTCTCCGGCGGCCACACGGAATTCGTCCAGGTCGATTCCGGATTGGCGTACACACTCATCGGCAAAACCCGCGACGATGCGGCCGGCGAGGCTTTCGACAAATGCGGCAAGATCCTGGGACTGGGCTATCCCGCCGGCCCCATCCTGGCGAGCACGGCGGCCAAGGGCCGCAGGGACTTCGTGGCCTTTCCCAAAGCCCTGGATCAACGGGACAACTTCGAGTTCTCCTTCAGCGGCCTCAAGTCGGCCATGGTCCGCTATGTGGAGTCCCAGACCCCGGAATTCCTCCGGAACAATCTGTCCCATATCTGCGCCTCCCTGGAATCGGCCATCGTGGACCTGCTGGTCAAAAAGTCCATCAACGCCCTTTTCGCGACCAAAATGCAGACCATCGCCGTAGTCGGCGGCGTCTCCGCCAACGCGTATCTCCGGGCCCGCATGCAGGCCGAGACCCAAAAAAGGGGTTTCCGCGCCCTTTTCCCGGCTCCGCGCTATTGCGGGGACAATGGAGCCATGATCGCCGCCATAGGCCAATGGCGGGCCAATCAGGGCCTGGTGCAAACCGAGGTGGGAGTCCTTCCTTCCCTGCGCTGGGCGTAACCGCAAGAACGACCCCGGAAGCGGCCCCGTCAGATGCCCCCGGAACAGGCTATCCGGCACCTCGAAGGCGATTGACAATACGCCCCCGCCAACCTATAGTATTTGGTATCCGCTTGGAGGTTTTATGCTGAAGAAGATCCTACCCGTCCTGGTCGCCGTAGCTACCGTAACAGGCCTGTGCCTCAACGTCCGCGCCGACGAAGCCGAAGTGCGCGCCGCCGCCGACAGGACCAAGGACGCCAAGCTTAAAGCCCATCTCATGGAGAACATCGACATTTTCGGCAAGTCCGATCTGCCCGCCATCTACATCTTGGCCCCGAGCGCGGACGGTTCCGAGGAAATCCAGGGCTCCATCCTCACCCGGGACTTCTCCCGCGATGCTTTCTTCATGCAAAACGTGGACCGCGAAGAGTTCGAGCTCAAGGTCGTCCTGCGCGAGAGCGGCGGCGATGACGACAAGGACAAGGACAAACTGAAGGAAGCAGTGAAAAGATAAGGTCAGTCTCGGAGTGCCTTGTCGATTGGGACCCTCGTCTTTGGCGGGGGTTTTTTATTTGTGAAAAGTGAAGAGGGGAAAGCGAAGCGTGGAGGAACGGGTTGGGAGCGGGATTGAGGCCCCAATGATCTCGACAAGTTCACGTCTGGAGTCCGGGGCTTAGATCTGGGGTTAAGATAAAACGGGGATGGGCGGCTTGGGCAAACGGCGGTGCGTTCGCGGCCGCCTCGCCGCGTTCGGCGAGGTGCGCTTCCAAGGGTCAATCAGGCCGTTTTATCTTACCGGCCACTCCGTCAAGACCTTCTAGCGTAGACTCTCATCTCATCGCCCCATCCCGGAGCGGTCAGGATTCCGCTGAGGAAAACCGCGACCTTGCGGCTGAACTTCTTCCATTCGCTTTCGCGGCCGATGGTGGTTTCGCCCGCGCGCCGGGCGTCTTCCACCACTTGGCGTCCGCGCAGGCTTTCCAGCCACTGCTCTCGGGAGTCCCGGGTCCGGTCCACCTTGTTGATGCGGCTGAACCAGTCCCGCAGGGAGGAGAGGCCGGAGGTGCGGATCTTTACGTCCGTGAAGCCGGCCTGACGCAGGAGCGCGGTCAAGGTGGCCGGAGTGAAATACATGAGGTGGCGGGCGGGTTCGAAATGGAACCAGCGCTTGCGCAGCAGCTTCCGGGAAATGCTTTCGTAATTGGGCGTGGAGAGCACCAACTGGCCGTTGGACTCCAGGTGATCGTGCACCCAGCGCAGGAACTCCAGGGGATGGGGCTCACGCTCCATCAGGTCCCAGGCGGCGATGACGTTGTAGCGGCCTTCCCAGGGATCGCGGAAGATGTCCGTGGCCGAGACCTCCAGGTCGAAGCGCTCGCGGGCGAAGGCCGCGCGTTCCTTGGACCATTCCAGGCCTTCAACCGACCGGTAATGCGGGCGGCACAACTGGAGGAAGTGGCCCCAGCGGCAGCCGATCTCAAGCAAAGTGGCCGACTTTTGCGTCATGCCGTTGAAGGGAAGCATCTCGCGGTGCATGCGTTCCATGCGCTCGGCCATGCGATGGCGGAGCCAGAGGTTGCGTTCCGAGGAGATGGGCGAGGGTTCGCGGCGCAGCATCTCTTCGCGCACGGAAGTGGCCAGGCGCGGAGAGCTGTAGATCAGGGAGCAGTTGCGGCATTTGCGCAGCAGGGTGGGACCCAGGCGGCCCTTGATGCGGGCCGGGATTTTCCCGCAGGCCGGGCAGGGGGTCTTTTCCAGGAAGTCGTAGTCCTCGCCGGGCCGGAGCAGACGGCTGAAGAAGTCCTCGGTCTGGCGTTTTTCCGGGGCCTGTCCCTGGGGTCTGCCGCCTCGTCCTTCGCCATTGCCACGATTGCCGCGGCCTCCGCGTTCGAAGCGTCCGCCCCGGTTGCCGGAATCCCGGCCGTGACGATGGCCGCCATCCCGGCGGTTGCCGCCGTGGCGGTTGCCGGAGTCGTTGCGGTTGCCCCCGTTCGAGCCTGGTCTGCGATTGCGCACCCGTCAATAATACCTTGGTTTTTTGTCCGCTTAAAGCCGCAATGCCGCATTTATTTCGCCGGGCGGATTTGCTACTCTTGGATTCCACCGTCCCCATGCGGGCAGCGGACAGCCTCTAAGACCTCCCAAGGAAACGGATATACGTGGAAACCTCGACCCTGATAACCAATGCCGTGGTCATGACGCCCCAAGGCCCCGTGGCCGCGGACGTATGGGTGGAAAACGGCGTCATCCGTTCCGTGGGCGCATCCCTCAAAGCGCCGGGCGCCGAGTTGCTCGATGCCAAGGGTTTGACGCTCATCCCCGGCGCCATCGATCCCCAGGTGCATTTCCGCGAACCGGGCATGGAGTGGAAAGAGGATCTCGCATCGGGTTCGCGCGCCGCCGCCGCCGGAGGGGTCACCGGCTTTCTGGAGATGCCCAACACCTCTCCGCCCACCGTGACCGCGGAATTGATGGAGGCCAAGAAGAAGATAGCGGCCTCCAAATGCCTGGTCAACTACAACTTCTTCATCGGCGCCACCCCGGAAGGCCTCCCGGACCTGCTGTCCACGCCCAACGTGTGCGGCATCAAGATCTTCATGGGCGCCTCCACGGGCTCCCTGCTGGTCGACAAGCTCGCGGATCTGGATCGCATCTTCTCCCAGGGCCGCCGCCTCATCGCCGTGCACGCCGAGGACGAAGCGCTCATCCGCGAGAACAAGACCCGTCACGCCGGAGTTACGGGGGTGGAGAACCACGCCCTCATCCGCAGCCCGGAAGTGGCCCTGCGCGCCACCCGCACGGCCGTGGAGCTTTCGCGCAAATACCAGCGCCGCCTCCACATCCTGCACATGACCACCCAGGAAGAGGCGGAGTTCCTGGCCAAGGAGAAGTCCGGCCTGCCGGTCTCGGCCGAGGTCTGCCCCCAGCATTTCCTGCTGCATGCGCCCGAATGCTATGACAACCTGGGAACCTACGCCCAGATGAATCCGCCTTTGCGCGAGAAGCGCCACGGCGAGGCCTTGTGGCACGCGCTCAAGACCGGCGTCATCGATTGCATCGCCACCGACCACGCGCCGCATACGCGCGAAGAGAAGGACAAGGGCTTTCCGCACGCGCCCTCGGGCATGCCCGGCGTGGAAACTTCCCTGCCGCTGATGCTCAACCGCGTGGACCAGGGCCTGTGCACCTTGGCCGAAGTGGTCAAGTGGATGTGCGAAAATCCCGCCCGCCTCTACGGCCTCAAGAACAAGGGCCGCATCCAGGCCGGCTACGACGCCGATCTGGTGCTGCTGGACATGAACCGCGAGAAGACCATCGAGAACGGAAAGCTCCAGACCAAGGTGAACTGGAGCCCGTACAACGGATGGAAGACCAAGGGCTGGCCCGTCGTCACCATGGTCAACGGCAACGTGGTTTACCGCGAGGGCGAATTCTTCACCGAGGTGCTCGGGAAGGAAATGATAGTCGACGCCCCCTGGGAGCGCGGAGGAGCTTTCCCTTGAAGAAATTCATATTGACCAATCCCTATCTCCCCATCTGTACCCCGATGGCGTTGGCGGTGCTGCAATTCCTCGCCTTCATCCTCCTGTTCAACAGCGGGCTCCCGTTTTTCTTCCGGAAGGACGCGCTGGGCTCGTCCCTGTTCCTCGTCGCGTTCTTCGGCCTCTCCATGGTTACCGTCCCCGCCATGCTGCTGGGGGTGCGCCAACTCATCTACTCGTCCAACAAGTTCTTTCCCGCGATCGGCGTGGCTTTCAATCTCGTCTACCTGGTCGGCTTTCTTTCCTTTTTCGTCCTCGTCTTTCTGACGCAAACGCTCACCTGAGCCACTGACTTCCAGCCCTCCCGCCCGCGGCCCCCCGCCCCACGTTGAAGCCCATGCGTCTCTTTCCGCAACGCGGGTTTCCCATGGGATACCTGCAGGTTACCCCAACTTCGCACCGCATCTACCACGGTATTCCCGCGCCGCTGCCGCGCCACCACCGCGTGTTAGGCCGACTTCCCCGTGCCTTGCCCATCCACCATCCCCTTGGCATGGCGCTTGCGCTCCTTCCCCGCGCACCATCTGCGCGCGGAGGGGTTTCCTCCGGGCAACGACGGGGACGGGAAAACCGAAATGACGCACAGGAATTGGAATCCTCGGGAGGATTTGGAAGGCGGACCGGTTGCGGGCCTGCGGGTTGATTGGATGGGAAGCCGCACGGTGCATGCCGAGCCCGGGAACGGGACGGCCAGCTCGGGAGGAGTGGAACCGGACAAAGCATCGGCGCCCGCGGAAGCCCCGGCCTCGTCAAAAGCGTTGCCCGAAGACGATCTTCTGGACGCCTATTCCCGCGCCGTGATCGGGGCGGCGGAAAAGGTCAGTCCTTCCGTTGTCTTCATCGAAGCCTATCACAAGGAAGAGACGCCGAAAAAGTTTCCCGACGAAGGTCCGCAACCTCCGCCCAAGCATCAGGGCAAGCTACCGCCCGGGACGGCACGGCCGGAAAACCGAAGCGCGAAAGGGCGGGAAAACCGTCAGGAAAGCGGACAGGCAGGCGGACCTGAAAACCACCAAGGCACGGAAGACGGCGGCAAGAGCGGTGCGGGCGAACCGGCCCACGGATCCGGTGACGGCCACACGCCGCAGTCCTCCCAACCTTCCCGGGAAATCCCGCGGGAGCGCGGCGGCACGGGATCCGGATTCATTTTCACCCCGGACGGATTCATCCTGACCAACAGCCACGTGGTCCACAACGCCTCGCGCATCGAGGTCGCGCTCCTGGACGGCTCGCGCTATGAGGCAAGTCTGATCGGGGACGATCCGGATACGGATCTGGCGGTCATACGCATCACCGCGCCCAACCTGGTCCCGGCCAAGCTCGGGGATTCCCAGGCCATCCGCGTGGGGCAATTGATGGTCGCCATCGGCAATCCCTTCGGCTTCCAGACCACGGTCACGGCGGGCGTGGCCAGCGCCCTGGGCCGCTCCCTGCGATCCACCTCAGGCCGGCTCATCGACAACGTCATCCAGACCGATGCCTCGCTCAACCCCGGCAATTCCGGCGGACCGCTGGTCAACGCCCGCGGCGAGGTGGTGGGCGTCAACACGGCCATCATCCGCCCGGCCCAGGGCATTTGCTTCGCCATCGCCGTGAACACGGCCATACAGGTGGCTTCGCAGTTGATCCAGAAAGGCCGCATCACGCGCGGCTATCTGGGCGTCGGCGGCCAGGACATCCCCTTGCACCGCCGCATCGTGCGATACCATTCACTGGAGCGCGAGGAAGGCATCCTGGTCATTTCCGTGGAGCCGGAAAGCCCGGCGGACAAGGCCGGCTTGCGCGAAGGGGACGTCATCGTCTCCATCGGCGATCAGCCCGTGAGCGGCGTGGACGATCTCCATCGGCTGTTGACGGAAGACCGTATCGGGGAAGATACGGCCCTGACCTTCATCCGCCGCTTTTCCGAGAAGCTGCGCGTGCTGGTGCGGCCTTCCGCCCGCCGCCCGGCCTGATTCGCCTCCCCGAGCCCTCCGGGGGCGGACGACAAGTGTTCCGAAGCCGTGACGCCGTCCACGGCGGCGAATGCGCCGCAGGTGGAAGCGAATACTCCGCTTGCGGATGCGCGCGCGCCAATCCCATAATAGGGAATCATGAATGTTTCCACCCAGGCCGCCCCCCGGCGGCCCCGCCGCTCCCGCAAGCGGACCCTGGGATTGGTATGCGTGATTGCCATCGCCGCCGCCGCCATTTCGCCGTTCGCGCTCGCCGTCCTCGCTGAAGGCTATGCGCGCATCAATTGCCTGCCCGCCATCGGGTCCGTGCTGGAGCGCGACCCCTACAAGACCCTCATCCTCACCGATTCCCCCCGGGGCATTACGCCTCCCACCACCCTGTCCACCAACCGCTGGGGAATGCGGGGCGACGAACCACCCCGGGACTGGTACCGTTGGGACACCTTCATCGCCGTCGGCAGCAGCACCACCCTCTGCTATTCCCTGGACGACCATAAAACCTGGCCCTACCTGATCCAGCAGCGACTCCAGGCAGCCCGCAAGCTCCAAGGCAGATCGCCGCGGCCCGTTTGGGTCGGCAACGCGGGCCAGGACGGGGTCACCACTGTCTCCTCCGCCCTGCTCATGGACGTGGTCATCCGCCGCCTCCATCCCACCGTCGTCCTGCTTATGGTCGGCGCCAGCGATGCCGCCCTCTCGTTCTCGGACGAGCGCCGGGAAGGCGGCAGCCCCTACGACCGCGCGTTCGAAAAACGCATCGCCAGGGAAATGGACAAAACCTCCCTCAAGGAACGCTCCCGCCTCTTCCGCGAATACAATCTCTGGAAGCGCCGCAACGCCCACGACGTCACTACTTTGGCAAAAGCCGCGCATGCCAGCCGCTTTCCCGTCCCCCTGTCGGCCCCCGAGGAAGCCGTTCCCATCGACTCCCTGCTGCTGGGCCCCGAGGCGGGCTTCGCCGCGAACATCCTCCGCATCCACGAACTTGCCGGAGACATGGGCACCCGGGACATCTTCCTCACCCAGCCCTGCCTGTTCGGGAACGATTCATCCTGGGCCGCGCGGGAATCCCGCTCCGTGCAATTCCACGGCCGCGACTACACCATTTCCGCCGCCACCGATCGGCGCATTCTGGATCGCTTCAACGCGCGCTTGCTCAAGCTCTGCGGGGCGCACCACCTCGAATGCTTCGATCTGGCCCCGCTCGTCCCCAACGACTCGCTCAACTTCTACGACGAAGCCCATTTCACCGAAGCCGGCGCCGCCCAGGTCGCTGACGCGGTCTCCGGCTACCTGCTGTCCCATCCCAACGTTCCTTAACAAGGTGTTGAAAAACAGAGTACCTGGTGTGTTACGTCCGGTTCAGGGACGCAGCGCCAGGATTTCCATCGCGCCGTCATCGAAAACGCGCGGGCATACGGTATGCAACCCGGCAAGATCCCCTTGCACCTTGAGCGCATAACCGTACTGGCTGCGCTGCCAGGGCGGGGTCTTCGCATCGTCCACCAGCCGGCCGAACACGCCTTGGCTAAGGCCCGCCTCTGCGGCATAGTCATAGGCTACGAACCCTACGCCTTGCGCCAGCAGATACGCGCGCAAAGACCCGGGTCCCTGCCCGATAGGCATGCCCGGCCGCGGGGACGCCGCGCCGGGATATTCCGCGAGCCGGATCGCATTGCGATGGAAATCCCAAAGGAAGGGCCGCAAAGTGCGATCGAACACCACCGCCCCCGCGGGCAGCACCGCCTGGGCCGCCGCATACCGCTCCGCATCCGAGGCGGGAACCAAATCGCCCTTGGCGACCCGGGACAGATTGCGCCAGACCCGGATCGGATTCCGCAACATCCCTTGGTACAACGCGAGGCGCCCATTGCCCAGGTTTTCCCCGACGCTGCACGTTACCGTCACGCAGGCGAACCCGAGCATGACCATCCGCGCCCGCGGATTCCCGGCGCCCCGGAGCAGCGCCGCGCCACCCCAATAAGCCCCTGCCATGGCTCCTACGAACGCGAAGCGATCGCCCTGCGGTGAAGGCGCTTCCATCAGGATGAATCCCGCCGACAGCAATCCGGCCCAAGGCAGGATTGCGTCGATCCCGGAGGATTTCCGGCGCAGCCACCAGGCTCCGGTCAAGCCGATCACCGCCAGCAGCAATGGCGTATACCGCCCCGGCCGGATCAAATCCCACGCAGCCCCCAGGAACCGGGCCACGATATGGCCGTGGGCCGCATAGACGAACCCCCCGTCATAGGCCGCGGCGCCGCCGCCATATCCCAACACGGGAAACCACGGCGTTCCGCAATCCCGCCAGGACGCCATCATCCAAGGCGAACACCACGCGAAAAACCCCGCTCCGACCACGAAAGCATCCGGCAACAAGGCCCGCAATTCCTTGCGGCGCATTCCCCGCCGAATCCCATGGCCCGCGATCACCAAGGCCCCGATGGGCAACAGACTATTCTTGAGCAATACCAGACCCGCCAAAAGCAGGGCCGCCGCCATCGGGACACCCCACGCCCGCTTCCCTTCGTCCTCCCGAAGCAGTCCATGCAAGGCCAGGACGATCGGCAAGGGCAAAGTGACGGTCGTGAGATTGACCGCGGGAGGCCCCACGATCAAACCCCACAAAACCACCACGGCCAATCCCCAGAACGGCAACCCCAATATCCTCCCAGCGCCCCACAGGGACGCCAACGTCAAAACAAGGCCGATGGCATTGTCCGTGCCCCACAGGCTCTTGAACCCATTGCCCCAAAGCACCATCGCGTCCAACGCATATTTGCCTCCCAAGGACGTATTCAACCTGTGTTCCGAAAACGGCTCAGCCCCCAGACTTCCATTGGCCAACAACTTGGCCGGAAAGGCAAGATAAGCCTGGTAATCATCCACATGGCTGAATTCCAGAGTCCGGGCGCGGAACGCGAATTGTCCCAAAGCCAGAAAGGCCAACAAGACAATGCCTACCGCCCGCCACCCCCAACTCCCCGGTCGCTCGCCCGCCCATCCGCGCGCCCATACGAACAGAAAGCCCGCCGCCGACACGCAACCGCCCCCGGCGATCAACAGGATGAAGATTTTCCCAAACCCACCCGTAACATTCGCGATACCCGACAGGAACAGCACCGCGCACAGCCCATACGCGCCTCCAAACCCCGCTCCGGCAAGACCCAGCACACGCTGAACCCCCCAACCCCAGCCGAAAAAGGCCGCGCACAGGATCAACTCCCACGCGATCAAGCGGGCGAAGGACGGTTCGGTCAGATAGGGGGTCATGCCTGGAACCCGATCGGCCTTTCGCAGGAGGGTTTCCCACACCCGACTATAACCCATTATCCGCAGAGTTCACAACCAACCCATTGACCCAATCCCACCGGTTCCCAGAGGACGCTCCCCTAGCAACCCACCGCACTCCCCCTCCCAAACACCTTAGCAGGGTGTTGAAAAGAGGCTTGCCGGGCGTCGGCCCGCTCGCTCGGCCTTTG